>ERZ1292629.1828-Hain-H43-01um-R1-1828-length-19576-cov-6_pt1 | contig 11209 bp, 12 predicted proteins | sample MGYA00564399_ERZ1292629 | MGnify/ENA primary metagenome ERZ1292629 (study PRJEB36523, sample SAMEA6512636) | groundwater metagenome | collected 2019-01-08 | study: AquaDiva: Metagenomics assemblies of 32 groundwater samples | reverse complement strand
TGATGCCGAGAAAGGGGAAGAGGAATGGTGGGAGCTTGCGCAGGATGTCGCGCGCGAGTGGTACCGTCTGCCCGCGATGAAATTCTTTGAGCACCGCGGCATCAGGATCGGCGAAGTTGTGGAACCTGTCATGATGGGGGAGTATCTAACCCGATTGTTTTATTATGTGCGAATATATAGTGCGCTTAAAAAAACGTACCAACACACGCGTCTCATTATTCCATTTCTTATCATGAAGGATGCCACAACTGATAAATGCCTCGTTTCTTTTGAACGGCGGGCGATCATAGATGCGACACGTATGGTTGGCCTCCAGATCACCATTTTGGACAGGCCTGTGACGCCGCAAAAGCGGTTGTTTTCAGCGGTTGCATGGAAGTCGCTACTGGTGCGGGGATATACTATGATTATCAGTTTTCTGCCGCATCGCAAATATAAAATATACGCGAGCGAATATTGGTCACACATCGGACCCGTTATAGAGCACATAAACGATACGGAACTCATACTCACAGGAAGTGGCGAGCTTAAAAAGATACCCTGGCGGCAGATTCTTAAACACCGCATTCGTATTCGACATCCGGACAACGAAATACACACTGTTGAGATGGGTAGAGCGATAAGAACCTCGGAAGCTTTTACACAAAAATGGAAAGTTGCAAAAAAAGATGTTGCGGTGTATCTTGCCGGTCGACAAGGAGGACTCGATTGGAGTCCTGTATTGGAAGCATGCGAATATCTCATGGCTTATGCGCCAAGAATTATAGCGGTTATAGACGCACTGCAGCGCATCATGGGGGAAGAAAAACCAGACGTCGTATTGCAGCTGGCATCGGTGAGCGGTCGGCATCACCATTTTTTCATCATGGCTCGCGTCGCTGCACAATTAAGAATTCCTTCCATAGAATTGCAACATGGAGTAATCTATATCGACCCACGCGTTGCACTTTCCCGCATTGAGACTGATTATCTTGCGACCTATGGCGCTGATACGAATATATGGCATGAACGCATTGGACATGCACGCAATCGGCTTATCGCAACCGGGTCGCCGCGCTTCGATCAGTATCGTACCGGATACGCTCGCGCACGTGGGAAAGGAGGACAACTGTTCAAACAGCTCGGATTGGATACAGCTCGGCCAGTCCTGCTCGTCGCGGTGCCGTTCTCCGCGCCGGCTTTGTTTGACCATGATTCGTACCAGCTTATCGAGTTTTTCGAAACGATCCGTGCAGCGCAGAGTGCCATCCCGGGCTTGCAGGTGCTCTTTAAATGTCGCAATGGCAAGTTTGTTGCTTCGACGCGAGAATATGTCAGGAAGTTATTCCACGGGGATTATGCAATAGCCGGGAGTGAAGACATTTTTGCACTTTTGTGCACGAGCGATGCCGTAGTATGCGGCAATTCGACGATTATTTATCAGACGATGCTGGTGAGAAAACCTCTCGTCCTGTACGGATGGAAGGTTTTTGATACATACAATGCGCAGATGTATACGCCTACAGTGCCTTTCGTTCGCACTGCCGGAGAAGCGGCTTCCGTCCTCGCGCGTATCTTTGCGGATGCATCCTATCGTAGTGGGCTTCTCGCGCGCCAGAAATATTTTCTTGAAAAATATTCTCTTGATGGCAAGTCGTCTGAGCGTATAGTGGAATTCATTAAGCACCTTGCACGGGAACAAAAATGAACATACAAGCGACCGATATACAAAAAGTGGCTGATGCGTCAGGCCTTTGGCAGGAAATAGTGGACGTGTCAGAGGATGGATGGGTCTGGCACACCTGGCTCGCGCATGAGTTCAATCTAAGCGCGGGTGAAAAGTTCAAAGCCGAGGACCATTCTTTTTTTGTGTATGAGGACGGGAGAGCCGTCGGCGTCGTGGCACTGATTATTCAAGAAAAAAGTATCGGAGGGGTCGCTGAACGCGAAGCGATGTATTATTCCGGATTTCTCCCTTGGCCGTGTTTCCGGCGCGAGGCACAGAACAGGGAAGAACTGGAGAACTTCGCATTTGAGGAATTGGATCGGCGCACTTGCAAGACGGGCGCATACTATATACGGGTTCGTTTAACCCCGCCACGGGACAGCGGGGATGAGGAGATCCGCGTGAAGAGAATTGCATTGAAGTACGCGTATGAGCCCGGTCACTTTGATGAACACGTTGTGACAATTACGGACGGGACACTTGACGCGGTTCGTGAGAGATATCGTCGCTATCACAAAAAATATGCACCGCTTTTTACGATCAGCATTGCGGAGGGAGTTGCGGTAACGCCCGAGCTTGAAGAAACTTATTTTCGGCTCCACATGAAAGATGCTGGCGGGCAATTTCGCTCGCGGGAAAGTTATACGAAACAAACCGATACTGCTCGGAAAGGAGAAGGATTTTACGCGGTGGCGACGCATATCGAAAGCGGCGCGGTCGTTGGTATGTTGCTAGTGTCTCTGTATAAAAATGTGGCGTATGACAACTCCGTCGCGGTAGACCCGAATTTTGCCGATCAGCGTGTGAGCCATCTCCTGAAATGGCGAGCGATAGAAGAATTGCAAAAAAGAAATGTGCCGACGTATGAGCTCGGGCCGAAATATGACCCCGCGACGGCAACAGGAAAAGAACTCGGTATCAATCATTTCAAGGAAGGATGGTCGCGCGAGCATACTCGTATGGTCTGGAAAATGGAAAAGTTTTTAAATGCAATATAGAATAAAGTATGGATAATCTCGGATTCGAAAAACGCTACAAAACGGAAGGATTTGTTTTCCAACGTCGCTACCCCAACGAGCAGGTTATCCAGTTTCTTGCGTCACACTATTTCTCCCTGCCGCGCTCTAAACGCAGAAAGATAAAAGTACTAGAGCTTGGGTGCGGAAGCGGTGCCAATCTCTGGATGATAGCCAAAGAAGGGTTTGACACGTATGGCATTGACCTTGCACCGACCTCCATTGATCTATGCAAACAGATGCTTGCAAGTTATGGCGTCAAAGCGCATGTGAGCGTCGGCAATATGAAGCATCCTAATTTCAGGAGCGCTTTTTTTGACGCGATAGTCGACGTGGTGTCGGTTCAGCATACCAACGTGAAAGGGCACCAAGAGGCGTACGACAACATCTTCCGTTGCCTCAAAAAGGGAGGACGTTTTTTTAGCTGGCATTTGGGAAGTAAAAGCATCAATTTTACGCATGGGGGCGGAAAGAAACTGGACCGTTACACAGTCGACAATACTCCTCGTACCACTGTTCCATACCCCAATGTTGGCATCCTCTGCTTCTTGACCGCACCGCTCGCAAAGCGCCTACTCAAGGCCTCCGGATTCGTAGATATACATATTGAGCGCGTCACGCGTACGTACAAGGATATGACGCAGAAAGTCGAGTTTTTTGCTATCAACGTGCGTAAACCATAATGAACCTACAGGCCATTGATATAGAAGAAGTGGCTAGAGCTTCCGAGCTTTGGCAAAAGATAATCGATGCGTCGGAGGACGGATGGGTGTGGCACACGTGGATAGCACACAAGTTTAACCTTGAAGCCGGTACCGAGTACGGGGCGTGCGACCTTTCTTTCTTCGTGTATGACGGTGAGCAAGCGATCGGTGTTGTGCCGCTCATTGTCGAAGAACGCGCTGGTTGCCTGCAAGCTGCTTGCTATCCGGGTTTTTTGCCGTGGCCGTGCTTTGCAGGGAGGGAAGGGCGAGAGGATTTTGAAGATTTTGCTTTCACAGAACTTGAACGTCGCGCGCGCAGCGCTGGGGCGCAAGGCATTCTTTTCTATCTCACGCCGCCTCGTATGACGGCAAAGGACGAATCGCGTGCGCGGTGTGTGGCACTTCACTATGGATACGAAGCGTTTTCGGTCGACTCTCACCTCGCTACTATTGACAAAGAATGGCGTTCCCGTGTACGCGATCGCTATAGACGGTATGTTAAGAAGTTCTCGCCGCTCTTTTCTGTATCGATTGTCGAGGGAGATGCCGTCACGCCGGAATTTGAGGAGCAGTATTTTCGTCTTCATGTTGCGGATGCGGGTAAACAGGTACGCTCGCGTGAGAGTTATGCACGATTGGCGGATTTCGCCCGCAAGGGCGAGGGTTTCTACGTTGTCGCCACGCACAAAGAAAGTTGCGCCATTGCAGGTGCGCTTCTTGTTATGCTCTACAAGGGTGTAGCGCTCGACGCTTCAGTCGGCATTGATCCGGCGTTCGCGCTACACTACGTTGGTCATATCCTGCGAATGCGTACACTTGAAGAATTGGAAGATCGCGGGGTACCCCTCTATCAACTTCCTTTGCGTCCGCGCGCGGATGACGTGTCCTCGGCAAAAGAGCGAGGCATCAGCCATTTCAAAGAAGGATGGACCGGCGGCGGATATCGCACGCTCTGGGGTATAAGAAAAAAACTTTCGTAATATGGATAACTTTTTGTTTGAAGAAGGGTTTCGGCGGATTGGGTTTTTCTCTCAACGTCGCTACCCCAACGAGCAGGTTATCCAGTTTCTTGCGTCACACTATTTCTCCTTGCCGCGCTCTAAACGCAGAAAGATAAAAGTACTCGAGCTTGGGTGCGGGAGCGGCGCGAACCTCTGGATGCTGGCGAAAGAAGGGTTCGATGCCTACGGCATGGACATCGCACCAAGTGCAATGAAATTGTGCAAGCAAATGCTCGAGCACTATGATGTGAAAGCGAAATTGAGCGTCGGCAACATGAAGCATCTTGATTTCAAAGGCAATTTCTTTGATGCCATCATTGACGTCATGACAGTTGAGCATACCGACCTTAAGGGACATGCTGAAACGTATCGGGAGATTTTTCGCACGCTCAAAGGCGGCGGCCGTTTTTTCAGCTGGCACTTGGGAAGTAAGAGTGTCAATTTTACGCATGGGGGCGGAAAGAAATTGGACCGTTACACGATCGATAACGTTCCCAACACGCATGTGCCATATGCAAATAACGGGATCACCTGCTTTATCACCGCCAAGCGTGCCAGACAGATGCTCGCCAAAGCCGGGTTCCTCGACATTATTGTTGAACGTATTACGCGCACCTACCGGCAGATGACGCAACAGGTAGAATGCTTCGCCATAAGCGCGCGCAAGCCGTAGCCGTTCCGTACCTCAGATCGCATCGTAAGGTGTTTTTTCGTGATACTCAAATGGTGTTCCCGCCATATGATGTATGATGATACCATTACGTCGTGAAAATAACATTTGAAGACAGACGATACCCCATCGAAAGCCTTCCGAAAGGTCCGGGCGTTCTTTTCGGCCAGATGGAGCCGCATATGGCGTATGCGTTTTCCGGGAAATCCGCCATTGCCCGCGTGCTTGAATACTATCGCGGAGAACGCACACTTTCCAACAAAACAAGTCAGGTCCTCGTTCCCGAATGGCTTGGCGCATGGGTCTATATGACGATGCATAATTATTGCTTCCCGACGACAACGATGAACAAGAACGTGCGTGGCATAATGGTGTATCACCAGTGGGGATTCCCGCAGAAAATGGAAAAGATACTCGCATTCGCCGCAAAGCACTGTCTTTTCGTGCTTGAGGACTGCGCCCATAGTTTTCATAGCTCGTATCGCGGCACGCGGGTTGGAACGTTCGGCTTCGCGTCCATCTGGAGCTTTGCAAAATTTTTCCCGAGCGTCGTCGGCGGTGCGGTGTATTCGAAGCATGCGGCGTTGCTCGCTCGTGTCAGAGCCTCGTATGCAGAAAGCGACCCTGCGCTTGAAAAAAAAGTATTTGACTATGTCCGCACGAATAAGCGTCCGACGAGGGCAGCGCTCCGCGAAGTTGCCCGCAATTATGCCGTGTATCCTGAGCTGTACTCGTGTCCTCCCTATGCGAAGCGGGTGGTCGCAAAAATGTTGGCGAATGGCGCTCTCGAGAAACGCACCGAGAATTTCGCCCTGTTGCGAAAAGAATTTTGGGGCGCGGCAGAGGAGCGGCTTCTTGAAAATAGCGAGGTGTGCCCGTGGGTCGTGCCGCTCTTTTTCGGCGACAAGAACAAAAAAATTGCGCACGCGCTGGAAGAACACGGCATTGAGAGCGGCGTCTATCATTTTGATGTTGAGCGCAATATGCTCAAGCCCCGTTTTGTTGAATGCGTCGCGGTGCCCTGTCACCAAGGGCTCTCCCGCGCAGTTATAGAGAAGATGATACGCATCATCAGGGACGCTCGATGAGCCGGGATGCCTTTGCCATAATGAAAATCTTGTGTAGTATCATTTTCTATGAGCCTCGAACAGCTTAAGGACAAAGCGGTGCTTATAACCGGCGGGACCGGTTCATTCGGCAAGAATTTCGCCAAGCATATCCTTGCGAACTCAAAGCTTGGGAAGCTCATTATTTTCTCGCGCGATGAGTTAAAGCAATCGCAGATGATTGGCGAATTGAACGACGAACGTGTTCGCTTCTTCATCGGCGATGTGCGGGACTTGCCGCGGTTACAGCGCGCATTCCACGGCGTGGACATCGTCGTGCATGCCGCGGCGCTGAAGCAGGTGCCGGCGCTGGAATACAATCCGTTTGAAGCGGTCAAGACAAACATTTTGGGGAGTCAGAACGTCATTGACGCAGCACTCGACCAGGGCGTGAAAAAAGTGGTGCTCGTGTCGACCGACAAAGCTGCGATGCCGGTGAATCTCTACGGCTCCACGAAACTGTGCGCGGAAAAACTGTTCATTGCGGCTAATGCCTATGGCGGCGGCGCGACGCACTTCAGCGTCGTGCGTTACGGGAACGTCGTCGGTAGTCGCGGCAGCCTCATTGAGACCCTCATCAAGAACAAGGGCGCACACACGGTGTACATCACCGACGAACGCATGACACGTTTTTGGATAGACCTCGAGCAAGCATTTGATATCGTGCTATTCGCACTCAAGAATATGGAGGGAGGCGAGATATTCATACCGCGCGCGCTCTCCATGAAGCTCACAGACCTATTCGACATCCTCGTGCCCGACGCCACTCGCAACATCATCGGCATCCGTCCGGGTGAAAAAGTGCATGAAGTGCTGCTTACCAAAGAGGAGGCGCGGCACGCGGTGGGGCTCAAAGACTACTTCGTCGTGCTACCCGAGAATGTCGGCCCGACGCAAAAAAAATCGCTTGAGAAATTCATGAAACTGGGCAAAAAACTGAAGCCGGACTTCCACTTCACGAGCGATACGACCACGAAGCGTATGTCACGAAAGGCATTGCTTCAGATAGTCGCCAAGATGGAGAAAGTCCTCAACCACTAAATGATCCCGTACTCCACCCAGGACATTAGTGAGAACGACATCAAAGCGGTCGCGACGGCGTTGCGCTCCGGGTGGCTGACCCAAGGACCGGCGCTTGGGCGGTTTGAAAAAGCTATTGCAAAAAAGGTCGGCGCGCAGTTCGCCGTCGCCTTTAACTCCGGAACGGCCGCGCTCCATGCCGCGTACTTCGCCGCCGGTATCAGGAAGGGCGACGAGGTCATTGTGCCGGCGCTCACCTTCGCCGCCACGGCGAATGCGGCGCTTTACCTCGGGGCGAGGCCCGTATTCGCCGATTCAGATATGCGCACTGGTGCCATGAGCATTACCGACGCGCGTAAGAAAATATCAAAACGAACGAAAGCCATCGTGCCGGTGGATTACGGCGGCCGCCCGGCGGACTTGCGCGAATTTCGCGCGCTCGCGAAGAAGCACAATCTTATTTTCATAGAAGATGCCGCTCAAGCGCTCGGCGCCGGCTATCGCGGGAAGCCGGTGGGCACGCAGGCGGATATGACGATGTTTAGTTTCCATCCGGTGAAATCAATCACGACTGGCGAGGGCGGTGTCATCGTTACTGATAACGAGGAGTACGCGGGTGCCCTGCGCCTGTTCCGTAGTCACGGCATCAGCAAAGAGGCGAAGACATTTGCGCGGAAGAGCCATGGCGCATGGTACCAGGAGATGCAGGCGCTCGGCTTCAACTACCGCATGCCGGAGATGTCGGCGGCGCTCGGCGAAAGCCAGCTGAAGCGCCTCAATTCTTTCATTACTAAACGCCGCGCCGCCGCCGCGCGGTATCAAAAACTCTTGGCGAAGGTCCCGAACCTCATTCTTCCGCCCCCCGAACGCTCGCACGAGCAGTCGGCATGGCACCTGTATCCGATACGGCTCGCCCCGCTTATTGCCGCGAAGCGGGATGCGGTGTTCGCAAAAATGCGCAATGCCGGCATCGGCGTGCAGGTACACCATGTGCCCGTGCATCGCCATGTGTACTACGAATCGCTGGGTTGCAAAAAAGGAATGTGCCCGAACGCCGAAGCGTTCGTGGACTCGGAGATATCTATCCCGCTTTTTCCGAAAATAACACTCGCGCAGCAGAGATTTATTGCGAACACGCTGAAAAAAATACTCACCACACTATGAAAAAAAATTTAAAACAAGAAACGGGGCAGAAGCTCTACCAGAAAGCCAGGAAATTGATACCGGGCGGGACGCAGTTGCTCTCCAAGCGCCCCGAGATGTTCTTGCCGGGGGAGTGGCCCGCGTATTACTCAAAGGCCAAGGGGTGCGAAGTCTGGGACCTGGACGGCAAGAAGTATACGGACATGTCCATCATGGGAGTAGGGAGCTGTATCCTCGGTTACGCTGATGCTGAAGTCAATACAGCCGTTAAAAAAGCCGTTGATAACGGCTCAATGTCCACGCTGAATGCACCGGAGGAAGTCGAGTTGGCTGAATTGCTCACCAAGATACATCCCTGGGCCGATATGGTGCGCTATGCGCGCACCGGCGGAGAGTCAATGGCGATCGCCGAGCGCATTGCACGCGCACACACAGGGAAAGATGTCATTGCCTTTTGCGGCTACCACGGCTGGCACGACTGGTATCTGGCCGCGAACCTCGCGCGTAAGGACGGGCTCAAGGAGCATCTGCTGGCGGGACTCGCGCCCGCCGGCGTGCCGAAGGGCTTGCGCGGCACTATATTGCCTTTTCATTACAACCAGATAGAAGAGCTGGAGGCCATCGTGCGCAAGCATAGAAAAAATCTCGCGGCTATCGTGATGGAGCCGATACACAATGTCGAACCGCAGGACAATTTCTTGCAGAAGGTCCGCAACATCGCGGATAAAACAGGAGCGGTGCTTATCTTTGATGAAATTACAGTGGGGTGGAAGCTCTGCTATGGCGGCGCCCATTTGCTCTACGGAGTGAATCCGGACATTGCCGTCTTTAGCAAAGCAATGAGCAACGGTTTCCCGATGGCGGCCATTATCGGCCGGCGCTCTGTGATGCAGGCGGCGCAGGACTCTTTTATCTCCAGCACCTATTGGACCGAACGTATCGGGCCCGTCGCGGCGCTCGCGACCTTGAAGGAGATGAAGAAGACAGGCGCGCCAAAGCGTATAGAGAAAGCGGGGAAGGCAGTGCGCAAGGGCTGGGCTGCGCTGGCCGCAAAGCACGGCCTTACCATAACGCAGAGCGGCGTCATCCCAATCAGCAGTTTTATTTTCCAATACGGCAAGGACAGCCAGGCGCTCAAAACTTTATTCGTACAAGAAATGCTGGATCGCGGGTTCCTCGCGACAAATATGTTTTTTGCCTCCTGCGCGCACACCAACGCACACATTCAAAAATATCTGCGCGCAGTGGACGAGGCATTCGCCGTGCTCGCGAAGGCCGCTAAAACGAAAACGATATACAAAAAGCTCCGCGGCCCCGAGGCCCACACCGGCTTCGCCCGGCTTAACTAAGTATGACAAAAACGACCAACAGGAACTATAAAGACTTTGCCGTTGCCCTTGCTCGAGAAGCTGGCGAGATAATGCACAGCGATTTTAAGCTCGGGATGAAAAAAGAGTGGAAAGAAGATAATACACCGGTAACAGAGACAGACCTGATTATTAACGCGCTGGCGCTTAAGCGCATCAAGAAAGCGTATCCCAGTCACAGCGTCATAGCCGAAGAGGGAAGTGACTTCCGCGAGAATGACGAGTTCGTGTGGGTATGTGATCCGGTAGACGGCACCATTCCCTTTTCTCATGGCGTGCCAACGACGGTTTTTTCCATCGCGCTCGTACAAAATGGCGAGAGTATCCTAGGAGTTGTCTACGATCCGTTTAGCGACCGATTATTTATCGCCGAGAAAGGGAAAGGAGCTTTTCTAAATGGCACGCGAATTTCAGTATCTAAGCACGATACATTTGAAAATGCGGTCATCGGCATCAATTGGTCGCATCGCAGTCCCGTGGACTTGCTCGGTCTATTTGGCGCGCTCAAGCAGAAGAAGTCTCGTGGCATCAATGTCGGCTCAATAATCTACATGGGGGCGCTGGTAGCCGCAGGAGAATTTGTCGCCGTCATCTATCCCAATCGCAAGGTGCATGACTCCGCTTCGCTGAAGATCCTCGTTGAGGAAGCTGGCGGGAAAGTGACTGATATCTGGGGCGCTGATCAGCGATACGATCGCCCGACCAATGGCATCGTAGCGAGCAACGGAGTCCTGCACGATCAAATTCTGGCTCTTATTCGTAAAACAGTTGAACACCCATAAAATATAAAAGACCGACGCTACGACGCGCCGGTTAGTTGTGGCATAACAGTTTGCGCGAGTGCACGGACTTCCTCCCGCAAAGCTTCCTTGTCGCCGGTATTTTCCAGCAAAAGGGCATCCGCGGGTTCCTCGTACTCCGCTTTTGCGGAAAGATAACTTTCCGGTCCCGATCCTGCGCCAGTTGCAAATCGTTCGTTCAGTCGCGCGAGCGTCGTTCCATCTTCTACGTGCACTTTAATGAGGACAAAGGGTACGTTATGCCGGCGGGAAATTTCTCGCAGGGAGTTCCGCTGAGACTCTGTGCGGTAGGTTCCATCAGTGAGTATTGCCAATGTCGGATCTATGTCGAGCAACTCCCCAAAGAGCATGTAGAGGCCATTGTAACTCCGCGTCAGTTCATCCTGTGTGAAATCCCGTCCGTGTTGAGCAGAATTCTCCGCAAGTTCTGGGAAGAGCTTAAATCGCATCCAGTCCGACGTATAATGTCGAACCCTGCAACCGTTTCTTTCCAGTTCTGCTTGCAGCAGAACTGCGACCGTCGATTTTCCGCTTCCAGGCAGGCCAGTGATGCAAATGATCATGGTATCCTTGTATACAGATTAAGTTTAATGTATAATAGATTATCCATTTTGTCTACATGCCGTAATGGTTCAATAGCTTCGCAACACCTAGGGCTTAAAGTTGTTGCATGGCAT
>ERZ1292629.1540-Hain-H43-01um-R1-1540-length-21919-cov-15_pt1 | contig 11209 bp, 2 predicted proteins | sample MGYA00564399_ERZ1292629 | MGnify/ENA primary metagenome ERZ1292629 (study PRJEB36523, sample SAMEA6512636) | groundwater metagenome | collected 2019-01-08 | study: AquaDiva: Metagenomics assemblies of 32 groundwater samples | reverse complement strand
ATACAAGTTCTAGATAATAAATATCGTAAAGTTAAGATGAAAGATGTTTCATCTGATGCTATACGTAGAGATGTTTATAATCTACTCAGAAATGATGTAGTTGCACGTATGGATAATAAGACTATTACTCCTGAACAAATGAAAGTACTTAATAAACTTCGTAAAGTACTTAAAGAAGGAGATGCACACTTCTGGAAACTATTTCGCATTCATTTGTCAAATTTATATGGTTATCATATTAATGATATAGATGAATTTGAAGGTGATGTTGAATATCTAGATAAATCATGGGATCAGACTGATATATTTACTAAACATCCAATGAATACTATCAATGATAGAATTAAACATCTTATTAATTCTACATTTGAAATTGATCCTAATAGTGTACAAATGTTATCTGATGGTAATAAAGTATATACTTCTAATACTAATACACCAACTGGATTTGCAAATACACTTAATTATACAGTTGTAGCAGATAAGTTATATGATTTAATGCAGGGTAAACTAACTAAAGAAGAAATGTTAGATGAACTCATTAAATATGCTACTGTTGCAGATAATGTATTTGCTAAGACTCTATATTCTATTCATGATAAACTTATATCTGATTCATCTTTATTAACTGCATGGTTTACTGCATTTGATAAAATGGTAGTAGATTCATACAGAACTTTAAATAGAACTGTATCTACTGAAGAAGAAGGTGATCTTACAGAAACAACTATAACTTTAGGTAATAAGAAAACTGCTGGATATATATTAGCTAATAATTGGACTAATATAATTGTATCTAGAGGTGAAACTGGTTATTATAATGAAGGGTGGTTAGCAGAATACAATGATTTATACATTCAAGCTGATAATGCTAGTAATAATTTTACTACACTAAATAGAGAGTCTGCTAAAGTAGTATCTGACTTATTTAAACATATAGGTATAGATATTAGGGTAGATGCTTTACTTGGTGAATTCGCTAAAGGTAAAGATCATTTTAAAGAGATCATTAAACGACTTGATTATCTTAAATCTAATCCTACTAAAAAAGAACAAAATGGTTATATTGATCATGCTATTCTTAATAGAAGTACACGGTTTAATGAATTTGGTAATTTATTAGAACTTGGTAACTATACTGCATACTATCGTGATGATGTATCTAGTCATAGTGAACTTAATATTAAAAACAATTTAGTTTATGATTTACGTAATCCTAACTTTGTTTTTAACTTCTTTAAGAAACTTGGTGGTAGTGAAAATTCTATACTTGAATTGTTAGTTCCTTATACAAAAGTCCCAAGTAATCAGCACTCTTTTTTGTTATGGGGGGATGAGATTACAGACGGTAAAGTAACTAAAAAAGGTCGTGGATTACTTAATTTTACTACTAAAAATGGTGTTAAAGAAATACATTCTGAAACTCCCCTTAATAAAGTAAATCTTGCTAATTTTAAGTTCTTTGGATATAGTGGCAGTAAAGATTTATCTGAAAGTACTGTTAGTGAATATTATGAAATGAATAAACATGATTGGGCATATGAAAGTTTACTATATTTTATAGCAAAAGGAAAGTATTCAACAGATAAAAATACACCTAGTGTTAAGTTAACTGCTATGTTTCCTATGCTTAATCCTTCTGATAGAAAAAATACACTATTATTTGAAGCACCTGTTATAAATCTTACTGTTGCTGAAAGAATTGCATTTGTAGATAAACATGATTTAGAAGAAGCTAAAAAAAGTTATACATTTAGACGTCTACGTACTATTCTATATGATGCAATGGTAGATATGGATGTTGCTAGAAAATATCTATTTGAAGTAGATGAAGATAACAGAGTTGTATTTGAGAACGGTAATCCTAAAGTTAAAGAATCTATATTAAATAATACTTCTGCTTCTCAAATTCATTATCATTATAAATTAGATGATGAAGGAAATAAACATTATTTAGAATTTAAAGAAGAGAATGGTAGAATAGTAATAGATACTAAACGTAGTGGTAATGTATTTAATTTAGCATTAATGACTGTGTTAGATCAGAATATAGATATTACATTTAATGAATATCCTGCTACTCCTGTTAGTTTTATTACACATTATTTTAATAGTATTGATCTAGATGGTGCGTTAAAAGATAAAGTAAATGATACTGACTCCTATCTAGATAAAATGGATAAGTTTGTAGCTAGATTTATTGTTCAAAGATATAAAATTGGATTAGAAATAGTTGGTGATTTTAAAGATAGTATTAGTACTACGTATTTAAAAAATGAAAATATCAATGCTGAAGAAGTTAATTATATTATTAAAGATAAAACATTTAATCATTGGGTATTAGAATTTGTATTAAATACTTATATATTTAATATAGAACAAACTAGATTATTTCATGGTACTTTAGCTGACTATAAAAATGCTAATGATTTAAATAAACGTGGTGGACAGATAGTTGCTAATGGACTTGCTACTTCATTAAGAGGAGTATTTTATGGTGCTACTATATCTGATATTAAAATAAAGTCTAAAGTATATAGAAACATGGCAGAAACCATGTATTATATTAAGACTGGTGAAAAACTTACTAATAGTATATTTAACAAATTTAATCAAATATATACAGAAAATCCTCTTACTGGAATAGAAAGAGAAGTATATGATATTATATCTCCATATCTTCTTAATGATAGTGCTAATGCTGTATCACTTATTACATTTGATGAATTTGTAAAAAGAATTGAAGGATTTGGTCTTTCTGCTCAATATTCTGATATTATTAATAAAATTACTAATGGTATAGAATTAGATAGAGAAGAAACTACTAGATTTGCATCTATGCAGAAAAACTTCTATTATGAACTCATGTTTAATGAGGAAATGAGTAAGATGGTTCCTATTCAAATTAAAAACTCTGAAATAGTTCTTACTCCTAAACTTATTAAAGATCTTGAACTAGAAGATCTTAATATTATTATGAAAGAAACTGGTCTTTCTCAGATTAATACAATAAGTGCTGAAAAAGAAGGCTCTTTTCATGTTTCTACTATACATGATATAAATGGTAAACTTCTTCCATTAAGTGAAGTTAAAAAATCACTTATTCAATCTAAAAGAGAATATAAATATGAAAATCTTCGTATGCAACAGGAAACACCAGATGCATTATATGAAGAAAATATTACTCTTGGTCGTCAGATAATGAAAAAGATGATTGAGAATATTTTTGATAATATTGAATATAATATTGCTGGTAAAATTATAAACGGAGAAGAACTTAAATTATATTATTTTAATCTTCTTGTTTCTAACATTAATCAGGATAGAGATGCAGTATTATTAGATTTTGGTGCAGAAGTAGATAATAATGGTAATCTTATTGGAGAACCTTCTATAGATAAACTTATAGAAATTATAGAAGAACAAGCTATAGATCGTGGTTTAAGTAAAAATATGATTTATGGTGTTCAAAAAAATGAGAATACTAATAGATTTAATGTTCCTTTATCATTTGGTGCATATGATATTAAAATTCAGAACCTTCTTACTTCTATATTTACTAAAGGAATAAATAATCAAACATTTCCTGGACTTCATGCTCCTCAAATGTCTAGTTTATTTCTTAATAGAAAGAAAGGTGTTAAACAATCTGAATTGCAAAATAGTGATGGCATACAATGGTTAGCAAAAATAGGATTAGATACTAAACTTAAATCACATATTGTATTAAATGAAGATGGTATTAAAGTTATAGCTGCACAAGTATTACTTCCTAGATGGGCAAAAGAATTTTATGAAAATGGTAAACCAGTTAATATAAATGATTTACCAGAAGAAGTTAGAATGATGATTGGTTATCGTATTCCTACAGAAGCTAAATATAGTATATATAGATTCGAAGTAGTAGGATTTTTACCTGATGATAATGGGCCAGCTATAGTACTTCCTGATGATTTTGTTACACAAACTGGAGCTGATTTTGATTTTGATACTGTATATGTTTTAACTTATAATTTACATAGAATATATACAAAAGAAGGTAGTACAGTTGAAACTATTAAATATATTGAAGATAAAAAAAATATTGCAATTAGAGTTGAAGCTGTACTAGAAGATAGAAAACAACTTGTACATATTCTATCTAAAAAATATAATACTTCTGAATTACTTTCTATAATTACTGAATTAACTGAAACTAAAATAGAAGGTGAACAACTTAGAGAAGCTAATGCTGAAAGAGATAAAGAATTAAAAGCTAGAATAGAAGTTCTTAATAGTATTATTACATCTACTAAAGGTAAAAATCAAAATGTTATATGGGAGAAATATGAATTACAAGGTATATTATATGGTGATTCTAGAACACTTCCACTTAAGGAAACTGATATTTATAAACAGATAAAGAAAGATGTTACTGAAGTTCTTTTTAAACTTACTATAAATGATCAGAATACTAAAAAAGCTAGACAGAATAGAATTCTTGATATATATTCATCTATACTTACTAATCTTATTCATTATGAAGAAATAATATCTACTTCTAATTTTAAGGATATTAGTACTGAAACAGAAAATATTGATAAACTTATTAAGAATCCTATTACTAATATTAATAATTTTACTTTTGATGGACAACAGAAATACAGAGATTTGTCACATCAAGGTAGAAGTCTTAAAGGAATTAGTATAGCACTTGATAGATTTAATTCAATCGCTAATGTAGCGCATATTGAACTTAATAATGAATTACTAGATGATTTTGGAAATAAGAAGATTAATACTTTACCTAAAATAAAGTATAAAGTTAATAATTCTGAGATTGTTAATCTTAAACAAGCATATGGTAAAGATATTGAAATAGAAAGTATTTCAAATTCAGATCAATCATATGTTACAATAGTTCATAGATTTGTTGGTAATAATCCTGCTGGTACTTTTACTGGAATACATAATAAACGTATAGATTCGTATTCTGCACAGACTACTGCAAATATACTTGATAACGTAACACATAGATTACCTAATAATGTAGGTAACTATATGACTGATGTATGGAAATTACTTCCTAGTATTGGATCTACTTTTAGAATAAGTACACTACTTGTAAATCAGCCCATATTAAGAGAATTAGTTGAGTTTCATGATAAGTCTGCTGGTACTATGAGTGCTGGTAGAGAAATTGAAGAAATTAAACGTAAATATCAAACTTTACTTTATAGAACTTCAATTATTAATGATAAACCTACTGATAGTTATTGGGATGCTAGTATTGCTAAAGGTGAATCAATATATGTAAATAATGATGAGAAAAGTTATAGTAGATTAGGATATACTAATGGTACTAGAATAGTATTGGATGAAGAGTTACTTACTAGTAATATTAATTATTCAAATAGTAATGTTTCTTTAGAAAATATTAGTAAAGAAGATGCTAAGAAATTAGAAGATTTTGCTAAATATCAACTTCAAGTTCTTGAAACATATAAAATATATAGAACATATGCTAGTGCTATTAGTGATACTGGTATGATTCTTAATACTGATAAAATAGGTGCTGGGCCTACATTTGATACTACTGCTGAATTAAAATATAATATGCTTAAACTTCATGATAGTAAAATACTTACTATTGGTGGAGAAAGTGTAATTGAGAAAGTATTTCCAGAACTATTTGGTTTATTTGATGACAGTGTATATCCTACATTACAGGCTTTTTATAAAGCATCTAATTTACTAAGTTATGAAATGTTTGCTAAACATTTTACTGGTCATACACCTTTATTTAATATAATTAAACGTAAACTTCATGAATATGCAGGTAGAGAAAAGTTTGATAAGAATCTATCTAAAGAAATAACTGAATATTTTAATGCTGCATTATTGAAAGATCTTCCTTGGTTAAATACACTTACTAGAGAAGATAAACAGAATTTACTTGGTATTAATAGAGAACCTATAACTAGATTAGATTTAAGTGATGAGAACGCATTACAAATATTTGATACTCTTTCTGTAGCTAATCAAATAAGATTACTTGTAGATAATTATGGAGAAACTAACAGTTTTCTTAGTTCTATTAATATTCATCTTCAAGCACAAAATATTAAAAAGAATGAATTTCATAAAATAGAATATAATAATATAGGTTTATTGGATGTACATTCACAAGCATTTAATGATTTATGGTATAGTGATAATATATATGAAAGAATTATTGCTAGAAACATAGTTAGATATGAATATCTTATAAATGGATTCAAATTTGGATTTGGTAGTTTCAGTAAAGTATTACCAAACAATATATTTAAGTATAATACTGAATCATTTACAGAAGGTGTAGATAATGAAAAAGGTATTGGATTAAGTACACATTTATTTGGTAAATTAGATAAACTTAATCAGTCTGATTTAACATATTCTAGTACTGATGATGTTATTACTGCTGAAAGTTTATTGATATTTAATTCTCATTATAGAGAACGTTTTCTTAAATCACATTATGAGAATGATACACTTGTACCAAATGCTAGTAGATGGTTTCAAAATGGAAAACGAGTTATTCAACCTAATGAAACAGATGGTATAATTAGAGTATCTGCTAAACAATTACATGATTCTGCTGCAAGTAGAACAATGAATCGAATTAAAGCTAGAGATATAATTAAAGTTAAATATGGTAAAGAATGGCAATTATATCAAAGAGATGATAGATTTGTAGTTGTTGATGAAAGAGGTAATTTTAGTGGTAGTTATTATTACTATCCAATTAATAGACTTGAAACATTCGAGAATGAACAAGAAAGTATATTTCCTAGTAATAATATAGATCATTACTATAAATATAGTTTGAATACTGAAATTGATATAATGGAATCTAGTGATTATCAACGATTAATTAATATACTTGGAGAAAGACAGAAAGCTAGTGATGCTGTATATAAAGAAGAATTAGAAGTTGGAAAAGAATTGTCTGCAATTAAATCTGGAGATAGAATAGCAATTACAGTAGATGATACTATTGCACAGAAATTTGCTACACTTAGAATTGGAGATTATGTTAAAATAAAAGGTACAGAAGAATATATTAAGATTACACAAGACTTTAAACATCTTAATACTGAGAACTATAAAGTTAGACATAAGTGGGCAGAAGATGAAGGACAAACTATTGAAGAAAGTCATAAACTAGAAGGTAAAACTAATTTATTTCAAGCTAAATTTATCTATATAGGTAATCTAGATGCTGTAATTAGAGATGGTAATTTAGATAATGATGATGTAGATAATGATATTATTGAGGATAATAGTATTATAATTAAATCAACAGTTAGAAATTTTAGTAAATTTCAAGCTGCTAAAGATGCATATTTAAATGGAGAAGGTATTTGGACAATGCGACCAAATGAAGATATTGTTTTAGATAAAGATAAACATTTTGGAAATCCATTTAGTCAATCCAAAGAAAGATTAGCAAGAAATGTTATTGTTGTACCTACAATAAAACAAGCAGTAGAAGCATATAAAAATTGGTTATTAGGTACTGAATATAGTAATCTTGAACAAGAAAGAAGAAAATGGATATTAGAACAAATAAATAATGGTAGTTTAAAAGGTAAAACATTAATTTATTATAAACCTGGTAATTATTATTCTCATGCTGATGCTCTTAATGATCTTATAAATGGTAATATTAATCCACAAGGTACTCTTAAATTCTCTTCTTATTCATCATCTGTATCACCAGAAATTAATAATGCTATTACTACTGGAGATGAGTTTGTAAAAACTGTATATTCTAATCTTAAAACTCGTGCTAAACTATATTCTAACTACAAAAACGTACAAGAAGTATATAAAGCACTTAATCAACTAGATATTAAAGAAGAACTTACTAAACTTGATTTAGCTGATCTTTCTACTGCACTTATTCATATACTTAATTATATGAATGTAGAGTTTCTTACACCTAAAACTGAAGATTATAAAGGTGGTATTCAAGCTAGAATTACAGAGTTTGAAAATGCTAATATATATGATCTTGTTAATGATCCTAATCAAAGAAGAGATTTCATAAATCAAATGCGCTACACTCTTTCTTTTTTACAGGGGGTGACTGTATTTGACAAATTAGAGTCTACGAGTAATACTAATTTAACTAGTGATGAAAAACTAGTTAATGATCAAATTATTGCATTACAATCATTAATGCCAGTACTTAAGAATACTAGAGTTAAATTTGATAGACTTCTTAAAGAATTTCAAGAGATAAATCTTAGAAGATTTACTAGTAATCCTGAAATTAAAGATGGTGTTAAGAATATAATGGATGCTGGTGATGATGAATCATATATACAGTTACAATTAGATGCATTAGCTGATACTAATAACCCATTTATTGCTAATATGATTAAACAATATAGTGTTAATATGATTAAAGCTGATGATCAAAGTAGTGTAGATATTGGTGAATTAGAGGCATTACTTCGTAAAACATTTAATAAGAACATTACTGCACTTACTGATGCTGATTTTAGTCGTTATCTTGAATATAAAAATAATCGTAGAACTGGTAAACTTATTCAGAAATATGATTGGGACGCTTTTTATGCTGAAAAAGATAGATATTTCAAAGAGATTAGGACTAAATATGGTAATAAATCTGAAGAGTATTATAATGCTGCTAGTAAATGGTACAAAGAAAATGAAGAACGTGCATTTACAGAAGAAGAAATTGATGCTATTGTAGCACAGAAAGAAAGAGATTTAATTAAACCTGCGTTTGATGAATGGAAATGGAAAAATCTTCGTAATGTAAATGGTAAACGTGAGATTAAAGTAGGTACTAGTCATTTAGCTACTCCTACAGATAAATATATCAATCCTGAATGGACTAGAATTAAAGATGATGTTCTTTATCAGAAATTTGTAGAAATTATTGATAAATATAGTGATTATTTTGGTAAAGCTACTATACTTACTAAGGGATTTATTCCTACAATGACTCCTGAAGAGAAACGTAATCTGTTTTCTAAAGAAGGAATTGAAAGTTGGATAGCATCTAATAAAGCTGTTAAACAAAGTGAAAGTTATGTTGGTGAAAATAATGAAATGGTGTATATACTTACTGCACCAATGATTGAGTACTTTTCACAAGAAAAAGAAATTAAGATTAGCCCACATAAAGAAGGAGAAGAAGATGATAAACATATAATGAGAGTTCTAGAAGAAACTAGACTAGCGGGCAGAGGAAATTTTAAATCATTATATGAAATATATGCAGAAAATAAAAGAATACGTAAGGAAAATGACGAATATCATGCTGGTAAAATAGACTACAATCTTGGTAATGTTTTCAGTAAGTTTATTCGTGAAGCTAGTAGATATAAAGCTAAGATGCAAATGAAACATGAATTTGATTTAGCACTATATCAACTTAAAAATGCTGATTTCTATAAGAGAGACAGTAAAGGTAAACTTATTAAAGACAAAGATAGTGGTCGTTATAAATATGATACTGGTGAAAGTACCAATTTAGCTAAACATTATTCACAATGGTTAGAAGCTATATTTTATGGTAATTGGGATATAGATGAAGGTAGTTGGACACAGATAAGTAAAATACTACTTAAATTTACTTCTGCTAAGAATATGTGGCTTAACTTTACTGCTGGTATTAATAACGTACAATTTGGTAAATTACAAGTTAGACTTGAAGCAGTAGCAGGATGGTATTTTAAAAATGCTGATTTAAATAAAGCTGATGCATTATATATTGCTGCTATTCCAGATATAATTAGAAATCTTGGAAGTACTAAAGCTGGTAATCTTACAACTGCTATTATTAAACGTCTAGATATTACACAGAATACTAACGAACGTGACTATACAACTGGTATGTTAAAACAGTCTATTCTTAGTTCTAGTACATTCTATTTATTTAATGACTTTGGTGAACATTATATGCAGAACGTAAATGCTCTAGCTATGACTAATCATGCTAGAATTATAAATGGTAAGATTGTTAGTTTAGCGGATTATCAATTTAATAATTATAAAGAAGCATTATATAAAATACTTAATGATAAAGAAAAAGTTGAACTAGATGCTTATCTTAAAATTAGATATGATGTTGAGGAATTTAAAGAATCTAAAAAAGATTATCTTCGTGATTACATACTAGCACTCCCCATAAATAAAAGTAATGCTTTTATTAAGGCTAAAAAAGAAATTGATAAAACATCTGAAGAAGAATTTAATAAACATGCTAGACTTATTGATGTTTTTGAATTAGATAGTGAGGGATATGCAATTCTTAAAGATGAAGTAGAATTAGATGGTAAAAAATATAATACTAAACTTGATGAAAATGAATTTGCCTTATTTAAACGTAAAGTACTAAAAGTAGTTCAGAAAGAACAAGGTATTTATAATAGAGAAGATGCTGGTATGGTTCAGCGTAGAGGACTTGGTAAACTTGCCATACAATTTAGAAAGTATATGCGACCTGGTTGGAATAAGAGATTTGGTACTAAATTTGGTAAGAGTTTTTGGACTGAAAGTAGAGATGAATGGGATAAAGGAATGTATACAAGTCTATTTCATTTTTTAAAGACTGGGATTAAACGTAATTATGATTCTACTGAAGGTGCTGAAATACATGCCACAATGGGTAAGATTCTTAATGATATGTGGCACTTTGCTACAAATGTAAATGTTTATTGGAATACTTTAGATGATTTTGATAAGGGAAATATCAGAAGAGTATTGCTTGAACAGCTATATCTTATCGCTACTATTGCAGTAGCTATGATGCTTAAAGGTCTTAAGCCTGATGATGATGATGATGAAAACTTCTTGTATGATCTTACTGTTTATGAAATTGATAGATTATACAGTAATACTATGATGTATAATCCTATTGGTTTAATAAATGAGGGACAGAAGATACTTAAATCTCCTGCCGCTGCACAAGGAACTGTTATGGATGCATATAAATTACTTTCTAGTTTAGTTGGATATCCTTTCCGAAGTGAAGATGAAAGAGTATATAAAACTGGAGTTTATGCTAAAGAAAGTAAAATAATGGTTAATGCAATTAAACTTGTTCCTATTTTAAATAAATATCAACAGTTACAACGTATTAATAAATTAAATAAGTATTATATACTATTTAGAGGATAAGATTAAAATGATTATGAAAAAGCCCTAC
>ERZ1292629.3907-Hain-H43-01um-R1-3907-length-11211-cov-21_pt1 | contig 11211 bp, 14 predicted proteins | sample MGYA00564399_ERZ1292629 | MGnify/ENA primary metagenome ERZ1292629 (study PRJEB36523, sample SAMEA6512636) | groundwater metagenome | collected 2019-01-08 | study: AquaDiva: Metagenomics assemblies of 32 groundwater samples | reverse complement strand
GAAGGGTGCGGTGAAAAGCAATTCTGGCTTACGGGTGTACCGAGAGCTCGGCCGAGCATAACTGGAGCACAATTGAGGGCCGAGGAGTGAAAGGAGTGTGAGACAGGCGACGAAATCCTTTCTCCCTTCATAGTAACTCGCTGTTCTCGCAAAGAACTTCCACAACGGGAGTTTTTTGCTTGAGTTGTTGCCCTACGGTAATATACCCCCGCTATGAAAAATGAAAAAATCGCCCCAGTAGTAGAGCAAAGCTCACTACGGGGCAGGGATTTCGGGGATATTATTGAGGTGGTTATTCTCCTGGTTGTTCTGGTGATTGGATTTTTCTACACCGTTCATGGGCTCTCGGATCGGGATTCTATTTCGGGTTCTCATAATCGGTACTACGAAGCGCGCGGAGGGTTTGAATAGTTGGACATTTTAACAATATGCTGTTAGTTTATAGATAGATTTTTGACACATCAACGGAAGGAGAAAAACATGAGCGGTGATTGTGTTTTTTGCGACAAAGCAAAGCTGGGAAACCGTCTTATTTCCGAAAATAATGGTTGGTATATAGCCGCCACTTTGGGTCAAATCACTGATGGCGGGTATGTGCTGGTTATCCCGAAAGAGCACATTGCCTGTATGGGTGCACTCAACAGAGAACAGACCAGTGCGATGCTGAAAACGACCAAAGAAACCTGCCGTGCACTTTCATTGGAATACCAGCATAGCCATTCCGCAACTCCATATCCTGTAACTGTTTTTGAACACGGCATTGTTGGACAAACAATCAAACACGCCCATCTACATCTTTTGCCAACGGTCATTGACCTTACGGCAAAGATGCGCAGTGATTTTCCAGAAGCCGAGATGGAAGAACTGCAATACGCCGCACATCTCCAAGAACTTTACGGCAAGCGACAAGAGCCGTATCTTTTCTGGACGGTGCCAAACGGCAAATCAATGGTTTGCTGGAACCCCTCAGCTCCACCGCAATATCTCCGTCTTGTTGTCGCAGAACTTCTGGGGAGACCGGAGCGAGGCAATTGGAGAAACATGGACGCTGGTTTGGATAGTGGTTTGTGTGATGATACTGTCGCTCGTCTCAAACCCTACTTTCAAGGGGACGGACGATGAGGCGTGTCATTGTTGAAACTCCTTACGCTGGCGATGTTGAACGGAATACCCACTATGCCCGTCTCTGTCTGCACGATTGTTTGTTGAGGGACGAAGCGCCATTTGCAAGCCATCTTCTCTACACCCAACCAAATGTCTTGGACGACGACATCCCGGACGAGAGAAAGCTTGGTATAACGGCAGGGTTTGCGTGGGGCGATGTTGCAGAGGCAACGGTAGTTTACACGGACTATGGAATATCCAACGGCATGAAAGAAGGTATTAAACGAGCAGAAGCCAGTGGTCGACCAGTAGAATATCGTAAGCTATTCAAAAATGATTAAAATAGCGGCAACGAAAGGTTGTCGCTTTTTCTTTGTTCTCAAATCGTTTAAACGGGGTCAATCTGGCGCCAAAGGTGCAAACCTGCCTGCCGGCCAGGCAGGGCTCTGGCCCGGGGTCAAACGCTCGCCACAAGGGGCACCCGGCCTGTGCCAAGGATCCTTGCCTGCGCTGAAAAGCTTCGGCAGGCAGGTCGGCGGGCAAGGAAACTGGGAGAAATAGTGAGTAGCGGGGTGGGGTAAGTTTATTGGTTGGCGAATTCTCGTAAATCTGGGATGTAAATGTAGCCATCATAGTTCTGAATTATTGTTCTAACGCTGTTCACGGTTCGGAGCAGAGGTGCTTGGTTCCAAGCGACCGATAAGCGTCCTAAAAAGTGCTGGTAATTCCAGCACTTTTTAGTTTCGAGTCCCAGACCCGGTCAGATTTTTGGTTCGAGTCCTTTCTCTAGTAAGCTTTTAATTTTACTTGATTTTTGATAGATATCATATGTGGCTGGTTATGATCAGACAATTGTTATAAGAGCCAGATATGTACCAATCGCGTTACATTTCTTTGCTTTTTTGCAAAAAGTGGGGCGAAGGTATAAACGTCCGGTTAAGATAAAATATAGATATCAAAGACGCGGACATTTTTACGTTACCGTTGATGGCGGGTCTGGTAGTATTGATGCATTATTTCAGGAACTTGTTTTGAATAGGGGTCTTTATTACTACGGCTGTGCAATTGAAAATAGACAAGAAATTATTACAAGTGTCGTACTACCAATTTTCCGACAATTAATTAATGAACGATTTTCAAATCCACACTCAAGATTTTTGCGGAACCATATACTTGGCAAATACGCCCAATCTGATTTTGTGCCGACTAATATCAAAAATGATTTTGGATATAGATTTGAACTCCTCTACAGACGGTGGGATCTGGGCCAAATTACTAACCGAGACTATGTAATAGACCTGGATTCCCTGTTGCATAATTTTATACTTACAAAGATTGGTCATGCTGCTGGTGCAAAAAGTCCAAAACTGAACAAGATTTTAAACATTCTTCGAAAACAATTTCCTATTTTTGACGAGGCTAGAGTGGCTATAGACAAAATGCATAAACTAAGAACGGGCGGGCTTCATAGACTAAACTCTCCGGGCACAACAGAAGAATTGGATAATCATTCCATGTCTTTGTGGAGTTATTTCGAATATCTAGACGACTTCTATGAATCTCAAAAAGAACATACAATCTGTTGGAAGGGTAAACGTTTCCGTAGATTTAGATATGGAGATCCTAGAGAAGCGCTCGACCCAAGTACTGAGAAACCAATGACAGATGAAAATGGTAAACCAATAGACTGGCCCGCTCTATGCGCTACCCGTCCTTGTCATGATTGTGCGGTACTAAAGGGGCAATTGCATGTCGAAGGATGCGATGCTGAGGTTTGTCCAAGATGCGGAGGACAACTTATCAGTTATGACTGCGGTTTGCCAGATGGCTAATTTCTAGGGTTTAAAAGTATTTTTCCGTCCTTTAGAAAAATCTCACTTTTTAGGTTGCAGAGTATCTCGCGTTTCTCCTCGCGGGTTCCTTCGCGCAGAATATATTTTGCGTAGTTTTTGATATTCACCTGGTCAATTTCGGCGGTACCGCCAAGTTCATTACCCAAAATCTCTTTTGCGAAATATTTTTGCCTGGCTATCCTGCGTTCTAACTCATTTATCTTTATGTAGAGTTGAATCTAAGTAAAAATAGGCGTATTCTGATAGTGTTGATATCTTATTGACTTTTCGTATGGCAGGGTATATATTGGGAGTATCAACGCCCCAGCCAGCCGAAAGGTCCGCTGGGGTTTTCCTTTATGAAAACAACGTTATTTGTAGACGGACGCAATTTTCTAAGCAAAATAAGCTCTATTTTGAATCCTGAGAAGACGAAGGACAAAGAGCCAGATTTTTCAATTTATAACTTTATCGGTCTATTTGATAAGGTGCTAACAGGCATAGATATAGATAAGAAAATATTTTATTTAGGCAAGTTAGAAAAACACCCCGAAACAGAGAAAAAATCCAATGAGCTTATTGAAAAACAGAGGCTGTTGAAATTGAATCTTGAGAAACAAGGTTTTGAAGTTGTCTTGGCAGGACGCGTAAGGGGGCACGTAGAAAAATGTATTAAAGGTCACGAGACCCTAACATTTAAAGAAAAAGGCGTGGATGTGAAAATTGCAGTTGACATGATTACAATGGCTTGCAACAAGCAATTAGAAACAGCTATCATTGCTAGTTCCGACTCCGATTTACAGCCGGCAATCAGAGAATTAAGGAATCAGAAAATTCAGCGGATTTATCTGGGCTTTGAATCTCAGCCAAATAAAGGCTTAACCTTCACAACAAATAGAACAATTCTAATGCGAAATTCTGAGTTGGAAGAATTTTTAAATAAATAAATTTTGCCTTATTTGCCACTGGCAAACCCGACCCATCCCCGTCCAATTTTCTTTTCCAAATTCCCCTCAACCCCTTGAGCAATTAGGTTCACAACCCTAGTGGGGAGCAAAGAGTAGATTTGACAAATACCACGCAGGTGGTATATTAGTTTCGGTTTGTTATTTAACAAAGGAGAGATTGCAATGACAAAGAAGCAGACGATACTTGCTTTTACCACTATGTTTACCATATGCTGGGCCGGGCTATTAATGGCGCAATCTAAGCCAATTCCCAAAAACATATCAAAATTTAGCATTGATGTCTCGTTTGATGTCGGAACCAGCGTAACTTCATACGAACCAGTCCTGCAAAAGGATTGGCAACAAATGTTCGTACCAGCCAAGAGCGGGATGAAACCCAGTGTTACCACCCATCCGTTAGCTTCGGGATTCAAAATGGGCATGACCAGAACGTTAAGCGGCAATAGTAATTCATGGCAGATCAAGTTGCCTATTTCGTATCAACTGATCGGCCTCAATTTCAACGGCATTCACCCCAAATTCTATTTGTTTAAAAATGGAGTGGCCGGCACGACTCTGAATTGGTGGGATACGGTCATGGTCAATGATATCGTAGCAGAACATTACACTCCCAGGGTCGGGCTGGAATTTGCCAAGAAGAATCGTTCATTCGCATTATCCGTCCAGCATTATCGTCTTGTGGCGAGAGATTATGTCGGAAAAGACTGCGTCAATTGCCAAAACTCTTCCAAGGTCGTGAGCACGCGGCAATTGGAAAGCGGCATAAGCCCCAGGGTGGACATATTACTCTGGAAAACCAAGCCCGAAAAATATAGTCCTCTGTCCGGACTTCGTTACGGATTTTTTGTGGAAGCGGCCGGGCCTAAAACCTTTAGATTCGGAATAACCGGACAATGGAATAAAGCCAGATAAATCCAAAGGGGTTGGAGACAATAGTTTCCACCTCTTTTTTATTTGAAATCGGATTTCGGGGCAGGAATTCAAATTCGGGTAAAATTAAAACCGGGTGGTTAGCCCGGGTTATTTTCTTTTTGGTATTTTTCCAATATTTCCAAGAACGGTTCCTTCTTTTGTTTGTTCCGCCAGCGCTTAAGCAACCGATGACCTTCGTATCTAGCGAGGTCTTTAAGCCATCCGTGGCGCAAACGATGCCAATGGTACCAACCTCTTATCAAATAATCAAGCGGGAAGACAGCCGTCCTCAACGAAATTTTGAGAAGATTAATTCCGTTGTAGAACCTTCCCATAAGATTGATCGGAATTTCCTGGAGTTCCTTCAGGGACATATTGTCATCGGGCTTAGGCATAAAACAGACATAATTGCCGTCATACTTGCTCCACGGAACAATATCTAGCGGGAAAATCCTGCCTTCTGACAATAGTCTTGTCCGCAAATCCGTGCCGACTATTGGCACCGGGTGCAGGATCTGAATACTGCTGATCTTGGCTTCGCGGATAAATTTTCTAAATCGCCGGGCCATTTCATCGGCGCCAAGCCCGCTGGTTTTTTTCTTGTGCGGATAACCGAAAATGAACATGCCGTGCACCCAGAAATGGCGGCGCAGAATTTTGGTCCATTCAATCATATTCCTGGAGTTATACCCCTTGCGCATGGCGAAAAGGTCCTCATCTATCGGCGACTCATAGCCGACGCAAACCATTCTAACGCCGGCTTTTTTCATCGCTTCAATGAACATCGCGTTCTTCGCTGATTCCAGTCTTATCTGGACCGTGAATCTCAAACTATCGCCGTATTTTTCAGAAACCAACCTGAAAAATTTAATCGTGCCGTCAAGATTTTCTTCAAGCCGATCATCAACAATAAAGAAAAAATCAGCGCCCCTTGTTTCAACCAGCCAGTTGACGGTGTTGAAAAGATGCCGCGCGCCGGCCCACCTTGCCTTGCCTTTGACGCTGCAAAATTCGCAGTTCATCCCGCACCCGCGGGTGCGGCCAATCGGATACAGTTTGAGTTTTTTAGCATACTTCAAAAGTCCGAAGTCGGGATAAGGCAATTCACCGAGGTCGCCGATCTCGAGCATCTCCGGAGGATTTCTTTTCTGCCGGCCGTTATCCCAGAACGAGATCCCGGGAATACCGGAAACGAATTCTCCTTTTTGAAGCGAAATTAAAATCTGCCGGATCGCCATTTCTGCGTCGCCATGAATGACGATATCCATATTTCCGTTCAGCGTTTCTTCGGGACAATAATGGGCGTGCCAGCTGCCGGCAATATTAACCGTTCCTTGCGCGCGATAGAATTTTGCCAGCCCAAAGACCCTGTCCATGGTAGAAGTCAATCCGCAATAGAACCCCACGACCGAAGCCGGGTTTTCCGCCTGCAGTTTTGCGTGATCGGGCAGGCCATTTTCGTCCCTCGGCCCGCAGTAGTTATTTTCATCAATCACTTCAACCCGCCAACCCCAAAGCTTGCTCGCCGCCGTTGCCGCCATTATAGGCCCAAGGGATGTCGTCATTCCGGCTATCCGCGAATAAATATTTACTTCCGGAAAAGCCGGCACGATAATGCGAAACAGAGGCCAATTGTTTTTGTTGGGAAGTTTCATAATTTCTCCAGTTTTAAAATAACTGCTCAAAAGATAAACTATTTAATGGCTTTTGTGAAGCCCGTGCCCCCGCTGACATTATTATTAATTTTGGGATGGCGAGCATAAATAAACAAAAATACTCGCGTTTGGGCGAGAGTATTTTTAATATCCACCGGGTGTTTGGAATTTAGACCTCTTTTCCCTTTATCAATTTAGCGGCGATGATTGCTCCGATGATAAAAAATAATGCGTGGCCAAGTCCCCAGACGACAGGAAATAGAAAGCTGTATCTGCTAACTCCAACAATATCAGGGGCCCGCGAACCGAAGGGGACGCCGGCCTCGCCCAATTCCCAGGCGCGGTAATAGATGCTTGCAAGGGCGCTGAAAACCAGGCCGCCTATCGGAATTATGATTTTCCTTTTTTCGGGGCGGTTGTTAAAGCTTTTTGAGTTGAAAATATAGGTTGCCACTAAAAATGAAAACAGAAACTTGAGCACAAAGTAAGTCAGGGTTTCTATCGGATGCGTGAGGAAAAAATGAAAAGCAAAATCAATAAGAAGAGTGAATGTCGCGGTGATCAGCGATCTTTGAAAAGTTTTTCCCATATTTTATTTTAGCGAGCGAGGAACAAGATACAAAATTCTGATTTTGTATCTTGTCCGAGTGAAGCTAAAGGGGCCTCACTTTACTATTATTTTGCCGGTCATTGAGGGGTGAATGCCGCAATGGTAACCGTATTCGCCGACTCCGTTGAATGTGAAACTGAATTCGCCCCCCTTGTCTAACACGCTACTGGTAAAAAGATTATCCGAGGAGACGATGGAATGCGGAGCGGAGTCGTTTTGCTTCCAGGTTACTTTTTGGCCAGCCTTGATTTCCAGCACTGACGGACTGAAGGCAAAATTTTGGATAGTTATTATATTATTGCTGACCGGAGAAACGGTTGAGCTTGCCGTCGGAGTTGACTTTGCCCCACTATAATAATCTTCCCTGTTGTAATAAACGGCTATCAATATCCCCGCTAAAACCAAAACGACAACCAAAATTATAATTGATTTTTTATTCATAGTAACTAAATTCTAACACCATAAAAATAACGCATCAAATGGAGCCGAGGTTGATAAATAGTACGACTTGCGCTATCTTGTTTTTAGCTCGTGAACTTTAAAAAAAGAGGAACCAGATGGGACTATTCTTTACCGCCGACACGCATTTTAATCACGGGAGCCTTATAAGGCTCTGTGGTCGTCCTTTTGAAAATGTGGACGAGATGAACGAATCCCTGATAGAAAAATGGAACAGAACGGTGGACAGAGACGATATTGTTTACCATCTTGGCGATTTTGCATGGAGGATAGGTAAAAAGAAAATGACCGCGCTTTTAACGCGGCTTAACGGCAAGAAATTTTTATGTCACGGTACCCACGATGGACGCATATTGAAGTTGGCCAGGTATTTTGAAGACATCAGAGACTCTTTTTTAATAGGAGTTAATGGAAGCCAACTCATCTTTATGAGCCATTGTCTTCAAAAAACTTGGCCAGAATCGGACCGCGGAAGTTGGCATCTATTCGGACATTCCCACGGTTCACGGAACGCTTACGCCGAGCAGAATGGTAAATTGCTGGATGTGGGCGTTGACTCTCATAATTTCCGCCCGTGGTCCCTTAAGGAAATTGCTCTGGTTATGGCTAAACGACCGCCAAGCCCAAATGGGCCAAGATAGGCCAAAACAAAGCCGGCACGAACCGGCTTTTTGAATTCAGTAGTTTTTTAGAGTTACGTAATTAAAAGAGTAAGCGGAAATCCCGTTCATATCACTTTTGCAATTTGAGCACTCTATTTTTAAATAATAATTACCCATTGAAATATTTGAGGGTACGGTCCACTCAAATTTTCCGTCATTCTGAATGCCCTCGGCCATAACGTAGGGAAGCACAGAGCCGGAAGACGAGACGGGAATCAGGGTCAGGGTCAACTGCCAATTTTCATATCCGCCGAACCACCGGACGTTGATCGCTTGGCTTATATAATATTCTTCTCCGCCTCGCGGCGAGAAAAAAACCAAGCTTTCATTTGTCGGATATTCGGGGGCAGGAATGCTCGCCTCATTGTTTTCAGTAACGGTAAAAACGCCGTCGCTCGTGTCCCAATTTGAACCTTCTGAACAGCCCGGGCAGGTCTGCATTTGAATTTTGTAACTTCCCGGCGGCATATCAACGAGCCAATATTCGCTGCCGTCATTGTCCGCTTTTGACAGGAGCTTTCGGAATAATTGCTGGCCGTTTTCGCTGATGAGATAGACGTTAATTGTCGGCGCCGATCTGTTTGTTTGCCACTTAATTTCTTGTTTACTGCCAAATTCCCACTTCTCGCCTCCGTTCGGAGAGATAATATCAAGAGAAACCAAGGCCAACTGCGCCGAAGAATTAGCGCTTCCTCTTTCTTGAAGAACGGGGATTCCGACTTGCGAAACATCAAGAATGAAAAAGGCAATAAGCGCTCCGGCGAGCACCAGTAATTCCGAGAGCTTTATCGGGTTTTGGGGCGGGTTTGGTTCCATATTCCTTCTTTAAGTATACTAGCAAACCAGCCTTGTAGTTATCAACTGGGCATTGGAGAGACCGGTTTGCCGATTGCGGAAATTGATACGCGCTTTTATAATTAAAAATGGTTGATCAGAACATAATTTGACTTTGATAGCAGTTTTATGTTATTATTATAAATTACTATGGAAAAAAAGATAAAACGAATCCTCTTTTGGTTCGGTATCATTGTTCTTGTCGGCGGGGCCGTTTTCGGCATGATAAAGCTTGCCGGCAGAGCTTCAATGAGCCAGACGGCCTTATTGGCCAACGCAATTTCCGCTTCTGATTGGATTCAGGGCAATAAAGACAGCAGGGTCTTTCTGGTTGAATACAGCGATTTTCAATGTCCGGCCTGCAAGATATTTTATTCTTTTCTCAAAGATATAGAGGGCAAATACGGGGATAGACTCCAACTGGTTTATCGCCACTTCCCACTGTCCCAGCATGCCAATGCTATGCTTGCCGCACAAGCCGCGGAGGCCGCGGGAAAACAGGGGAAATTCTGGGAAATGCACGACAAGATATTTGAAGGGCAGAATACATGGGCCAGTCAGGGCAAATCTGACGCGGAGAAAACTTTCACATCATACGCGCAATCATCGGGTCTTAATACTGACCAGTTTAAAAAAGATTTGAGCTCAAACGAGATAAAAGTGAAAATAGAGAACGACTATAAAGGCGGAATAAAATCGGGAGTAAACGCTACCCCAACATTCTTCTTAAACGGAAAGAAACTTCCGCCCCCGACAAGTTATGGAGATTTTGAGAACACAATCGTCCAAGCTATCAACGCCAATCCATAAGGGATCGGTTTGGGCTTTCGTCGTAATTAGTTTCCTGGGTTTTTTAGACGCAACTTTTTTAACAGCCGAGCATTATCTCGGCCCCCTTCTTGGCTGTCCGATCTTCGGCGGATGCGATAAGGTGCTCATAAGCCCTTATTCGGCCGTGGGTGGCATTCCGGTGGCAATGTTTGGCGCGGTTTATTATCTCACTGTTTTTATCTTAGGCGTTGCTTATTTTGACACCGGACGCGCGCGGATTTTAAGATTCGCCGCTAACTTGACTCCGCTGGGCCTTATCGCCTCGCTATGGTTTTTGTATCTCCAGCTTTTTGTAATCAAAGCCCTCTGTTTTTATTGCATAATCTCGCTTTTAACCTCAACCTTGCTTTTTGTTTTAGGTCTGATTATACGCTCGCGCTTCGGCGCCGATATGACCTAATCTCTTGTTTTTGTTTTTTGCCGCTTGTTTGCTAGAATGGGTGGTATGAAACACTCCACACTTTTTTACGCGACAGTTCTGGCTCTCGGCGCCACCGTTGTTTCGGGGGCAAGCAATTTTTTGAACAAGATTGCGGTAACAGCGGTGAAGGACCCGATTGTTTTTACTACTCTCAAAAATACCATTGTTGCGCTGTTTCTTGTCGGAATTATTCTGGCCCTTAAAAAGTGGCAGGAGATAAAATCTCTCAACAGGAATCAGGCTCTCAAATTACTGGCTATCGGGGTTATCGGCGGCTCTGTGCCATTTGCTCTGTTCTTTACCGGCCTTGCCCAAACCAGCGCGATTAACGCCTCACTGATTCATAAAACATTGTTCATCTGGGTTTTACTTTTAGGGATTCCTCTTTTGAAAGAGCGGCTGACGAGATGGCAATGGCTGGGAGTGGGCGCGATTTTCGGGGCGAATCTTTTAGTCGGCGGTTTTAATGGATTTAAATATAATGCGGGGGAACTTATGATACTTGGCGCAACTATTTTGTGGGCCATTGAGAATGTCATTGCAAAAATCGCTCTGCGCGATTTATCAAGCTCGCTGGTTGCCAGCGCGAGAATGATTATTGGTTCGCTGATTCTTTTCTCGTTTATCATTTGGCGCGGGGGTGCGAGCGCTGTTTACGTTTTAAATTTCCAGCAGTGGGGATGGACGATCCTGACAAGCGTTTTACTTTTAGGTTATGTGCTCACTTGGTATTCTGCCCTAAAACGCGCGCCGGCAACTTACGTGGCAACCCTGCTCGTACCGGCGACATTGGTTACGAATGTGCTTTCTGCTGTTTTTGTTACCCACGCTTTCAGCGGCAAGCAAGCTTTTAGCATGGCGTTATTCTTGATCGGTGCGATATTAGTCGTTTTATTTGCGCGAAAAACCGCCGAACAAACCAC
>ERZ1292629.3906-Hain-H43-01um-R1-3906-length-11212-cov-15_pt1 | contig 11212 bp, 13 predicted proteins | sample MGYA00564399_ERZ1292629 | MGnify/ENA primary metagenome ERZ1292629 (study PRJEB36523, sample SAMEA6512636) | groundwater metagenome | collected 2019-01-08 | study: AquaDiva: Metagenomics assemblies of 32 groundwater samples | reverse complement strand
ATTTACAAATCGGCGCGACCCAGGTTGACGGTGGTTGATCTTGGAGCCTACGAGGGGGAATTTAGTTTCTATTGTCTGCCATTTGCCAAAGACATTTATGCCGTCGAACCCGACCCGATGCCATTTAGAGTAATGAATAGTTTGGTCACGAAACACGAACTTGAAGAGATAATCAGGGTCTATCCCGTGGCTATCTCAAAGAAGACAAAGATGGGTCTTCTGCACGCTTCGGGCGGAGGCGGTAGTGCTGTTGTGAACAGCCCAGACGACAGAACGGTTGAAGTTCAGCTCTACACCCTGAACGATTTCTTTGAGCAAAACAAAATAAATCACGTTGATATTCTAAAAATGGATGTTGAAAGTTCGGAAAAGGATATTTTAGTTGGTCGGGGGATCGAAGAAGCCTTATCAAAGGTCGATTTAATCATTGGAGAGGTTCACACCGGTTGTGAAGAATTGTTTCAAGAAGTGCTTGAGAGTAATGGTTTTGTTATTACCAACGATCCTGGCGTGGTTGTTGCTAAAAAGATATGATCCACCCTTTGCCCGGCTTCGTCCTGGTTGAGCCAATAGAGGAGGAAACAAAGACTGCAAGTGGTCTGTATACTCCTGAAATGGACAAGGACAAACCAAGTAGGGGTCTGGTAGTGGCCACCAGCGTTGATTTTACGGATTTCTCAGCTTCATTTCCAACACCATTTATCCATTCTCCCGTGAAAGTCGGTCAAACTGTCGTCTATAAGAAATTCGTTAGTCAGGAAGTATACCAGGAGGGGAAAAAACATCTGCTGATTGGATACAACGAACTATTAGCAATAATCGAATAATGAGAATCCCCTGTAAGGTATTATTTGGTCGTAAGGCACGCTCTGCCCTCTTGAGAGGCATTAACATCGTCGCCGAGGCAGTAGGAAGCACCTTGGGGCCGAAATCTTTCAATGTGGCCATTAACGAGGCTTCTGGTGTCCCAAAAATCATCAAAGACGGGGCTAATGTCGCCAAAAGGATTGACCTATTCGATGAATTCGAGGATATGGGAGCGCAATTGCTCAAAGAAGCGGCTATTCAGACTGAGATAGTCGCCGGAGACGGTACCACTACAGCGACCATTGTCGCTCAATCTTTGATAAATCAGGCCGTCGAGAATATTACCGCCGGGAAAAACGCAATGGTGCTAAAAGAGGAGATCGAGGAAGCCGGTAAACTTTTTATCGGTGAATTAAAGAAACTATCAAAACCGGTTAAAAAACATCAGGAAATAGAAATGGTGGCTAACATCTCCTCCGCTAACGTCGAGATTGGAAAGACGGTCGCCGATATTTTCAAAAAAGTAGGCAAAGATGGGGTGATTAGGGTTGAACAAGGCAAGACTTACGAAACATACGTTGAGTACAAGCGGGGGATTGAGTTTGACCGGGGCTATGCTACCTCCTCCGATGCTTTTATAACAGATCGAGACAAGGCCGACGCGGTAGTTGAAAATCCATTTGTCCTGCTTACCGATATCAAGACAAATCATACCTACCAGATTATTGAATTCTTGAATAAGTTCGTCGAACATTGTAAAACAAATAACATCCCGCCCCATTTGGTAATCATCGGAGAAGTGCAGGAAACGGCCCTGCACACCGTGGTCATTAACCATCTTAGAGAAGATATTCCCTTTAACGCTTTGGTCGTCCAGGCTCCGGCCTATGGAAGTAGGCGGGTCGATGAATTGGAGGACTTATCCATTATTACCGGCGGAAGGGTCGTCAGGGCCGATTCCGGGAGAGAATTGAAGTCGGTGGAGATCGAAGAACTGGGTCGGGCGGAGAAAGTGATTGCTGAAAAAGACAAAACTATAATTCAGGGAGGAAGGGGCGATGAGGGCAGATTAAAGTCACGCATTAAGGAGCTGGATCAACAGGTGGAAATTGCCGTGACTGAATATGATAAACAGATGAAGGAAGAGCGCCGGGCCAGGTTGACGGGGGGGATGGCAGCGGTCTGGGTTGGGGCTACAACCGAGGCCGAGATTGACGACAAAAAGGAACGGTTTGGAGATGCTATTAAAGCCTGCAAATCGGCGGTTGAGGAGGGAATCGTTGCCGGTGGTCAAGTGACGTTCATGTACTTATCACAACAGGATTTCTGGCCGGATACCGTGGGAGCCAAGATTTTAAGGAAAGCAATCAGGGAGCCATTCAAGATATTGATTGAAAACACGGGACTGGATTATGCCGAAAACTTGGGAAAAATTACACCTATCAAATACCCAATAGCTATAGATGTAAATGATGGTCAAGTTAAGAACATGATCGAAGCGGGAATAATTGATCCCACCAAGGTAGGCCGTTGTGCTGTAGAGAATGCTATATCGGTTGCCGGAATGTGTATCACCACCAAAACCTCAATTAGTCAACCTTATAAAAATGAGTAAAGTAAAATTACCAGTTAAGTGCAAAAACTGTAGTAAAATTTTCGATGGTTTTTTCCCTTCATTTAAAAGAAGGTTTTGTGGAAGAAAATGTCAAGGAGAATATTATCAGCTTCATCCGAGCAATACTGGTAAGACTAGATTCAAAAAAGGACAACATCCATGGAATAAAGGAAAAACCGGTCTACAAGCTAGAGAAAAACATCCCAACTGGTCTGGCGGTACGACCAAACGCAAAGATGGTTATGTTCTAGTAAACACAAAAGATGGGAGACGTCTATTAGAACATAGACTGGTTGTAGAAAATTATCTTGGAGAAAGTCTTCCTAAACAAATTATTGTCCATCATAAAGATAAAGATCGTTCAAATAATCAGATATCAAATTTAGAAATTATGACCAATTCCGAACACACTACTATACACAACCTAGAAAGATGGGCAAAATGAACAAAAAGATATGTTGCTACACCATAGCCGACATCAATAATCAAAAGTATGCCCGAGGATTGGAAAATTCTTTTAAGAAGTTTCATCCCGACGTTGAGTTTAGGATTTTTGGCATGGAAGAAATTAAACAAACCAATGACCCGATGATCTTTTACCGAGCCACGCCGTATTTCGGACTTTACTTGATGGGTCAAGGCTACGATACGGTAATTAAATTAGATGCGGATATGGTCATCACCGGCGATATTTCTCATGTCTGGGAAGGGGGGTTTGATATAGCTACGGTTAACAATTCAAACCCAAGAGAGTTTAAGAAGATTGCGGTTGGTCTTCAAGGCATCAATCCAAAAGAATATCAAAATTGCGGTTTTGTGGTGATGAAGAATATCGAATTTATTAAATTCTGGCTGGCATTGTGCATGAGTGAACGGTTTAATGTTTTTCGGTATAAGGAACAGGATATATTGAATAACATGATCTACTGGGGAAGTTGGAGGGTCAGACTTTTAGATAATGAGGAGAATAATAAACTCCATGGACTTGCCGGTAAGGGGTATGAACTCCAGATGGAATTGCGGGATGATAAATTATATTTACCGCCGGTTGAGGGATACCCCAATGTCGAAAAGCAAGTTGTCTGCTGGCACGAGGCTGGCGGCAATGTACCTAATAAAATGAATTATTATCTAAAATTCAACCCCCCTGTCGCCAGATGGCTGAAACAACTGATAAAATAAAACACCTTTGGTTGTCGAACTCGCCGCACAGCGGGAGTGGTTACGGCGTTGAAACGAGAGACCTGCTATTTCGCTTTATCAAGGCAGGATATGATTTTTCCTGCACCGCTAATTATGGCATAGAGGGCTATCCGGTCAACCTATATGGAGAGGACTTGATTGACGATCGGTTTAAGGGCGTTAAATTAACCATCTACCCTAAAATGGGCGACCAGTATGGGGGAGACGCCTTAGTTGAACATTCCCGTAATAATGGCTTTAAGGTGGCTTATATCATGCTTGATCTGTTTGCCATCAATCCCCAATTTTTGGAACAATTAAACCAGATGGGGGTTAAATTTTGCCCTTATTTACCTATTGACCAGGAACCGATCAGTCCAGGAATCCTCAACAACTTGAGATATGCTTACAAGATAATTACCTTTAGCCAATTCGGCCAAAAGGCATTAGAAAAGGAGGGTTTTGCTTCTCATCTAATCCCAGAGGGAATCGACCTTGAGATATTTAAGCCGATGGATAAACAAAAAATGAGGGATAAGTATGGTCTGCCCCAAGATGCCTTTATGTTCGGAATGGTGGCGGCCAACAAAGAGAATCCGCCCCGCAAGTCATTTCAGCAGGTTTTAGAGGCTTTTGCTCTGTTTTACAAGAATCACCCCGAGGCCGCAATCTTTTTTCATTCACAGCAAAATTCCCCGGCGGGATTTCCCATTTTGGAATACGCCCGACATTTAGGTGTTGCTGATCGAATCTACTTTATCAATCCATACAAGGCTGTATTTGGCGCAGACTCAAAGGTCATTTGTGAAGAAATAAACTGCATGGACGTCTACCTAAATCCATCTTCAACGGAGGGGTTTGGAATGGGCATGGTCGAGAGCCAGGCCTGCGGCAAAGTGGTGATTGGGAACCGCTGTCAAAGTATGCCGGAGCTGGTAGTAGAGGGAAAAACGGGGCTGATCTGTGAAACCGATAGGGGCTGGTGGAGAAATTTGATGGGATTTGTCTATCCTCCCAACGTTGACAGTTTGTATGAAAAGATGGAGGAATCATTCAAAATGGCGGCAGACAAAGACACTGCCGATTTGTGTAGAAAAAATATCATGGATAACTACAATATTGACACATTGGTTGAAACCAAGTGGAAAGTATTTTTGGACGAACTAGAAACTGAAATTGCAGAAGAAAACAAGAAGTAGTATACTATTCACAGTCCGACATATAGAGCGGCGTAGGGGATCAGAAGACCTTGAAAGAGGTCTTTTTTATTAGTTAAACTATAAAATATGTCAAGTTTTCAAGAAGGATATCAATGGGCAAACATCGGGACCGGGGTCGGAACCAATGTCATTTCTGATAGGCATTCCAAACTCTATGGAGTAGTAATTCCCGGTACTTATACCGGCACCATTGCTTTTCACGACTCGGCAACTGCGGCGGGCACAACTGGAAGTACCAAGATCGTCACCTTTGGACTTCCTCTTCTCAATACTCCCCGATTTGTCGAGATAAGTGCCAATTGCCAGAAAGGTATCACTTATGAGGCCACTGGCACGCCTGTCATGACAGCGCTTTGGAATTAAATATGGAAAACAAAATAGGTCTAACTGGAAAAGTAACTTACTGTTTGTATGATGAGATTGGCAATCTCAAGCAAGCGGGTTCGGCTTGTAACATCGTCACCACTCAAGGAGACAGGTATTTTGTAGATCAACTTAGCGACGCTGGTGCAGCCGCTATTAAATTGATGGTTGTTGGTACGGGAACGGCAGCGGTTGCCAAGGCTGACACTTGGGTTTCTGGTTCTGCCAGTGGTTCAGCGGCGGCGGGCTGGGGGTCGGTTTCTCCTGTTACTAATTCGGGAACGCCTGGTAATTTACAACTGGTTGGTACTTTTGCAGCTGGAAATGCTACCAGGGATGGTCTTACTAGGGTTGGCTATACCAACTTGAATCCTGCGGCAGACGGCCTTGGTACTCCGAATGGCACCACTACCTTCTTTGCCGCCCACGGAACTATCAGTCCCACAGTCAATAAAGGGGTAAATGATACCCTTGTTATAACTTGGGACATTAGTCTACTTGGTGCGTAAATTAGTACGATATATAGAGTAATATGGCTTATGATACACACGGTAACTTTGCGTACGGTACAGTAGTCACAGCTCCGTCTCCCGCCACTACGGGGACAGTGATAGTTATTGGAACTTCTACTTTTGCTGACTTTCCCTCACCCACCACCGCCTATAACTGTACCGATTGGCCTACGGGGACTTTTCCTCTATCTTCAAATGCTGAGATTGTAAGGGTTTTGTCAAAGGGAACGGGTGGAACGCTTGGAGTTTCAAGAAACGCAGAATCTTCTGGAACAAGGTCTATTGCCGTAGGAGATCAGTTTGCTATGACGATAACCAAGAAAGTAATTACTGACGTGGAGGCAAGTATTGACGGCTGGACTGATGCAACTGAAACTTGGACTTACGCCTCTGCCAACACAATCACTGTTCCTACTGGTGCGGCCTCAAAATATCATAAAGGCGACAGGTTAAAACTGACCCAAACAACAGTTAAGTATTTTGTGGTTATTTCAGTGGCCGATACGGTGCTTACCGTTGCCATCAATACTGACTATGTGGTAGCAAATGCCGCCATCTCTGCTAATTTCTATTCTCATCAAATAAATCCTCTTGGCTATCCTGATTGGTTTGTCTATGCCCCGACGATAAATGGCCCAACTGGCACGGTGGGAACATTCGCCGTTGACAGAGCCTTTTACCAATTTAGGGTAGATGGTAGAACTTGTCATTTCAATAACGCCTTTCGGATTAGCAACAAAGGCTCTTGGACGGGTAATGTTCAGGTTTCTCTGCCGGTTGCCTTAGGCTTTGCTAATCCGAGTGGTTACATACCATTTGCGGGAGTTATCGCCCCAGCGTCGACGGCCCCTTATCCCGGCAGGGGTTATCCTGCCCTTGGGGTGGGAGGAGTCTTTACGGTTATCGGATTTGTCAAAACTATGGCGACAGCCGACGTAGGTTGGGCGGATGTTGTGAATGGCGATGAGGTTTTGATTGTAGGAAGTTATTTAATTTAATATGTTTGGAGCAAACTACTTCGCATCATCTTACTTCGGCCAAGATTACTTTAATACTGTCATTTCCGGACAGACCTTTAATTCTACTGTCTCCGATACTTTTGGAATAACTGACAGCCTTGTCGCAACGAACTATCCAGGTATTACCAGAGCTTTAATCGAGGCTCTCGGCATAACGGATAGTTTGGCGAGAACTTTTTCTTTTGCGAGAATCCTATCTGACACCGAGGGTATGACCGATTCAGTTAGTAGAACCATTTCCATGCTTAGGGCTTTGGCCGATTCCGAAGGAATTACAGACGCCCTATCGAAGCTATCGACCTTTAACCAATTTTTGTCTGAGAATCTGGGACTGACTGATTCTCTTTCCCAAACCTTTAGGATCAGTGGCATAACAATCAGTCCGACAAGTATCTTTGTGACCCAACCAGGAGGGTCAATCACAGTAATAAAGACGAGAACCAACCTCACTTCAATTTCCGGTAATATTATGAAATTATTAGTAAGATAATGAGTAATTTTGTTCAGATTACTAATAATTTAACCGAGAACGCTGTTAAGACATTTACGTCTTTCAACGAAGTTTCGGGAACTGGTAATTTAAGATGGAAAAATTATCTTGGTTTTTCTGCTTCGTGGGCGGTTCAGGTTGGCGATACGGGTGAGGAGAGAAGTGAAATCCTACTTTTAGGAACGGCGGCCGTTGCCGGAACTGCTGGTACGTTTACCGCCAACACTGTTTACGACCATTCTGCCGATACTCCCATTTTTGCCATTAAATATAATCAGGTTGTTTTTGAAAGATCAACTGTTGGTACTGCTGGTACGGCCACAGTAATAACCGGTGGAACAGTAAACATAAATCCATCGGAGGCTTTTACCCAATTTGACGACACGGATGGAGGAAATGGATATGCCTACAAAACTTATTACCAAAATTCAGTCACCGGCTCCACTTCCGCCGAGTCGGGTTGGACTATTGTCACTCCTGACTTCTATTCTCTCCAGAAAATACGGTCAAGAATCAAGAATAAGCTCTGGAACGCTGCTTGGTTGAAAGACGACGTTTTAGATGAATGGATCAATGAATGTAAAGATATCATGGTCAACAAAGCTGTTCAAACCAATGAGAACTACGCTTTGGGGACGACAAACGTCGCTTTCGGGACAGATGGCCTGGGAACGGTAACAACCGCCGATTTTGGTCAGCTTAGGCGAGTTTGGATTACTTACGACGGCGTTAATAAATATTCTTCGACAAAGATGGACGTCAACGATTATTTCCCGAATCAAACTTTTAGTTCAGTTCATCCCTTCCATGCTTGGAGAGGAGATGACGTATTCGTTGTGAGGCCGTCAGATAGTGCCGGAACAGCTGAGTTGACGTTTTACCGATTAGGGACTCTCTTAGTTAATGATACAGATACTTTACCATTACCCCTAAGACCGTTTACTCACTTATTTGTGGATTATTGTAAGGCTCAAGCTCTTTTTAAAGATCAAAGGCAAAATGACGGATTGGCGATAATGGATAGGACAGAGAGGGGAATGGAAGATTTTGTATTATCTTTATCTCCCAGGGACAAATCGAGTCAAACTATGGTTGATTTAGTTGAACCAATAGATGGAGAAACATGGTAATAAAACAGTGCAAAACGTGTAATGAAGAATTTAAAACTGAATTATGGTTAGTTGAAATGGGCAAGGGCAAATTTTGTTCGCAAAATTGTTACTGGAAAAGCAAAGAGAAAAAAGAAACAGTAGTATGTGAAACATGTAAAAAAACTTTTACTGATTGGATTTGTCAAAAAAGGAAATACTGCTCCTTCGGGTGTAGAAAAGTATGGAATAAAGGATTGACTAAAAAGAAAGATTCAAGAGTGGATTATCAACGTCCAACCCAATTTAAAATGGGACAACTTATGGGGTCAAGACACCCTCAGTGGAAAGGGGGAATAACCGATGATAGAAGATCGAATAAGTATAAAGAGTTTATCAAAAATGCATATAAACTTTTTGGTTATACTTGTTACTTTTGCGACAAAAAACCGGGTAAATTAAACGTACATCATTTAAAACCGTGGAAGTATTATCCCGAATTAAGATTTGAACTAAGTAACATTCTTGTTTTGTGTACTGATTGTCATCGTCAAACTGACAGTTATGGAAAAGGAGTTTATAAATATTCACCAGAACGGCAGTATGCCTACTACACATCAATACAATAACGCCGGACTTAACTTAAACCTCTCTCCTTTTCTTCACAATCAGGGGGAGATGATTAGATTAGTTAATGTAACCAGAGATTCGTATGGAGCTTGGAAGAAAAGACCCGGCTACACAACTTACCTAAACGACGTCAACGGGACGATAACTAAACTACTTAATTTCACCCTCAACAACGGGACTCAATTTTGGAACTACGCCGTTACGGGCGGAAGTCTTTTATACTCCACCCAGGGCACGGGAAACTGGACAATCTGCGGCAACGGGACCCTGACTAATGGCGCCCAACCGGGAAACGCCGTAATCGACAACACTATGATCTTGGGGGATGGAACGGCCAACTCACGCCACACCACTACCGGAACGTCATTTACCGATACTACAGGGGCTCCCAAGGCCCAACAATGGGCTGACTACCAGGGAAGAATCTATGCCGGTACGTCTTCGACCCTTTTTTGGTCTACCACAGGCACGGCTACAGACTGGACGACCGATTCTTCCTCGATTCAAATCCCCGGCCCGGGAGCGATAAACTGGGTAGCTAAGGTAGCCGACAGGATCGTCACCGCTAAAAACTCAGGCATTATGCACCGCTGGGATGGATTTAATCTGGTTGATCTGACCACCAACCTGGGGCCAACCTCCGCCCAGTCTGTCGGCAACGTCGAAGATTTTAGATTGTACCTAAACAGGGTCGGCGCTTTTGGCTTTGGGGGCGGCAAGCCGGAAATAATCAGCAACGTAATCGAAAGACAAATCTATAACGACTCCGGTAGTGCCATTGCCGGTGGGACGTTTGACTCAGCTCCCGGCGCAGTTTACAAATACGACTGGTATGCGGCGGTGGGGACGATCACTGACGATCTTACCAACGAAACCTTATCTAATGCCGTTTTGTGTTATGACTTTCAATTGAATGAGTGGAGAAATTACAGTCTATCTGATAACCCCACTGCCTGGCTGAATTATAAGGATGCAAGCGGAAACGAACAGCTTATCTTCGGCGATACGGGTGGCCAATGTTACACGTTTGGGGGAACGGCCTTAAGTGATAACGGCAAGCCGATTACCAGCGTTATCGAATACGTCATCAACGGCGGCAGTCCTAACCTGGACAAAAAATGGAACTATGACTGGTTTTTTTTCAACCCCGGGTGTCAGGCAGTAGTACAGGTGGCTTATGCCAACACTTTTGCTACCAGATCATTGAATTGGGTAAATTTGGGTCAGGCTGTCGATGGAGTCGTTGAGTTCAAGCATAGCGACGCCAGATCGAGATTGATGTTTGTTAAAATAACCGAGTCGTCAATGTCGGCACGCTTTCAATTTTTCGGGCACAGTTCGGACTCGGAGATAATAGAAAGGAGATAAATGCCTGACTACACCGACTTGGGTCTAACCTCCAACTTTCAGAGCGTAAATAGTCTTGGTCAAAATAGTGTTTTCGTCAACGGGGCTGATTTTGACTTAAATCAGGACAGGAGCATCATTACCAAGTCTAAATTGGGAACGGGGGTAATTAGGAGTGTCAATATGGGGACAGCCGTGATCGGGACGGCCCAAATCGGGACGTTGAGTTTTAATGAGATATCGGGAGGAACAGCTATTTTGGGAGGTACTCTAAATGGAAATGGATTGATAATTGTTAAATCTCAATCTGGAGGGACAACGGCGGTTATAAATTTTGATGGATTTAATGGGGGGACAAAGGGAATGATTCTAGCGGGGAGTACCACAACTTCAGCTGATGCTATTGTTTATCCCGTTTTAACAAATGGAAGTTTATCGAGATTGCAATTTGATGTTCTTAATGCGGCAATCATATTTGAAACAGATGAAAGAGGATTTTTGTTTACTGCTAGCAATGGAACTCTTGGGTCTGTTATTTGCACTATTGGTACAGGAAATTTTTTGAGAATTCTTAATGGGGATGGTGGAACTTTGATGGATATAAATGGAAACACTGGGGACTTGAGAATAAAAGGTACAATCCAACAAAATACCGCTTTTTAGAAATGGAAAGAATAATAAATGCCGTCTTTAATGTCTTCACCATTATCGGAATTTTGTTTGTTATAATTTCTATTCTTATTTACTTTCAAGGATATAGATTTTTTTATGCAGATTGTTTTAGTACAGCCTACCCATCTTCACTAATCTGCAATGGATCGTTTGTAATTACTAAATTGACTCTCCCTCCCCAATAAGTTAATATATACTCAGCGGGATAATCAGACCTGCCGATAACGTGATAAGAAGACGGTCAATAGTCTTCTTTTTTTATGGACG
>ERZ1292629.2127-Hain-H43-01um-R1-2127-length-17455-cov-68_pt2 | contig 11212 bp, 10 predicted proteins | sample MGYA00564399_ERZ1292629 | MGnify/ENA primary metagenome ERZ1292629 (study PRJEB36523, sample SAMEA6512636) | groundwater metagenome | collected 2019-01-08 | study: AquaDiva: Metagenomics assemblies of 32 groundwater samples | reverse complement strand
TCATTGTTCTCGTGCCGAATAGTGGCGAGAATATTCCAGAAAAGTATGAGAACAATTCACGAATTGTGATTTCTCCGACAAAAGTATCAGATATTGCCGTAAAACGTAATGCGGCAATTCGCGCAGTTCCTGCTCAATACTACGCCTGTATTGACTCCGATGCTTATCCGGAACCTTCGTGGCTTGAAAATGCCTTAGTAGTATTCAATAAATCTCCGGATATTTGGGCTGTCGGCGGACCCAATCTTTCGCCGGATTATAAAAGTCTGCGAAAAAAAGCTGTCGCGAACGCATTAAAATCTTTTCTTGTGACCGGCCCTCGCCGTTTTACAAAACGTCTTTCGGCTCCGAGATATGTTTTCGATCTTCAAACCTGCAATCTGATTTTCAAAAGGGAAGCAATCGACAATCTTAATGGTTTTGACGAATGTTTTAAGACCGGTGAAGACACGGATATTTGCGAACGCCTTGTAAGGCAAGGAAAGAATATTTATTTTAGTCCTCTAGTAGTGGTTTTTCATCATAATCGTTCTCTTTTTTCTCCATTCATCAAGCAAAAGATTGTCTTTGGTTATGCCGTGATACCGGTTGTCATGCGAAGCTTTAATATTAAAAGAACATTTTTTTTTCTCCCTGCACTTTTTCTTGCGTTTTTGCTTTTGGGATGGATTACCGGGGTCTTTGTATCATGGTTTTTTTCGATTTGGATCAGAGTTGTTTTATTATTTGTCGCCGTGGTTACGATTGAAGCAACGCGATGGTCGCAAAAATTAAGCGAGATACCCCTCACATTTCTCGCGATAATTATCGGCAATTTGGCACCGGGGTTGGGCACGCTCATGAATCTTCTTCGCATCCCGATTAATTTCCGGAAGTTTTATGTTAATTACAACCGTCCCAAATATTCTAATCCCATATAACCGGTCGCTATTTCAGTAAGCTCGCTACCTTGCAAATGTTTCTTGAAATCTTCAATAGTGAGTTCTACAGGTTCAGTTTCCTCAAAATCAAAACTAGTCGTATTTTGCACATACTCACATTCAACGGCAATGAAGCGGTATTGCACTAATGTATCATAAGCTACCAGCAAACTCTTGCCTAAGAAATATAATTTACCCACATAGCCCGTTTCTTGAAGCAATTCACGTTTAGCTGCTTGTTCAGGTGTTTCTCCTTTTTCAATTCCACCTCCGGGCATTTCAAGTAATACTTTTTCCTGAGCGGGACGAAATTGCCTGACCATGATGACTTTCATGTCTTTCGTAACGGCAAAAATACATACGGCCGAGCCGCCGTCTACTAAATCATATTCAGTAATCTTGCCGTTTGGCATTTCAAAAACACGTTTTATCATGTTTCTATAGCCGGATTTATATGGCGCGTCTTTTATTTTTTTCCACGGTTTTAGCATTAGCTTACTTTAAGAATAACATATTTTGAATGCGTTGTTTGACCAGTCTCAAAATACCCAATCGCGGCGCAAATCCGTATTTCCACTTATTATCTACAATTTTGATCTTCTCAAACCCTCTTTGCAATGCCTCGACATATTCGTTATATATTTCTTTATTCAAAATTCCGATAGGATAGACTTTTATCTTATCTTTTTTGTTTAGATATATCTTCAATCCATGAAAGTGATAGAAGATAAGAGGGCTTGAAAAATCAAAGTTATCAATATTCCATGAAGCCACATTCGCGCCAGAATTGTGAAGAATATGCACACCGTTGAATCTGGTCGGCCAATCGTTCAGATAAAGTTGGTCGCCGAATTTTCCATCTTCATATCGGTTGAAACACCATTCTATGACTCTGCTTTTCCACCATTTCAAGGCTTCCAAGCCATTCGCGTCGTTCCTGAAAATCATCATGCCAACATTATATATACCACTTATTTTCTCCCGCCATTTGTTTTTCTTGGAAGAATTATGAGGAATAATCATAATTGAATTGCTCCCAAATTCATCATATATCTTTTCTATAGAATCATAGAAATAAATATCGGCATCAATGTAGGCGACCATATCTATGTCTTTGTTCTTTTCCAAAATGTACAAAGGCAATGAAGAGCTGAACATCCAGCAATATTCTGTTGAAGTCCTCGTTGGTTTGGTTTCTTTCAATCGATCGTCCTCAACTTCAGATACTCTAAGGAGTCTAATGTCTTTCAGATTTAATTTTCGCAATAATTCATGGCTCTCTTCATCCATGCAAAGCATCCATAAGGTGAATTGAGGGCAATGTTCACGCAAGGAATCATATAGCGCCAAGCCGCGCAATAAATAATTCTTATCAAGAAGAGTGCAAATATCGCGTTTCATTATATTTTTCGCGCCAATACAATATTATCCATGTACAAGTCCTGATTTTTCGGCAATATCCTCGCGAGAATGATGCCTAATATCGTAAATGGCGATATTAGAAACATGTAAAATATAACACGTATCTTATAAGACTTTATCCATGACAGCCTTTTGTGGATATAACAAGCTACAAGTTGGAATATTACCCCCACATCGGAGAGACTTTTCAAGTGTTTTTTTATTTCAAAGCCATGATTTTTCAGCAGATGTGCCAGACCGAAAGAAGAATACCTGGCGTAGTCATGCGGCTGTTCATGCTCATCCCAGACGAATGGCACGCTCAAAAGTAAAATCCCTCCAGGTTTCATTACCCGATAAACTTCTTTGAGGAATTGTTCCGGATTGAAGATATGTTCAAGCACTTGAGTCATAATTATTGAATCAAATTTGCCATTATCAAAAGGGAATACTTTCCCATCATACCAAGCGTCGATTTTACTAAATCTGGCGCGATTTCTGGAAGAATCGAATTCCATGCCTATATATGAGGAAACATTTTTAAATATTTTCTCATAAGGTCTTTCGCCGCAACCAATATCCAATGTTTGGCCATGGATATCGCCACCGAGTTCAGTCATGGCTTTATGCAGTCTGTTTCTAACTAGATAAAAAGGATTTATGAAAATCCCTAATATTCCGGGGTTAAACTGTTGATCATGAATATAAGATTTTATAGAAGCCATATTATTTTTTCTTGAAGGTTAAGTGTTTCAAGACAATCAATCCTTCTTTGCCATTATAAGGCATTTTTCCTTGTTCAAATTCGGCGACTATATCATAACCATTCTTTTTGAAGAATTCCTTGAATTTATCTATATCCAAAATCCATGCCGGATATGAGGCATCGTATATTCTCGGCGGTACTTTTTGCACGGTAAGCGCTTCTTTGCCGTTGAAGAACGGCGTACGGTCGAAGGCAATCATTTCAAAGTCGTTTCTTGCGACTTTCTCGAGTAATTCATAGGGTTTTTCTATATATTGAATTGAACTTCCAAATAAAATGACTTGTGGTTTTGTCTTATTCAGAGCGTCTTCTAATGACTTGTAAAAAGAAAGTTTTCCATCTTCAAAGTTTTGCTTGCCATATTCATAAATATTATTTTGCTCAACTATTGCCCAATGGAGTTCTTTTAAATGTTTTATAAATTCAATATTCTGGAAGTAACTGCTTCCCAAAGAACCTCCGAAATCCAAGACATTCAGGTGATTATCATTGAGTGAAGACGACAATAACAGCATTGCCACGACAGGCCATGATGATTGTTTTGTATCGAAAGCCACGCCGTCGCGTTCGGAGGCGGCCAAACCCTGTTTAACTTTCATAGCTGAATTCTTGACCTTATCGAAGATAACAGGGGAATCGTAGCCACTAGAATTATTAACGGCGTCTTTCCAATCGATATAATCGCCGAAGAAGCCGTATCTCGTTGGTTTCTTGAATAGTTCCACGACGATGAGCGGAGCGATGTTCTTTATGATCTGTTTTATTTTATTCATGATTTCTTTTTGAATAAATTCTTGATCTTTTCTATGATTCCATGACGGCGCGAATGCAAGTATTCTATAATAGTCTGACGCGCTTCTTTATTTTCTTCGATTGGTATATTGCCAATTGTTATGGGATTTTCCGATATATTGGCCTTGTATATTTTCCCCGAACTTGTATGAGTACCGCTTTTATCTTGACCAATATTATCAACAAGTGATTTCCCTGGATACAAAGTCAGTTTTTCTTTGAGAAAGGCTGAAGCGTGCCACCTGATAGCCCAAGAATTATTGAGCTCGGCTATTTGCCTTTTTAACATTCCGGAAAAATTGAATGCCCCATCAAGATCAAACTGCTTTATTAGCCTTTTCGATTCAAGTTCAGCCAATAACTTCTTGCCGTCCGGCTCGAATAAATCCCAACCCCGCTTCCATGTTGCCCAACCCCAGCAATCAGTGCCACGAAGGAAAAATGTTTCGGGCAGAATCCCATCTATTGGATAGTTATAACCATGAATACTTATTACCTTACTTTCATTTTCATAAAAAGTTAGCGCTTCATTCATATATTGCAAGAAATATGGCGAGGTCACCAAGTCGTCTTCCAACACTATAACCTTTCCAAACCGCTTGACTATTTCCGTAACACCAATAATTATTGATTTTGCCAAACCATTGTTTTCGCTTCGCTCTACAATCTCCACACCTTTGAAACCATCGATTGTCCGCAAATAGGCTCGAAGCGTCTCGATTTTCTCTCCATCGCTATTATTTTTCGGTCCATCGGAAAAGACAAACAGATCGCTTTCTTTTGTGAGTAAGTTCTTTTGTAAGGCTTCAACCGTCTTATGCGTGTGCTCAAGACGATTATATGTAAAAAGTGCGATAGGAGCGATAGACATGTTAGTTGTTGGAGGTATCTTTAGAGATATCTCTCATTCTATCAAGTGGGGCATGGATATGAGAAAGCAACCATTTTAAAAGATTCTTCCAAATAAATTCAAGCACGGAAATATTTTTCATCCCGTCTATCCAATGGAGATTACTATGTTTCCTTACAAACCACAGTGCCCATGATAATCCATTGCCATACGGTTTGTAAACGAAACGGACTACATGAGGAAGCAGATAACGTCGGTTGTAGAGATACCGGACATCCCCGGCAACTTCATATAATGTTATACCACTGAAATGATAAAAGACAAGAGGAAATTGGTACCGAGTTTCCCTTTCAATAAGCCATACTCGCCCGTCTTTTTGGAAGAATCTATAACGTTCATAGTTCCAATATGCGGCATTTGCTCCCCTATTTGAAAAGACATAAGTCGATGTGAATGCATGCGGCCATTCGTTGAGATACATTTGCTCACCGAATTTTCTATTCTCGTGATATCCATAGCACCATTCCAGGCATTGCCGCTTCCAGCGAGAAAGACATGCCAAACCATCGGTATCGCGTCTGAAAATTATGAACCCCGCATTATATTTTCCGCTAAAATCTTCAAGCTTCTTCCTGTTACTGAAATAGTTATGTTCGGTAATTCCAATAGATTTATTTCCGAACTCGCGGTATATGATATCAGGTGAATCGAAGAAATAAAGATCGGCATCAAGCCATGTGATAAGATCAATCTCATTTCTGGTCTCAAGCATATATGAGATAAAGAATGACTTGCAAGTGATCGAGTACTCCCGCAAAGTACGTTCTTTCTTAACCTTGAGTAGTTGTTTGGTTTCAAACTCTTTTACATGAACCAGTCCAAGGTGTGTTAGATTTAGTTTCTCAAGAAAATCATATGATTCTTGCTCCATACAGAGAACCCACAGGTAAAAATCAACACCTTGTTCAATCAATGAACGATAAAGCACAAGTCCTCGCAGGAGAAACTTACGGTTATCAAAGCTTGTACAGAAATGGTACTTCATGAATGCATGCGTGGAATAGCTATGAGATTGTGGATTATAAAGATCTCGTTGACTGAATTATACGGACCGAGAGGTAGAAGATTCTTGCGTCTGAGCCGGTAGAAATCATAGTTAGGCATTAGTTCATAGAAATCCTTCAGAAAGACGCGCGAAACGATATTAGTCATATTAAATTCAAATTGAATTATGTCAATCTTTGCTTGCTCTAAGAGTGACCCAGCACCTTTTAGCACTTCAAACTCATGTCCTTCGGTATCGATTTTCAGAAAATTAATGCGGTCAATGTTCTGTTTGTGACAGAAATCATCAAGACGCGTCAGCTGAACATTCACGGATCGAGGGTGGTTAAAATCAAACATGTCCTTGAGACTTCCGCCGTACAGGCTTGCGCGCTCGGTTGTGGCATCGTCCGCATAAAGGTACATATTCACGGTGCTTGCGGAAGAAGAAAGACCCGCATTGTGAACGAAAAGACCGTATTCTTTTGCTTTGGATAATAATGTTTTGTACGCATATGGATTTGGTTCAAAGGAATGGATCTGGGCGGAAGGGAATATTTTTTTCAAGAATACAGAGTAATTCCCTTTATTTGCTCCGGCATCAATGAAGACAATTTTTTCATTTTTAATGGCGGATCGGAGGTAATTTTCAACAAAAAACATTTCTCCCGTAGTGCGGAAGTTGCCAGAACGCAGTATTCCGCGCTCTCTATGAGCAAGATATAGCAAATCCGCTCGACTGAGCCTGCTCAAACCCACAATGCATGCATTTATAAGATTTCTGATCACTTTTTTAAGCCAGATGGTTATTGTCGGTTTGTTGGTATTTATATTATCCATGAATGTCTTACGAGAACCTGCTTACCTTCCCAAGTTGTTGGAAACATTACTCCGGTACCAAAGAAATCGCTGTTCTCGACTTCTATTTTTGCCGCATCTTCAATAAAATCCTCGAGCTGTTTGTCTACATATAATGCCACTGTGATTAGGTAACTACCACGACTCAATGGGAAGTCCTCGATTTTACAGCCGACCATTCCTTCTGCCGGAAGATTGATAGTTCCGAGATGTGATACTTCAGTAGAACAGACAAATATCTCCTGTCCGTTGAGGTTTTTAAAGGCAATAGCTATGCGAACATTTTCGAGCGGCTGATAATTCTTTGATTTATATGCGAGATTGATGATGAGTGTACTGCCGTTCTGGATGTGCTCGATCTTATTTCCGGATGTGTCAGAGAATGATATTCCCTTAAATGTAGCGTTTAAGCTTACCCCATGTCTCCTTTTTGTAGCAACATTTACAGATTTGGCTATATCCAATACATCGTTTGTATAAAAGCGAATCACTTCCCTAGTTTCTCCGAAAAATCTAATCTGACCACTACCAATGAGAATACTCCGCGGGCAGAGCTTTTCGATCGCCCCCATATTATGACTCACGAATAAAATAGTACGGCCTTCTCTTTTTGTTATATCTTCCATCTTTCCCAAACATTTCTTCTGGAACTCCGCGTCTCCAACCGCCAGTACTTCGTCAACGAGTAAAATATCCGGCTCCATATGCGCGGCCACGGAAAAAGCTAGTCTCACATACATTCCGCTTGAATAATATTTCACTGGTGTATCCAGGAATTTCCCTATGTCGGCAAACTCCACGATTTGGTCGAACTTTTTCGCTATTTCTTTGCGACCCATGCCGAGGATCGCTCCATTCAAGAAAATATTTTCTCGGCCGGTCAATTCTGGATGAAAACCTGTTCCGACCTCGAGTAAACTTCCGACACTTCCGCGCATTATTATTTCTCCCTCCGTTGGCGGGGTAATCTGCGAAAGAATCTTGAGTAGGGTGGATTTGCCTGCGCCGTTTCTACCGATAATACCGATAACCTCGCCTTTATTTACCGTGAAATTTACATCTTTCAACGCCCAAAAGTCTTCTTTCTTTTCGAGTCCAGCGACTGATTTGGCTTTTGTTTTCAAATAAGAGAATGGTTGTTTGACTATATTCATAACAACATCACGCAAAGCAATATAACCTCCGCGTTCATGCGTAATTTTGTATTTTTTGCTTATATTCTTTATTTCTATAATTGGTTGCTCTTTCATTTTTTTACTTTATAAACTTTTAACTAAACAATATCCGCGAAATATCTTTCGACTTTTTTGAATACATATATTCCGACTATAAGTAAAACAAAACAAGCGATGAATGAAATTCCTAACAAAATCCAATTGATAGGAGCGGTGCCGAGCAGGGCGGCGCGAGCGTTCTGTATTACCCCCATCATCGGATTCAATGCCAAAATAGTGGAATATTTTCCAGCAATACTGGCAGGATATATAACAGGCGTAATAAACATTAAAATCTGAATGAAAAAAGGTAAGGCATATCTTACATCGCGATATTTGACATTGATTGCCGCCAGGAATAATCCGCCACCGACCGAAGCCATGAAAGTGATGATGAGTAACAAGGGAATGAGTAGGAAACCCGTCAAATGTGGCATGTATCCATAATAAAACATCAAACCAACCAAAATACCGGCGGCGATGGCGAAATCAACTAGTTTTGTTAAGACTGAAGAAATAGGCAAAATTAATCTCGGAAAATACACTTTGGTGATGATAGTCTGATTGCTAATCAAGGTCATGCTCGTATCGGAAAGCGCGCTGGAGAAAAATTGCCAGAATAAAAGGCCGACATAAACGAATATTGGATAAGGCACACCGTCTGAAGGTATTTTCGCTAAACCGCCGAAGAAAACGGAAAAAACCACCATTGTCATAAATGGCTGAAGTATTGCCCAGGCTACACCGATTGCTGTCTGCTTATAGCGGACCTTTAAGTCTCGCCATGTGAAAAAATAAAGCAATTCCTTGTATTGCCAAATTTCCTTCAAATCCGAAAAGTGGAAAAGCTTTTTCGGCCTTATTATCGTTGTCGAAGACATGGAACCATACTAGCATGACTTTATCCGCTTGTTGAGTATTTCTTTTATATTAGGTATGATGTGGCAATGAAAAAAACTACACAATATATTGCCACAGCCGCGTTATTTCTTGTCCCTCTTTTCGCCCTTTTACCGTCTCCATTCTGGCCATTCAATTCTATTGACTCTTTTTTCTTTCCCTTCATCTCCGGCAAAGGTTTCTATTTTCGTATTTTGGTTGAAATCGCTTTTGCCAGTTGGATTATTCTCGCTTTTCTCGACGCGAAATATCGTCCCCGTTTGAATGCTTTGACCGTGGGCGTGACGGTTTTCGCTTTGGTCACACTCGTGGCGGATTTGCTTGGCGTCAATCCTCTCCGCAGTCTCTGGTCCAATTTTGAAAGAATGGAGGGCTGGATAATCATCGCTCACCTCTGGATGTTCTTTATCACTATGACTTCTTTGTTTGGTACTAGTGCCGAAGGTACTGAGCGAAGCGAAGTATGGTATAGATGGCTTCATACTTCTCTTATCGTCGCGTTTATAGTCGGGATATACGGTTTATTCCAAATATTGGGTTGGGCGGCTATTCACCAAGGCTCTACTCGTATCGACGCTTCTCTCGGCAATGCAATCTACATGGCAGTCTATATGCTATTCCACGCGTTTATTTCCGCTTATTTCTTTTTTGTGGAAAAAGCTAAAGGTATTTCTGCTTCAAAAATAAAATTATGGCTCTATAGTCTATTTGCCGTTTTTGCCAGCTTCTTACTCTTTGAAACCGCGACTCGCGGTACTATCCTCGGTTTGATTGGCGGAATCATGCTAGCTCTGTTTCTCTATGCTGTTCTCGGTAAGAATGAGAGTAAGAAATCACGATGGGTTGCAGGCGGACTTATTGGTGTAATTATTTTGATTGGCATTGTCTTCTGGCTCAACCGTGATGCGCAATTTATCAAAGATAGCGAAGTCTTGAATCGTCTGGCTTCCATTTCGATTTCCGATACAAAGACGCAAGCTCGTGGTTATGTTTGGCCGATGGCTATTACTGGTTGGAGTCAGAAACCTATTCTTGGTTGGGGTCAAGAGAATTTCAACTATGTTTTCAACACGAATTATAATCCTCTGATGTGGCGCCATGAACAATGGTTCGACCGCGCGCATAATATTTATTTGGATTGGCTGATTAACGCTGGCGCCGTTGGTTTGCTCGCTTACCTTGCCCTGTATATTTTGTCTCTAATGGCAATCTGGAAATCGGGCATGCCATTAAAAGAAAAATGTGTTTTGACTGGTCTCATGGCGGGTTACGCCGTTCACAATGTTTTCGTCTTCGACAATTTGGCAAGTTATGTTTTCTTTTTCGCGATGCTTGGATTTGTCAGTTCAATGCATGGTTCAAACAAGGTGGCACCTTCACTTCGCGAAGGTGCCACCTTGGGTGGTTTGGAGATAATCGTCGGCGGTAATCGCGAATTTAGTTCAGAAATCGTCGAATACATTGTCGCGCCTGTTTCCATTATTGCTTTAATATTTTCACTGTATTTTTTCAATATTCGCGCCATTCAAGCGAATACTACCTTGATAACGGCTTTGCAATCATGTAATGGTCCCACGCCGGATGTGACATTATTCGGAAAGGCTTTAGCGGTGAATGTTAGCGTGGCAAATCAGGAAATCCGCGAACAAATCCTTTCTTGCGCCGGGAATATTATTCAAAATCAGAATGTTCCAGGAACCACAAAGCAGGCGTTTTTCACCTTGGCGATGAAGGGCATCGAAGACCAAATAGCCTCGGCGCCGAAAGACGCGCGCATGTATGTTCTAGGTGGCGTATTCCTAAATAGCGCTGGACAGTTGGACAAAGCGCAACCGATTCTAGAGGAGGCTCATAAACTAACTCCCACTAAACAAACCGTTGACTTTCAACTTGCCATGAATTATTTCAACACCGGTAAAGTGAAAGAGGGCGTGCAGATATTGAAAGAGGCTTATGAAAGTGATACCACAAATACAACGGCGCAGTCAACTTATGCTATCGGACTTATTATAGATGGCAAAGAGGCCGAGGCAAAAACTATTTTCAAGGATACTCCGAGCGTGTATGAGAATGCTCAAGTCGCGCAAGTTTACGCGCAGATGAAACAATATGATAAGTCAATTGCTCTCTATCGAAAACTAATTACCGCTGATTCGAAAAATATTCAACTGCGCATGACATTGGCGCAAGTGCAGTACACGGCGGGAATGAAATCGCGGGCGATAGAGACCCTACAGAGCATCGCAAAAGATTTTCCAGAATACAAGGACCAGGTTGAAGCGGCAATTAAGGAGGCGCAGAAGTAACGGCCATTATAAAAAAGATATGCACAGATATAGATTGTGGTAAAGCTTTTCAAGATGTATAATTCAACCATTATGCAGAAAAATCAAATATTATTAATAACATTGATTGGTATTATTGCTTTGATAGTTGGCGCGATTGGCGGATATTATTATGGACAGAG
>ERZ1292629.3904-Hain-H43-01um-R1-3904-length-11214-cov-5_pt1 | contig 11214 bp, 15 predicted proteins | sample MGYA00564399_ERZ1292629 | MGnify/ENA primary metagenome ERZ1292629 (study PRJEB36523, sample SAMEA6512636) | groundwater metagenome | collected 2019-01-08 | study: AquaDiva: Metagenomics assemblies of 32 groundwater samples | reverse complement strand
CTTTTTTTTCTATATCTTTAAAATAATTATACATCTCTAAAGAAGTTTCTTCTGGTCTTTTTTTAGTAAAACCCGTATTGTCAAAAAGAATAGAGTGCCATCCAGATTTATAATGAACTAAAAAAGTTTCGCTCGTTATCGGACCTGAAAAAAAATTATTTAAATTAAAACAATTAAATCCCCAAAAAAGGCACTTCTTATTATATATGCATCCAGAATATTTCTTAGTGTTCATTATGTGACAAAGTGAAGCTTGATCTATTGCTCCATATTCTTTTTGTGCTGAGAGAACTCTTTTGTCGCTTCCTAATATTTCCTCAGCAACTATATTCCATTTATCAAAAAACCAATTTGAGTTATTGTTTTTCTTTACTAAAAGAACTCCTGTATTAATTGGATAATTGTAATTTTCTGCGTATGTAAAGCCTATGTCGAATTCATAATTAAAAAATTCATCTACATTTTTAATTAAAAGCATATCTACGTCTAAGAAAAGTATATTTTTTTCAGAAGACTTTTTAAACAAATCTTTCCATAAATTTGGTTTTTGACCTATTCTGGTTATCTTATCTTTTAAATCTAATTCTTCTCCAAACTCATAGAAGAATACATTGTCGCATTTTCTTTGTATTTTACTTATTAAATCTTTAGAAACTTTGTAATAGCAAACATTTATTATTTCTTTTTTATATATGTCTCTTATGGAGTATATACATGGAGACAAAAATTTCTCTAACGTATCGCCGTATATAGAGATGCAAAATTCCATTTTATTATAAACAAATCCCTATATGGTAACATCTGTCTAATGTCTGCTTCCACTTATCTTCACCAACAGAAGAAACTCCAGATTTTTCAATATAATTATTTAAATATTTATATTTTTTTGATTCTTCTTCAGAAATAAAGTATACTTTTTTATCTTTAAAATATTTAAGACAAAAGCTCTCAAAATCAATTCTATTCTGAGAGCTTGGGAAGCAGTCGTGAGACGCTATAAATGAACAATTATAATTAGAAGAAAGCTCTATTATCTTTCTATAAGGCTCTCCACTCTTAGGCCCATCAATAAATACTCCAAATTTACTATTTTTATTTTTTTCAAAAACACTCTTAAAGCCGTCGTAACTATCTTTTATTTTATATTTTACTCTATAATTTTTAAACTTATTGATTACATACTCTTTAAACTCTGAACTCTTGTCAAAAGCCCAATATGACGGTATTTCATACCTTATTTGTGCTTTAGCTATTATTTCGGTGCTTCTACCTCTACATATTCCGCTTTCTAATATTATATCTGGATGATAATTTCCAACTAACCACCACCAATAAAGACCCTCTATATTAGTTACCGCCTTTGGCTCGTATTCAACTATATTACTTTCAGAACAACAGCCTTCTATAAAATCTTTAACAATATTGTTGTCTATAATCATTTATTTAATCCTGTCAAAAGCCGACGTAAAACTCTCATTCAATCCTGAATTTATTAATTCTTCAAAATCAATATAAAATTTTCTGGTTTTCCAAGATTCTAAAATTAAATCACAGAAACCTTCTAATGTTTTCGTTTTTATTTCGTTAAAAGCATTTGCTTGCAGCTTTTGAGAAGAAACTATTCTTTTTGCAGATTTTGAAAAGGAATCTTTTCTTTTACTAAAAGCAGTACCTATATGTAAAAAATATCTCCTTTCTGGACATACCGACCAATCTCCCTTACCGAAAATTCTATCCCATTCGCAACTTAGATATGATTCTAAACTCCAAATAGATCTATCTTTAGGTATAACAATTCTTTTTGCATCTTCCATTCTAGACATATTAACCCAATTGCAATAGTAAGCACCACCCTTTTCTTTATGATTTACAAATTCCCATTTTTTACCATCTTTGCTTAAAAATGGATCTTTAGTTGGAACTCTTTTAGAATCTCTTGCTAATTGAACATTTTTAATATCTCTGTTGCTATTTAATATATTTATGCTACTTGAGAATATGTCGCTACTGTCCAAATCCTTATTATAATAGCATCTTGGCATTAACTCTTCATTCTTGTGAAAAGTCATATCTGTTATCTCCGAAGGAAAAAACAGAAAGTCGTCTTCTGCAAATACCAAGTAATCACCCTTGCATAGTGCTCTTCCTCCAAGAATTGTATTTGAGCAGCTCCCCTTTCCAGTTGTATTAAAATTGTTTTTTTGAACAAATAATTTGTCCGGACACATCTCTTTTTTTATTCTATTAATAACTTCCTTATCGCTTCCGTCGTCTGCTACAATAATCTCAAAAGGAGTATCTTTTATATATTTTCTAAGCAGTTTTATGTTTAACTCTAAAAAATAAGGTCTATTATAATGTAAAAAAAGATATGATATCATAATGATAATGTTTTTGTAAAAAAGTTAAAATATTGTTTTGCTATATTAGCTATATACAAATCGTCCGATTTAAACCCTTTAATTGGATTATTAAATGATTCAATATATGCTTTAGCAATTTTATCTACTCTTAACTCAGGAGGATCATATAAATTTATATTTTCGAAAGACCACTTTGTATCTTTTATTCTATATCCTCTATCTTTAATTATGAGTGGATTGCCTCCGCTAGAAGTATGTATAACTTGCTTTCCAGCTACTATAGCCTCTGTACTAGAGTTTGGTGACCAAGACAGGTATTCTATATTAACAACCGCTACAGACCCCACTATAGACTTATTAAGTTCTTCTCTATCTGCCCAACCCATATAATGTACATTTTTATGAATTATGTCTTGAGGCTCAGCTATTTTTCCGTAAACCAGAAGATCAACTCCCTTAATTTTAGATTCTATAAAACCCATAATTGTTTCTTTTAATCTTTTATGAGGACGCCACACAGCGTGAGTCATAAAATACTTATTTTTCCAAACAAAAGGCTTAACGTTAAACTCTTCTGGATCTGCACCATTAAATATACAAACGTTATTTTTCCCGTTCATATTAAGAACTTTCTGTGCTGTTTTTTTACAAAATTCATTTTGAAAAATAACCCCATCTGCATTTTTGATCTTAATTCTATGTTGATGCTGTATTTCTTGAAGAGTTTTCTTTTGATTACTATTCATCTCGTTTATCTGAATACCATCAACCCTTAAAATATTTTTCTTAGCAAGAGGATTGTCCTTTCTTACAAACAAGTGTACATCTGACTCTTCCGAAGAAGAAACTTCTTCTACACCGATTTTATATAATTCTTTCCTTAAATTATTAAAGAACTTATGCTTTCCAGAATTATCCTTGTCTTTATCTAAGTCGAATGATACTCTCATGTTCCAATAACTCCCTTAATAAAAGTAGCATATTTTTTAGCCATTAAAGAAACATCTAGATCTTTTCTTACTTCTCTTTTTCCTATAATGAAGCATTTTTCTATTGCTTTTGCAGTTAGCAATGGATCTATTTGTTTTATATCTCTATATCTTATTGGAGAATAATTCCAATCATCAACGTCCATCACTACTCCACTATCCTCATTAAACAATTCATTAGTACCTTGAAATTTTGTGGAAACAACAGGAACTCCATAAACCAATTGTTCTATAACTGAGCTTGGACAGGCGTCCACAAAACTTAAACTTATTCCAACATCACACATAGACTGTATATTTCTAACAACATCGTTTTCTTGCTTTCCTAAATATATTATATTTTCAGATAATGAAGAATACTTATTTAAAGCATCTCTTTCTTCGTCACCCTCTATTGTTCCTATTATATAAAGTGCTGTGTTTTTGTTGTTCTTAATATATTCATAAGAGCCAGATATGATACTTGGAAGTCTTTTTATTTTCCTAAACTTTCCACAACAAATTATTCTTTTTTCAAATTTAATTAATTTGCTATAAATTTCTGGTTTCTTATCTAATAAAAACTTTTCACTATTGCCAATGGTATTAATATAAGTGCCATTATGAATTATTTCAAACGGCTTCTTAGTTTCACCAAAAATACTAAACACTAATTTTTTAGCAACATTACTCTGAAATATTATACCTGATGATTCTTTATATGTCTTTAATATTCCAGAATTTCTCTTAACATAATCTGTATCTTTATCAAAATAAATGCCATCTAACCTTTGGATAACTGGTCTTTTTTTCAATAGATTAAAATCATCAACATTTATGAAAGCTAAAATTCCATGAAATTTATCTTTCTTATTAAATGTTACGCCAACTCCCATAGTAGAGAAACATTCGCATAATTTCTTAGCAACTAATGAAGAACTGTGATGTCCAGAACCGTCTCTTGTAAAATATATTTTCACAACACTCCTTTTAACAAAAACATACCAAATATTATAAGTACCAGTCCAACATAATTCTTATAAGAAAAATATTCTCCTTCTCCACAAATAAGCATTACTGCTACATATATCAGAGTAACCAGAATATCAAACAGTATTCCATCGAACAGTATATTATTTGAATATTTTGAAATAATTGCCCACATTGGCACGCAAGTAATTCCCCAAGTCATAAACATCCAGAACATAGCTTCTTGATTTGACTGAGAATTTTTAAATGAAAAATAAGCCTGTAGAGAATAAAAAAATATTACTAATGGTATCCAAATATAATAACTCATAACATCTCCAATCCAGAGAAATCTTTGTTCTTTCTTTTTTCTATTAACTTAAGTGCATCTGCTTCTAGTTTTTCATTATTCTTAACTTTCTCTTTGCTTCTGCTCATCATCTGTTCGTGCTTTCTATAAATAGAGACTTCCTTCTGAACAAACCCTATCTTATATCCATTATTAAAAACTCTAGCAGTAAACTCTCTGTCTGCCTTGCAACGCATATTTTCATCAAACAATCCTATTTCTTTATGGATATCCCTCTTATATATAATCCCCTGTGCATGAACTGATTTATATGCTAGATTAGTGTCTTTTAGCTCATACCATTTTTTCCATCTATCTGTTTTTATTGTCTTTCCATCTTTTAGCTCAAATGCTAATCCATGAACAAAATCATAATTTTCTTCAATCTTATTATACCTAAGAGAAATTCCATTATTCGTAAAAATATCATCTGCATCTAAATGTACAAGATACTTCCCACAACTATTTTTTATAGCTACATTCTTTGCGTGAGAATACCCCTTGTTAATATCTAAGGATATATATTTTATCCTGTCAGAACTAAATTTTCTAACTACAGAATCTGAATTGTCAGTTGAGCAGTCATTAACTATAATCATTTCAGAATCTTTAAAATCTTGGTTAATAAAAGATTCTATACATTCTTTTACATATTTTTCGTAGTTATATAAAGTGGTTATAACAGAAACGCTTTTCATTACTTAACTACCTCATCTTTAATATCTCTTACATCATTAGACAATCTGATGATAACCTTATTTAAATTATCTAATGAGTTTTTAATTAGGTTTAAATCCCTCTCTAAAGATATTATTCTTCCCTGAATATTCAAAATATTGGTGTTTATTCTATGGACTTCATCATTTAGTTTATCGCTCATTTTATCTCCACTATCTTATGTGCTTTCAAATTATATTTTTTTCTTCTGTCTACTGCTTCTTTTTTAACAATCTCCCAATTCTTCATGGCAGGTTCTGATTTACTAATTGCGTTTGGATTTCCGTATCTATAGTTATAGCACACCTTATTCCAAAAGCCGCCAATTGCCTGTTCCTCAAGTCTATAAAACATGTATTTATCTACACTTGATCTTAAGCCGTCTTTCCATAATTTAGAAAGACTAGGAACCCTTCTAGAAAAAGTTCTTAAATGAGAGGCTGTATGAATTTTATTTATTCCCATAGAAAGTATACTTTCTCCGCTCTTTACCATTCTAGAAAACCCCTTGGATCTAAATTGCATCTTCTCCCCATGAATATTGAATTGAGTCCACATGTATCCAATTGTGGGATTAGCATTGTATTTTTCCACTATATCTGTAACGCAATCGTAAGACAACTCGTCGTCACTATCTAAATGGCACATGATATCTCCGGAGGAATTTTCAAATGCAATTTTACAGCAAGTTCCATAATGGAATCTTTTTTCATTATTTATAAATTTAAACTCTATATCTACTTTAGACAAAGCACTTTCTATTTTACTTATTTTAGAATATGTTTTATCAGAAGAATTGTCATTTACAAAAACAACTTCTAGTGGTCTAAAAGACTGCTTAATTACAGAATTAAGCCATCCTTCTAAATAATTTTCATTGTTGTAGGATGATGTTAATATTGAGAATTTCACTTAGATATTATAGCTATAATGTGTTTCTTTTTTCTAATTATAGAGTGTTTCTTAAAGTTAGAAGAAAGAAACTCAGACCACCAATTAAGATCTCTTACAGTTAAGTGAAGATTGTTTATTCCGTGCTTTTTTAAATCTATATATTTTTCCTTAGCATTGCTCTCTTTTATAGATATATTAGAAATAAAATTGCTCTTACAAACCCTAAAACTTTCATTAAAAGCTCTAATTAAGTCTTCTTCTTTAAGATGCTCTATAACGTCTGATGTGACAGTTATATCAAACTCATTTTCAGAAAATGGAATGTCAAGTATTGAAGCAACAGCAGCTACTCTACCATTATCTACGCATTTCTTTACAGCACTTTCAGATATATCGATGCCAATAGAAGCTTTTCCTTTTTCTTTTAAAATTTCCATTTCTCTTCCGTTACCGCAACCTATGTTTAAAGAACTATGAAAATTAAAATTAGATAGCAAAAAATCTATAAATTCAGACGAAGACGTTTCTGAGGGATTATCTTTATATCCGTTCTCATACATTTCTTGATATATATTTTTATAGAAATTGTTATTCATTTTTGATTTTTTATGCTAGAAAATAAATCTAAATACTTTTTTATATTGTGCTTTATATCCATATGCTTATTAAAATGCTTAAGAGTAGACTCTCTTAATTGCAATAGTGCCTTTGGATCTTTAATCAAATCTCCTATTATTCCTTCTGCTTCTCTCTGATCTTTATAGACATATCCATTAACCCCATTCTTAATCAACTCTGGATTGCTTGGCCTATCATTTACTATAACTGGAACACCGACAGATAATGCCTCAAGTATTCCTATGCTTGTCCCCTCGCAATGATTTGGATTAATTCCATATAAATAAATATCCCAACTTTTAAGCATGGACATTTTTTTTTCTAAATTTGATATATTGCCTGTTAAAAATATCTGGTTCTTATTCTGTTTAGTTTTTTTTAAAAACTCTTTAGCATGCTCGAACTGATTTCCTGAACCTATGTAATAATGCCTAACTGGTTTATTGAAATTAAAAGAATTAATCCAAGAAAGCCATTGTGTAGAAAATTTTATCTGGTTAAAATTATTAATCCTTCCTGTATAGAAAAAGTTCAAATCTTTATCTACTGGTTTAATTTTCTCAAATTTTTCTCCAGATATTGAGTTTAATATTACTGTTTTCTTCTTTACCTTGCAGTGAGGAGAAGCTATAGCCCTCATTGCTTCACTAACATAAACAACGGCATCGCCATAATCTATCTTATTGAAATTTGGCTCTTTAGTATAAGTATGACTAATTATAATCTTAGGTATATTTTTATCTATATATCTTACAAAGTTGACATTTGTTTTATGTAACTTATTGACTACTACAACTGGATTAGAATTCGCATTAGAATTTATTAAATTTACAGTATCTTGATTATCTAATACCCTAAATTTTAAACCATATGATTCTATAAAGCTTCTGTCTCCAGGCGGCGTGTTGCATATAATTGTTTGTTTTATTTCTGGATAATATTTTTTAAAAGCTAAACACATTTCAAACATAGCGGACTGTCCGCCTCCGACACCCAAATTTGGTATAAAATTATATATATGCATTAAAATTAATCGTTAAGTATTTTTAGTAAAGTCTCATAAACAAATCCTTCCCCACCTTTCTTGTTAGAAATTTGACCATTTCTATTTGAATCAATTAAAACATTTTTAATACATTCAGAAGAGTCTATTGGGCAAAAAGACATTTTTATATTACTTATACACTGAATATCATTTTCGGCATCCCCTAAATAAAAGAATTGATTTACGTTAAGCCCCCTACTTTCTATTAGCCTTAAAATATAATCCCATTTATTTTTAGTGCCAAAAGAACAATCTATTTTTCCTTTTATGTCTTTATCTAATTGAAGCTTGAAAGATTCAAATTTAGCAAATGTACACTTATCTACACAACCAGAAAGAATTACCACATTTATACCTAATTCTAGACATTTTTCTATTGCCCAAAAATCTTTTGTATAAAAAGACTTAGAAATAGATTTATTATCATGATAATGATATTTTCCATCAGTTAAGCATCCGTCTACGTCTATAAAAACATATTTAATATTACTGTACATTGTGAAACTCCGAAATATATACATATTATAGTTTTACAATTAGGGAAAAACTCATGGATCAAAATAATCCGTTTACGATAGCAGAATTAGGTTGCGTTGCTATAGGCGATATAGAAAGGGCAAAAATGCTAATTAATTTAGCAAAATTATGCAATGTTAGCTGTGTAAAATTTCAAAAAAGAAATCCTATAGAAAGCACACCAAAATCTTTATGGGACGTTCCTCATCCAAATCAAATGTTTTCTTATGGAAAAACATATTTAGAACACAGAATAAATGTGGAATTTTCTAAAGAACAACACAAGGTATTAAAGGATTATTGTGAAAATCTTGGTCTTATATACTCTACGTCAGTATGGGACGTTACTAGCTCAAAAGAAATAATAGAGTTAAATCCAGAATTTATCAAAGTTCCTAGTGCTCAAAATAACAACAAAGAAATTTTAGACATTCTAATTAACGAGTATGGCGGATATATTCATATATCAACAGGAATGTCTTCTAAAGAAGATAAAGAATCTCTTTACGAATATTTAAAACACAATAATGTTTTAGATAGAGTTGTTATATATCACTGTACTTCTGAATACCCCTGTTCCTTCGAGCATCTATTTTTAAAAGAAATAGTAAATCTCAAGAAATACTATAAGCACGTTGGTTTTAGCAATCATGGATACGGAATAGCATCGGATGTAGCCGCATTAACGTTGGGTGCAACTTATTTTGAAAGACATTTTGTTGATGACAGAATGTTTAAGCACACAGATGCAGCAGCTAGTTTAGAACCAGAAGGTCTAAGAAAATTAGTTAGAGATCTAAATAATGTTAGCTTAGCTTTAAAATTCAAAGGCGAAAATATAACGGATCAGGAACTAGTCCAAAAAGAAAAGCTAAGAGGTTAATTATTTCATTAATTTAGCTTCAAGAATAAATCTGAATTTTTTATGACCTTCTTCTGAATTGAAATAATCATTTTTGTAAAAAGATTCTATTTCCTCTTTAGTCCATCCTTCGTTTATTTGCTCATTAGAATTATGATCAAAATAATACATTTTTCCAGATGAGTTGGCATACTTAATATCATAAATCATTGGAATGTTACAGCAAAAGAAAGGTTCGTGCTCTTCGTCAGTTATAGAATTTATTACTTCATAATAACTTTCTGAAATTCTCTTATATGGAAGATCTAATGGATTAGAAAAGTCATATACAAAATTTTCATATGGTCCACCCCAAAAACAGCCATTAGCTATTAATTTAGTTTTATCTTCACTATATTTATAAGTCGTGTGGCAAAAAGCTACACCCTTAGATGCTGAATCTGGAAGATAATCTTTTCTAATTCCTGTATCCAACTCTATTACAGTTTGGCCCTGATAATTTTCTCCACACAAAATATAGTCGTGACCATTTCCGTGATCTTCTATAAAAGTATAATAAAACGAAGCATGATTTCTATACACAGTTTCTATTTTTTCAGATTTTTCATTAAATATTTCAGCACCAGAATAATTCCAACACCCTTCTTTTGTTTTATATTGAGATATCTCTATTCTGTATTTTTTACTTTCTGAATAAAATGATTTTGTATCAACTTTATTTTCTTCTATAAAATATTCTTTATTCATAAATCTTTTCTCACAATAAGCTTATAACTTCATAAAAGGTCTTATTTAACTAAATATTTAATTTATTTATATGAAATTAAATGAAGTAATATTATCAATCCTAATAACAGTCTCGCTAGGACTTTGTGGCTTCTCTCTTAAATGGACTTTTGACGCAAATGCAAGAATACAGGTTTTAGAGAATAAATTAGAAGAACAAAAAGAACAGAAAGATAAAAACCAAGATGAACAAATAAGGTTTTTATGGCAATATGGAACTTGGAATCACAATCAAATAAATTCTTTACGCCACAAATTGAATTTAGAGCCAGCGGAAAATCCTAATTTTTAATCAACATTCATCCACTTATATTTTTCACAGTTTATTTTTTTAGACAAGACGTACTCCATCAGACCAAAATCATCCTCGCTATCTATTTGCATTGCTTCTATCTCATCAAGAACAATCATCTTTGGATATTCTCCAATTCTATTATTTTTAGAATAAAGAACATCCGACTTCACGGCATATATACTACCACAATCCTTATAAAATAATTCTGTATTCAATAAATCCTGTCTCATTTTTCTGTCATTAAAATCATACTGCGGAGTAAGCTTTTCAAAAGAATCCATTCTCCACAGAAAGGGTTTTTCTTTAACAGTTGAAAAAACAGAATCGCACTCAACATATTCTTCCATAATATTTATAACGTCATTTATTATCCCATTCCTTCTAATTGGAGAAGTAGGCTGAAGATTAAATATAATATTTGGATAATATCCATTCTTTTTAAAATAAAAATCTGATGCGTGTTTAAGTGCTTCCTCGTTTTTGCTTTTTGGACCACTTATTTCTTCTGGTCTATCTATTATTTCAATAGAACCATCTTCTAAATTTAACGGAAAATGCTTTATACACACTTGTTTAACATAATTACAATTAGTGCTAACATATATTTTTAGATCACGATGCCAAATAGAAGTTCTTACTGCGTTCTTAATTGACCAATAAATCAAGGGCTTCCCATAAAAATCTTTAAAGTTTTTTCCTATAACGCCTTCACTTCCTGCCCTTGCGGTAATAACTATAATGTTGCTTTTTTTATCGTTTAATTGCATAAGTATCCTGACAAGTTGTTATAATTAATTTCTGGATTAGCTCTTTTTAATTGATCAAAGTATCT
>ERZ1292629.3903-Hain-H43-01um-R1-3903-length-11220-cov-6_pt1 | contig 11220 bp, 15 predicted proteins | sample MGYA00564399_ERZ1292629 | MGnify/ENA primary metagenome ERZ1292629 (study PRJEB36523, sample SAMEA6512636) | groundwater metagenome | collected 2019-01-08 | study: AquaDiva: Metagenomics assemblies of 32 groundwater samples | reverse complement strand
TGAGAGTTTTTCTATATCTTTTATACTACAATGATCGTGGTGACTGTGCGATATCAGAATAACGTCTACTTTTTCAAGATTCTCTGAAGTGTTATAGGGGTCAATGGCTATTCTCTTATTTTGGTATTCTATAACGAATCCTGAATGGCCTAGGAATTCAAGACTTATGTCTTTTATCTTCATTTTAGGATAAAGGAAAAAGGAGATTTAAAGTTAATTGTTTTTGATTTAAGGTTGCCAATGCTCTCTTCTCATGAAACCTTTGCATTTTCCTATTTTTCCATCATACATAACTATTTTTACTTTGTTTAATGTTAACAATTTGAAAGCTTCTTCAAGTTCTGGTGCCCAGTCTTGTGGAGTTCTATCAACCATTTGCTTGTGACAGACTAGTTTTTTTACTCCTGAATAAATTATTGAGTTTGCACAAGGGAAACAAGGAGCCCAAGGCATTATCATTGTTAGTCCAGATGTTTTTATGCCTTCTTTTGCTGCTTTGTAGACTACTGCTCTTTCTGCGTGGTTGCTGATGGCATCCTTTTTTGGTTTTTGATCCCAACCACTTATTTTCTTCGTTCCAGGAGGAAATCCGTTTGAAGCTATAACTATTTCTTCTAGTTTATCATTAAGTAATATTGCGGCAGTAAATGTAGAGATATCATTGCTGTGATCTGATGCGTATACATATATTCTTCTGAATAATTCTTTGAATTTTTCTTCTCTACTAACAGTTACATATGGATTGTACCAGCTCATCTTGAAAGGAAATTTACTTGTGTTTTAAACCTTGCGCTTTAGCAATTTTTTAATGAAAGGCAGATCTGCTTCAGTTATGTCGTATTTGGATATTTCTTTAGGGAGAATCCACTTGAAGTCTTCAATATCTTGTTTTTTTATTTCTCCTTTTTCATATATACAATGGCAGGCTAATAATACTATATGTTTTTCTTTATTGTAAACATGCGAGGAGAGTTCGAAAATATCTTCTGCTTTTATCTCAATTCCTAATTCTTCTTTAATCTCTCTTTCTAGAGCTTTTCTTGGATCTTCTCCGAAGTTTACTTTTCCTCCTGGAAACTCCCATCTTAAGCCATTATGAGTTTCTTTTTTTCTTTGAGTTATTAGGAATTTCTTATTTTTTTCTATTATGGCAGCCATTACAAGTATTGGATAAGACATTCTATTAGTTATTGCGATATGTTTTTAAGACTTTTGAGTTGTTAATCTTTCTTTGCTACGTTGTAACGTAATTTTTTAGTTTTCTAAACCTAATGATGGATCTGATTTTAGTTCGTAATATTTTCTTTTAGTTAAAAACTCTCCAGGATATTCTTGAAGCATTCTTCCTGCAACTTCGTATAATGCTAATGGTGTTTTTGCAATAAATTGTCCTATAATTTTGCCAAATGGAGAGTAATTAATTTCTTCTAATTCTTCTAGACTCTCTCTAATGCCTACACATCTTGAGACTAACATTTCACACATATTCCATTTTTTTCTTTCCATGAAAATAGTAAAACTTTTATATATTTAAACTTTGTTATTCAGCTGTCATTATAAAGTAATTAATATTATACTATTTTCACTTTAAATCTTCAAACAACTTAGCAATCGAGAAGAGCAGAGATTCTTTGCCTTTTGGGCAGATTATTTGGAGGCCTATTGGGATGTTTTGTATGGAACCTGCGGGAACTGAAATTGCGCAGACTTCTGCGAGGTTTGCTGGGATTGTAAGGGCATCAATTGCGTAAACGTCTTCTAAAGACATTTTACTTTTATCTCCGATTTTCCAGGGAAGTGAGGGAACTGTCGGAAGAATTATTGCATCTATTTTTTTGAATATTGATTCAAATTCTTCTTTTATCAGAGATTTAACTAAAAGAGCTTTTTCGTAGTATTCTCCTTCGAACTCTGCTTTTGTAATTTCTGATCCACCAAGAAGTCTCCTTAAAACTTCTTCTCCTGAAAATTCATCAATGTTTTTCCCATATTTTTTCCCATCAAATCTTCTAGTGTTTGAGAAGAACTCAGAGAAGACAAGAGGGACGTAGGTTTCTACTGCTAATTCAATATGTTTAATTTCTACTTCCTTTGCTTTGAATTTATGCTTTTCTAAGAGTAAGGAAGTTTTTATGTCAATTATCTGTTGGATTTGTTTTGACACTCCTTTTATTTTTAGAATTCCCAAGTTTAGTTCTTTTAGAGGTGCGATTTTTATTTTTTCTGATTCAAAAGTTGTTGTGTCGAAATTGTCTTGCCCTTTTATAACATCTAGAACTAAAGCAGAGTCTGAGACATTTTTTGAAAGGATTCCGATCTGATCTATAGACATACATAGATCAATTAAACCATAACGTGAGACTAGGCCATAGGAAGGTTTTAGACCGACAAGACCACAATGTGAGGCAGGGTTTCTTACTGATCCTCCTGTATCGGATCCAAGGGCGATATCACAAAATCCTGCTGCGACTGCTGCTGCACTTCCTGATGAGGAACCGCCTGGAATCAATTCTAAATCTAGAGGGTTTTTTGTTGGGCCAAATGCAGAATTTTCTCCTGAAACTCCTGAAGCAAACTCATCCATGTTACACATTCCTATAATCAATCCATCTTCTCCTCTTATTTTTTCAATCGCTGTTGCATTATAGGATCCAAGGTAATTCTCTAGAGTTTTAGATCCACAAGTTATTGGAAGACCTTTGACATTAATATTTGATTTTATTCCAAAAACATATCCAAATAGTCTGCCTTTTTTTTGTTTTTTTTCTAGATCTTTTGCTTCATTTATTATATTTTTATTAACATGGAGAAAAGAATTTATTTTTTTGTCTTCTTTTTCTATCTTTTCTAGCAATAGGGAAACTTTTTTTACCAAATCCATTTAAATTTTTGGGAAGTGAGGATTAAATATCTTATTGTTTGTCTGTGGATAGTCTTCTTCTAAACTGATGTAATTCTTGATCTGAAAGAGGAACTTTTATGAAACGAGAACTATTTGAAGAAAACTCTTGGAAATTTTGGAGAGCATAGTGATCTTGGCTCTCGGAAAATGCAGGATCTAAATTTACACGAGTTGCCAGATTGTCTAGGTTTGAAGAATAATAACCTGTTGATGTTTTAGAGCCATTTTCTTCTACTCTACAACAATAGATTGGTGGTGTATTGTTGGACTTTTTCCTATCTGGAGATTCTGTTATTTTATAAGTTGTTAGAGTTTTCATTGTAAGAGCCGACATTTTAGAAATATAGAGGTTTTTAAGATTTAGTGCGATTGGAGAGGATACATTAAATTACCACTCAATCTTTTTTACATGCATTTTGCTGTAGACTATTTCTTCAAGGCTATAGACTTCTAGGCTTGTTTCAACTTGATGGGCGAAGTATCTTATTTGATAGTCTTTGTCTGTTTTTGGATCGAAACATTCTATTGTCATTTCTTTCGCTGTACCATGATCCATTAAGACATAATGTGCATCTACTTCTAGAGTTAAGGAGTCAACTTTTATTTTGTCTCCTTTTTTCACCTTATCTATTGGTTTTGAGCCTTTTACTTGTATTTCTTCATCTTCCATTTTAGTTTGAGAAAAAATCTGTTTTTAAATATTGCTTTTTGGTATTTTTGGAAAATTAGCTTAACTTTTAACTCTTTTCTCAAGCCTTACAATCCATGTTAATCTTTTATTAATAACGTTTCTAAAATCGCTCATTCTTTTTTCTTTAGCATCCCAATCAATATTTGCGTGTTTTAACACGCCAAAGTATTTCATAACCTTATTCTTATTAGATTTTTCTTTAATTTTCATATGTAAGTGTGATTGAATTGATACTTATATTTTCCTTTTCACCAGGATTTTTTATCTGATACTAAGAAATCTCCATCTGTTTCTGGAGCGTTTGCAAAAAGTGCGATTCTAAATTCTGGATCAAAGTCAAGACCTGTGCCTTCTTCTCTGAATTGGCTTTGCTCTTTTTCATGTTTTTTTTCTTTTAATTCTATTTTTTCAAGAGATTTTTGGAATTTTTTAAGTATTGACTGGGCTTCTTCTTTTATTTTCTCTTTGTTTATCATTCTTGGTGGTTTGTTTTATATTTAATAAATTTAACTTTTACTTTGTCTTTATCTGGAATGGAGATGATTGCTGCTTGGAGATCATGCGCTGATCCAGGATTAACGCAGAGAGTTTTTCCAACTTTATCTAGGCCACGACCTTCGTGTATATGGCCTCCTATATGTATTAGAGGATGATATTTCTCTATTACTCTTTTCACTAGTTTAGAACCGTAATGTTTTCCTTTTACTTTTTTATGTGCCTTTTGCCCTATTTTATCTAGTTTTGTGTTGTAAGGAACATTGTGAGAGACGAATATTATTTTTTCATTTTTGAATTTATTAAAAAATGAATCTAGAATTTTCTTGCTTTTTTTGTAAGCTTTGCTTTTAACTTTTCCAGGACCAGATCCTCCGTAAGCTTCTATGAAAATGTAATCTTGAAATTTTAGATAACTGTAATCAAATCTTTTTATATTAGGATATTTTTTTATTATTGGAGAGAAGAAGTCTTGCTCGTTCCAAGCCCAATAATGTTTTTTATTTACTTTAGTATCAGTAACATCGCTTTTTCTTGTGTAATCTATGTTTCCAACTACTGTAAAAACAGGAATTGGAAGAGCGTTTAATTTTTTAATTGCGCTTTCTCCATCTTTTAAGTCTTTAAGAATTAATTTTTTGTATTTTTCTTTTCCTATTACTTCCCATAATTCTGTTTCTTTTTGATAACAATGTTTGAACCACAAATCTCGATAATGAAACGGAAAATAATCTCCGTTTGATATAACTAGATCTATTTTTTCTTTTTTTATCAAACTCTTAAATTTCTTTGGAAATTCTCCGTGGAAGTCGCCAGTTGCTAGTATTTTCATTATATTTTTTAATTGAATTTAGTTTAAAATTGTTTACTTTTGTGAGATTATATAATTGTTTTTAGAAGAGTAGGCGAGTTGTAAAATTAGGCAATTTTATGAGGCCTAATTTTTCAAGCACTTTTTAATATATACTCTCTCAAAGTTTTTTCATTTAAGTCCCATTTTTTAAGATATATAGGTATTTCTTTTTCTATGCCTGGTGAAGAAGTTCTTATTTTATTTTGGAATATCCAATAGTCCTTTTCATAAATACTTTTATTTCCAAATAAATCTCTAATTACCTGAACACACACTACATCTGAACATAGCTCAATTTTTCTAGTATTTTTTACTCCTCTCTTGTTGAATACAAATAAGTTCTTTTTAGAATAAAAATCTGATTGGAATTGATTGACGTGAGTTAATTCGTGAATAAAAATATGGGTGCATCTTTCAATATTTTCATATACTTTTTGCACTACTCCCGGAAAACCTTTATTTAAGTTGCTTTTTGTGAGACTTGTAATAGATTTATTTTGGGGGATTATATAAACTGGAATTGTTCTTTTTGACCATCTAAATCCTGAGAACTTTTCAATTGAAGTCAGCACTTCTTTTTCTATCTTTTTAAAATGTTGTATAAACTTTTTGCTTTCTTTGTCAAAGTCTTTCTTCTTCTTAAACGGTGGTAAAAATAAATCTGTTAATATTTCATGTATTTGATAATTGATCTTTGGAATCATTCGAGATGTAAAATAAGTCAATTATATAAATTTATACTCGAAGATTTTCAGAAAACTATTTCTTTTTGTCTTTTTTAGGAATATCTAATTTGATATTGGCTTCTTTTAATTGGAGGTCGGAGACATCAGCTGGGGAGCCGTCCATTGGGCACTGGGCTGCTTTGTTTTTTGGGAAGGCGATAACTTCTCTTATGTCTGAGAAACCAAGCATTAGAGCGACAAGGCGGTCGATGCCTAAACCCATTCCTCCGTGAACTGGGCCTCCATATTCATATGCTTCAAGAAGGAAACCAAATTTCTTCCATGCTTCTTCTTTTGGCATTCCTATTATTTTCATTACTCTTTCTTGGAGTTCTGGATCGTTTATTCTTATACTTCCTGAGCCTAATTCTACTCCGTTAAGAACTAAATCGTAAAGGTCAGCTTTTACTTTTCCTGGATCTTTTTCCATAGATTCAATATATTCTTTTCTTGGAGAACTAAACATATGATGTTCCGGTTCCCATCTTTTTTCTTCTTTGTTAAAAGAGAATAGAGGAAAGTCTGTGACCCAACAAAATGCAAATTCCTTTGGATTGTTTTTATCTTTTCTTAGGTCTGGTTTGTCTGAATTGTATTTGCTTTTTGCTTCTTCATATGAAATGACTTTGAAGTCAGGAATTTCAATATTCAAGGCTTTTTTGAATATATACTTATATAATGATTCCACAAAGTGCATTACATCTTTAGCTTCTACGAAAGACATTTCTAAGTCTATTTGTGTGTGTTCAGGCTGCCTATCTGCTCTTAAATCTTCGTCACGAAGGCAACGAGCTATTTGGAAATAACGATCGAAACCTGAAATCATTAGAATTTGTTTGTATAATTGCGGACTTTGAGGAAGGGCATAGAATTTTCCAGGATTTACTCTACTTGGAACTATATAATCTCTGGCTCCCTCAGGAGTAGGTTTTACTAAAAGAGGTGTTTCTATTTCTATGAAATTGTGAGTTGAAAAGAACTCTCTAATTATTTGAATTACTTTATTTCTAAAAAGAAGATTGTGCTGCATTTGAGGTCTTCTTAAATCTAGATAACGATAACGCATTCTCGCTTCTTCACCTGCTATTTTTTGATCTGAGATTTCAAAAGGAGGTGTTTTTGATTTTGAGAATATGTGAACTTTTTCTGCAAGGATTTCTACTTCTCCTGTTTCCAAGTCTTTATTTTCCGTTCCAGTTTTTCTTGCTTTTACTTCTCCTTCAATTTGTATACAGTATTCGGGTTTTATTTCGTGTTTTTCTTTTAGAATGATTTGTGTTTTTCCATATCTATCTCTTAGATCTATGAAACTAAGTTTTCCGTGTTCTCTTATACTGTCTACCCAACCACATAGTTTTACTTTGTGTCCAATGCTTGACTTTTTTAATTCCCCGCATGTATGTGTTCTTAACATTATTTTCTTAAATAATGTGTATTTTTAAGGGTTTGTTTTTTGAAAATTATTATTGAATATTGCTGGCTGGATTTCTAGGCACTTTTGTAGGAATTGGCCCACCTTGTGGGGAATAGGTGCAATATCCATCCGTGCACCAGGTGTTGCAAGACTGCACTTTTGAATTAGCAATAGTTTCATTTCTTATCGCATCCCAGTCACAGATATATTCTCTTACCATTGTCGAATTGAAGCATGAGTCTTGAACATTTATTCTATATGCTTCTATATTGACTATTCCTTTTCTATAAGGTTTGTCTCCTCCATCGCTATCAGTGCAGATTGCTTTGCATATGCTTGGCTGCCCAGAGCATTCAAAATAACTTTGAATCTGACATGTTGAAGAACAGCCGTCTGGATTGTTTAGGTTTCCATCGTCGCATTGTTCTCCTGCTTCGATGAGGGAGTTTCCGCAGAAATGATATTTTACTGCTTCTAAAACATCTATTCTTCCAGCTCCTTGAGTATTTTCATCATAGCCAAGATCAATCGCAGTGTTTTTTAGAGCTTCTTTTACTTGTTCAGGAGTCCATTGAGTGTGTGCCTGTTTTATCAAAGCGACAGCTCCGGAAACATGAGGTGCAGCTGCAGATGTACCGCTAAAAATAAAGTGTTTGTTATCATGACAATCTGGATAATCATCATAATTGCGATCAGGGAAAATTAGAGGTTTAGCAGAACAGATTTCGGTTGGAGCAACAACATCTGGTTTAATTAATGTTTGAGTAATTCCTTCTGTATTAACCCATATAACTGGACCTCTAGAACTATAGTCTACTACTTGATCTTCTTTATTTGCACCTCCCACTGTTATTGCTTTTCTAGCTACTCCTGGAGATGCAATGCCAGACTCTCCAGAGTTTCCTGCTGCTATCACAAAAACAGATCCTAAATTAACAGCGTTGTCTACTGTTTGACTTAAAATATCATCTGGTCCACATTCATCGTTATATCCTCCAAGATATTCACACATTAATCCTGCACTTAAACTAACAATTTCAATATGGTCTGAAAAATCACTATCTCTATTTGGGTCAGCGCTTAATTCTATTGCTTGAATAAGTTCAGACATAAAAGCATCACGATTAAAACCATTTATTACATAGGGTGTAATTTTCGCGTCTGGGGCGACCCCACTAAATCCTTCATTTTCTTCGATGACTCCATCTTTATTCCAATCTCCTCTTCCTGCCGCAACAGAAGCTACAGCGGTTCCATGAAAATAATAATCCATGGGGTCTGCATTATTAAAAACAAAGTTATATCCCTTATCAATTTTTTCACATTTGCTCCAATTCATGGAAAAATTACCCAAGCCTAAATAATCAACTTTAAAAGTACCAAACTCTTCAAAAGAAGGAGTTTCAGGAGTAGAAGATTCTATTATAGAAGATACTTTTACTAGCCCTCCACTAAATGTGCCAACCCACCAGTCCGACTTATTTTGGTATATCTTTTTATAGGAAGGAGGAAAGCCACTATATTGAATAGAATCATTTATAGAATCATTGTGAATTAAAAAATACGCTAATTTATCTATAATAGAATTATTAATAATAATCCCATTAAAGTGAAGAGAGAGTTTTTCAGCTTCTGGATAATTTATATACCATGTGTAATAATGAAAATAGGTGCTATAGTGATAAATACTACCATTATTGTCATATAAGTTATTCGAATTCTTAGAGTAGGGTATTTTTTCTTGTTCAAAAACAAATAAGTCTAAAGAACTACAAGCTCCAAAATCAGGATGAGTGTAATCAACGCCCGTATCAATAATTCCAATTGTAACATTTTTTCCAGTTAAACATTCTTGACCGCTTTGTGTACAATTGTTTCCTTGTGCATCTAATTTCCAAACATCATCTGCATTTATCAAAGGAACGGACTCATTAAGGAATAATTCTAGTTTGTAATTTGGACTTATTCTTTTAACATTTGGATCTTTTTTTAATTCATTTATCTGCTTCTTTGTTATGTCTTTACTTATTGAGATCCCATTAAATACAGAGTCAAATTCTCTTCTCACTTTTGCTTTAGGAGAAATAGTTTTTAATTTACCCTTGAAATTCTCTCTCTGAATGGCAATTTTATTCTTTTGTTCATTCAATCTTTGTTTTTTATCAGTTGAAGCAACGACAGAAGAATCTAGTTCCTTATTTATCACAGCTAAAGGTTTTTCCTTAAACTCAATAATATAACCATCATATTCAATACCTTTTACATTCGGACTTAATCTAACTTGATTATAATTAACAATCTCCGTCACAGAGGCCACGATTAAAACAGCAAGCGCTAATACTATTAGAGAAAAAACTATCTTGCTTTGTGGACTTTCAAGAATAAGTTTGTTATTCTTTGTGTGAAATCCTCTCTTTTTATTTTTTCTCATCTCTAAATAACCTGGTAATTGAATAGTTATCTATATTTAACTTTTTTCTATTGTTTTATCTTTATATATTTCACAACTCAATAATCTATTTAAGTAACTAGCGTAACTGTTTTTTATGGTTGTTGATTCTGTTCGATTTTTGGAAGCGAGGATAGGACTGGATAATCCTTTTACGCCTATATATTTTGAAACCGAAAATAATATCGAGAGAGTGTTAAATTTGGGGCCTTTGGGTAAATTTCAGCCTCCGAAGTTTGGAGAGGCTGTTAAATTATATTTAGCTCAAACTTTTGACTTCCCTGTAAGAGGAACAGTTCATTTAGCCAAATTGGCTGGCTCTGATCCAGTTAACTCTTCAATTGCTCATGTAGTTAATGGCTCGGGTAGAGAAGATTACAGAGGAGAGAGAGGAAGACCTCCTAGGCTTGACTTTCAGACGTTTTTTAGAGCTTCTAATAGACCTGATGAAAAACAAATAACTGGATTGGGAGAGGATTACAGAAGATTTAGTGGGAGAATTCCTGTTTTGTTTTATGAAAGAGAAACTGGAAAATTGGTTTTTGATACTTCTAAATTTAAGGGAGAGGATTATTCTAAGGCTGTTGAGTCGGCTAAAACTGATTATTTGGGTTGTTACTCTAACGCTTTGATGCGGAAATCTTCTGAATATATTAAGAGATTGCTGAAGTTAGGTGAAATAAAAAGAAATACTAGAATTTCACGACAGTTTTCAAGAGTTGAGGATGAGTTAGGTTGGGTCCCCGTTTATTTTGTTCCTCCTGTTAGAGATTTGGAAGGATCTGAAGGAGCTGTTGAAAGTCATTTGAGAGTTCTTATGGGAAGAATCTAGGAGAAGGATTAAAGCTGATTCTGGAGTTCTTTTGTAATCATTTATCTTCTTTACCGAGAGGATATTATTTCTGGATAAGACATGTGAAAATTCTACTAGTAATCTTTATAAATATCTTATAATTGTGATAAATATGGAATATCAAACACAAAACGTAAATAAAGAAATATTAGTAAGACTTACAAAACTTCAATCAGATATAGAGTATATAAAGGAGCATATAGTTGATATAGATACAGTCTTGACAATAGAAGAGGAAGAAGCGTTGGAAGAGAGTCTTAAAGAACTAAAAGAAGGAAAAACAATTTCTCATAAACAGTTAAAAAAAGAACTTGGGCTATAATGTTTGACATAGAGTATTCAAATAAAGCAAAGGGGTTTTTGAAAAAGATTGAGAGTGAACTAGCAAAAAGAATTCTTAATAGAATAGAAGAGTTACAAAAAAATCTAATTCCTCCAGATAGGAAGAAAGTAGAAGGCAGAAAAGAAGATATTTATAGAGTCAGGGTGGGAGCGTATAGAATATTATATCTTCTTCTCAAGGAAAGGAATTTATTATTTATTTTAGATATTGATAAAAGATCTAAAGTATATAAATAAAAATAAACTGAATATTTAAGTAATCTTTTTGCACCATGTCAAGAACCCACCACTAAAGTGGCGGGCATGTTCGGGGTTCTTGAGCATGCTCAAGAATTGTTTTTTCTTTCTCACGAACTAAAGTAGGGAGTTTACGAAAAAAACAATTCTTGACATATTAAGATAGAAAAGATTAGTGAATTTGTTGAACTAAGACTTAAGGCTAAAATGAAGGAAGTTAAATGTTACAGGGATGGAACGGGTGCGGTGTTTGAGAAGT
>ERZ1292629.3901-Hain-H43-01um-R1-3901-length-11223-cov-5_pt1 | contig 11223 bp, 13 predicted proteins | sample MGYA00564399_ERZ1292629 | MGnify/ENA primary metagenome ERZ1292629 (study PRJEB36523, sample SAMEA6512636) | groundwater metagenome | collected 2019-01-08 | study: AquaDiva: Metagenomics assemblies of 32 groundwater samples | reverse complement strand
AGGATAAGAATGTAACCAACCAAGCATTCGTCACGCTCAACAAATACAACAACGGCTGGTATATCAACGATATTCAGTGTTCACTTGGAGAATTCGCACCCGAGCGGGAATTTAGCTTTGAAAAAGAGGGTTATTTGCTGAAAAACTCAATTCCCAAGCCTTACAACAATAAGAATTGGCACTTGATTTTTGAAGACAATGGCGAACCGGGTCACGTCGTGCCACTCTTGTTTGATTCAGAGAGCCAGTGCACCAGCCTAGATGGAAGCAAGTCTGTATGCAAGCCGGATCAGTTTATCGAAGCAACAAAGGTATTCGTCCGCGGCCAAATGACCGAACGTGGCGCTAACGTAAAACAACTGGAATTTGTTAATTGGAATAAATAATAAGTTATGCGAGATTGATATTTCGGGGAAGCCAGTCCATGACTTTTTTCCTGTGATTATCAAGAGACCAAGTATTGCCTTTTTTAAACAAAGCTTCGTGTTCTTTTTTGAACATTAAAAGCTGTGCCTCGGATACTTGAGGGAAATTGGCAGGCATATTTTGATTGAACGATTCTAAAAACTCAGTAATAGAAAGAGCTATTTCATTAAGTTTGATTTCTTGTGAGTTTTTCATTCTTTCTATAATATCATAGTTATATAATAAATCAAGACAGCTTTTCCTTTTTTAATTTCTTTTTTAAAATGTGCTACAATAGGCGATAATTATTATTTAACCTATAAAAAGATGAAAAAAACTATAGTTGCAATAATTGTTATAATAGCAATTGTCGGAGCTTATTTTTTGGTTAAAAATCTGACGAATACCAGTACAATAACAAACACAAACCAGCCCGCCGTGAGTGGAAACACAACCGCAACCACGACCGAGGTGCAAAATTCGGGGCAAACGGTTATCGGCAAATCTGTAGAAGGCCGCGATATCATCGCTTACAGTTTTGGTGCAGGCGATAAAAAAATATTGTTTGTCGGCGGTATTCATGGCGGTTATGAATGGAACACTTCAAAAGTCGCTTACCAACTCGTGGATTATCTCAAAGCAAATCCCGATGCCGTGCCGGAGAATATCAAAGTGACGGTCATTCCGGTTTTAAATCCCGATGGCCTTTATAAAATCGTCGGCACCACTACCGATAATTTCACTTCAGCAAATGTATCTTCCAATACGGTGCCAGGCCGCTTCAATGCAAACAATGTAGACCTCAACCGCAATTTTGATTGCGATTGGCAAACCACCGGCACTTGGCAAAACAAATCAGTGAGCGGCGGCAGTAGCGCATTTTCCGAACCGGAAAGCTTGGCGGTAAAAAATTATATTGATGCAAACAAACCGAGTGCCGTCGTAGTTTGGTACAGTTCGGCTGGCGGTGTATACGCTTCAAGTTGCCACAATGGCGTCTCTGCCGAAACCAACACGCTAACTCAAAAGTATGCTAGCGCCTCGGGATATCCCGCTTACCAAAGTTTTGACTTCTATGTCACGACTGGCGATATGGTCAACTGGCTGGCCAAAATCAATATCCCAGCTATCAGCGTACTTCTAACAAATCACACCGATACCGAATGGACCAAAAACCAAAAAGGCATTGAGTCCCTGCTTAAATATTATTCCACTAAATAATGCAGCCCTCCTTCAAGAAGCCGGCGATAATAATTGTCTTGGTTATTGTCGTGTTTTCTGCGTTTGTGTTTTGGTTTTTAGGCCACAGACAACCGAAAACACCGCCAAAGATAATAGAAACTCCGAAAGAAGCGGTTTACAAAATCATCGGCGCATCGGTAGAGGGACGCAAAATTGAAAGTTATACTTACCTGCCCGCGCAGGCAGGCGGCACCGGTGACAAAAAATTACTATTCGTCGGTGGCATCCACGGCGGTTATGAATGGAACAGCGTGTTGCTCGCGTATCAGTTCATGGATTATTTGGATAAAAATCAAAACATAATCCCGAGCAATCTGACAGTTACGGTAATTCCTGATATCAATCCTGACGGGGTTTTTAAAGTAACCGGCAAAGTCGGGCGCTTCACGGTTTCCGATGTTTCTACCAGTACCAAGATACTTGCGGCTGGGCGTTTCAATGCAGACAATGTGGATCTCAATCGAAACTTTGACTGCAAATGGCAGGCCAAAAGCACTTGGCAATCAAAAACGGTGAGCGCCGGCTCTAGCGTTTTTTCCGAACCGGAAGCTCTGGCTCTCAAAAATTTCGTTTTAGAAAACAATCCGACTGCCGTCATATTTTGGCACAGCCAGTCGGGCAGTGTTTACGCTTCACAATGCAAAGATGGCATACTGCTGGAAACTTTGAATATTATGAATACTTATGCTCAAGCGGCAGGCTACTCACCGGTGAAAACATTTGACGCTTATGCCACCTCTGGCGCCGCCGATGACTGGCTCGCCTCCATCAAAATCCCCGCCATCACAGTTGAACTCAAAACTCACAGTACAATAGAATGGGAACAAAACCTCGCCGGCGTTAGAGCCCTCTTTGCCTATTTCAGCCAGAAATAATATATCCACATTACAAACATTTATTTTTTATTTAAATTAGTGTATAATTAATATATGGCAAAAAGAGAAGCGACAAATACGAAAAACAGAACTTCGCGTTCGAGGAAAACCAAGAAACGACTGGAGATAAAACGCCAGAGGCTCTTGGCTAAACCCAGGCGCAGGTAATTATAAGTTATTTCATAAACTATATGGCGAAAGGAGACGGTCACAAAAAAGAAAAAAAGAAACCTAAGAAAGTAAGGATTTAGTTTTGATGCTTTTGGAAAAAATTAAACAAGGTTTTGTCCCTTGTTTTGTGTTTGCATACCATATATAATGAAGGAGTATAAGAAGAAGACAAAAAAGAGTCGAGATTCTATCTATACTATAATAAATAATAAAAATTTCATGACAGGAACAATAAAAAAACTTAATGAAAGAGGATTTGGTTTCATCGAAATAGAGGGTGAACCGGGAGATCTTTTTTTTCACAAAAGCGCGCTTTCCGGCGTCACTTTTGAAGAGTTGAAAGAGGGCGACAGCGTCTCTTTTGACAAAGAACCGGCCAAAGAAGGAGGCAAAGGCCCTTCAGCCATCAATGTAGCGAGAGCTTAATTTATTAGTAAGCAAAAATAAATATGGCGAAAACAAATTCAGCGTTTATGAAGCCGATGACCATCAGTCCGGAATTAGCGGAAGTGGTAGGCAAGGGGCCTATGCCCAGATCGGAAGTTGTCAAGAAACTTTGGGTCTATATCAAAGGTAATAATCTCCAGGATTCGAAAGATAAGCGGTTGATAAATACGGATGAAAAATTGAAGAAAGTTTTTGGTGGTGAGAAAACCGTACACATGATGAAAATGGCAAAATTCATCTCTAAACACGTTTCGTAATTTCACTTTAAAAGTGTTTTGGCAAAAAGCGCTGAAAGGCGTTTTTTGTTGTATAATGAATGAATGAAGAAAATATTTTGGATTGTTGGAATTATTGTTGTGATTGTAATTTCTATATTCTTAGTGCAATTTATTTTTGGTAATAGTGAAAATAATAAACCAACAATAAGCAGGGATGGAAAATTTTCGGATCTCGTGGAAATGGAGAGCCCCAGAGTAGGAGATAAATTAAAATCGCCAATAAAAATTAGCGGCAGAGCGCCGGGAAATTGGTTTTTTGAAGCGGTAGCGCCAGCCGTCTTGGTTGATTGGGACGGGAGAATTATAGGACAAAGCTATATAACTGCGGAAGGAGATTGGATGACCACCGATTTGGTAAATTTCTCCGGTGAAATTGAATACACTCTACCTGCCAATATTTACAGCAAAAAGGGAGCTTTGATTTTAAGAAGGAACAATCCATCGGACTTGCCAGAAAATGACGCCGCTTTGGAAATACCCATAATCTTGGAGTGAATTAAGTATTGAAAATCCTTATATACATTTTGAACGATCGTTCAAAATGTTGATAGTTAATTTTTGTGAATTTGATACGGTTTGGCTAGTTTGAAGGTTTTGATATAAGAATTTAAACCCATTTCTTTCGCATAATCTTTAAAATTTTTAGGTAGGGGACTCGGTCCGACCCAAACGCTTTTTTGGATCATATAATATTGAAATTCCCGCAAATGCCACCTTAACCAATTTCTCTCAGCTTTCTTTGATTCCGGAACATCAAATATGAGCAATAAATTTTTTGGCGCATTCAATACAAAAGGGGAAGCGAATTTTTGTAATAGTTTTCTTTTATTTTCAAAATATTTTTTACCCTCTTCTGTCAGCATCCATTTCCCAGAAACTTTTTTTACCAATCCATTCTTTTTTAACCTAAACATCGTACTGTTGAAGGGGTGACTTTTGTATTCTGTATTAGGTTCCCATGGTCTGTGTACACCAAATAAATTTACCCTTGATCCTTTATAATAAACATGGGTGTTCCAAAGGCCTTCCAAAATTTCCATTACCATACTCATGACTTAAATTATACTATATACAAATAAAACGATCATTTTATTTGTTGATATACGGCTTTTTTATCTATTCATTATCTTGCGTTTTCTCAAAGAAAGTGTTAAATAAATACACCAATATGGAGAAGATTATAAAACTTAGCCAGATAAAAAAGTTTATTCGTCCCAATATTGCGACACTTGTCGGAGGATCTTTTGACTTATTTCATGTAGGACATTTGAGATATTTAGAAGAAGCAAGTAAATGTGGAAGACCTTTGGTGGTCATTGTTCAAACAGACAAAATGGTATCAATTCGCAAAGGACTTAATCGACCCATTATCAATCAACAACATCGAGCAGAAATAATCGCCTCATTGCAATGCGTTGATTATGTTATTATTCTTGATAAACCTTCTCATTATGGAAAATATCTTAAAATAATACAGCCCAAATGCCTTGTTTTGTTCAAAGAAAATATGGTTTATCGCAAAAGAAGAGCTTTGGAAGTAAAGAAAGAGTTTCCTTCTATTCGTATTGTTTTCCTTTTCGTAAAAAGAAAAGCAGTTAGTACTTCTTCAATTATAAAAAAAATTTTAGAGAAACCAAATCTTGAAAAAATTAAAGACCCAATTTCCAAAAGACTACACGAATTAGCATTGCAAAGCCAATCAAAAATTGGAAAAATTTCAGCCATGCTTTTCTATAGGGGGAAATTGATTGATGAAACACAAAACAACAAAGCAGAAGCTCATGCTGAGGCTGTTCTTATAAAACGAGCAAAAAATAATAAAATTCCTCTTGCAGAATGTGATCTCTATATACTTATTCCACCTTGCATTTCATGTAGTGAACTTATACTTAAAAACAAAATTAAAAATGTTTTTTATTTGCATCCATATGGAAATGACGACGGACTCAAGCTTCTTAGAAATAACGGCGTACGTGTAAGAAAGATCTGATTTGTTTTGTGAAAGAAAATAATGTATAGTTAGATAGAGTCCCGAGGGGGATTTTTAATTATTCAAAATGGAAATAAGAAATATTGCAATCATAGCCCACGTGGACCACGGCAAGACGGCGCTCACTGACGCTATTTTGAAGCAAACCGGTTTTGAAGAAGAGGGAGTGTCTATGGATTCCAACGCTCTGGAAAAAGAACGCGGTATTACCATTTATTCCAAAAACGCTTCTATCGAATATAAAAACACTAAAATAAATTTGGTAGACACTCCGGGGCACGCGGATTTCGGCTCCGAGGTCGAGCGCATTTTGCGTTCTATCGACTCGGTAATTTTGGTGGTAGATGCCCAAGAAGGACCGATGCCTCAGACCCGTTTCGTCTTGAAAAAATCTTTGGAAATTGGTCATAAACCCATCGTAGTTTTAAATAAAATAGATAAAAAGGCGGCCGACCCCAAGAAAGCGCATGACGAAGTTTTTGAATTATTTTTTGATTTGGGCGCCACAGAAGAACAATTGAATTTCACTACTCTTTATGCCATCGCTAAACACGGAGTAGTAATGAAAAATTTGGATGACCAAAGTGACAGCGTAAAACCTTTACTCGATACTATTTTGGAAAAAGTGCCTGTCGCCAAAGGTTGTCAAAGACGGACTTTGAACGAGGGGCCAGAAAGTCCGTCTTTGACAATCGAATCTCTGCGTGCTCAGCCTTTCAATTTGGCTTACGACAATTTCCTCGGCCGAATAGCCATCGCCAGAATTTATGAAGGCACCATAAAAAATAATCAAAAAGTTTTTGTTAAAAAAGTTAACGGTCAAATAGAGTCCGGTAAAATTACCAAAATATTCACTTTTGAAGGCATCAGCCGAAAAGAAACCGAGCAGGCTGAAGCAGGCGATATCATCATGATTGCCGGCCTGCCAAATATTTATATAGGAGATACTATAACTGACAATGAAAATACCGAGAGTCTGCCGGCTATTGAAGTAGATGAACCGACTATCGCATTGAATTTTCTTGTTAATAATTCTCCGTTTGGTGGCAGGGAGGGCAAGTTCGTCACCGGCCGACAAATCAGGGAACGTTTGGAAAAAGAATTGGAAGTAAACGTGGGATTAAAAGTAGATTTGGAAGGAGATGAAATGAAAGTACTCGGCAGAGGCGAGCTTCATATCGCGATACTCCTCGAAAATATGAGAAGGGAGGGATTTGAAATGCAAGTTTCCCAACCGCGAGTCATCATAAAAGAAATAAACGGGGTGAAGAGCGAACCATTCGAGGAAGTGGTTATTGATATTCCGGCCGAGATGCAGGGAGTGGTTATAGAAAAGCTCGGTAAGCGCGCCGCCGTGATGACAAGCACCAAATCTCATAACAATCATTTGCGTTTGATTTTTGAAGGGCCGACTCGCGGACTTTTGGGTTATCGGAACCAATTTGTTATTGATACTAAAGGCGAAGGAATTTTCGGTAGTCGCGTCATCGGTTTCAGACCTTATGCCGGAGAAATACAAAAAAAACCAACCGGTTCAATGACCTCAATGGCCAAAGGTAAAGTCTTGGCTTTCTCACTTGATAACTTGCAAACTCGTGGCACTCTTTATATCGGCCCGACCACCGAGGTTTATGAAGGTATGGTCATCGGCAACACCGCCAAGGGCGATGAACTCACCGTCAACCCGACCAAAGGCAAACAGCTCACCAACATGCGCGCTTCAGGTAGTGACGACAAAATATATTTGGCGCCGCCGGTACCCATCACCATTGAAAGCGGTTTGGAAATTATGGCCGAAGATGAGTATCTGGAAATTACTCCGAAGAGCGTACGTCTGCGCAAAAAATTCCTAACCGAACTGGAGCGCGTCAAAGCCGGAAAGAAAGTATAGCTTCTTATTTCATCAATGCTTGGACGCCGTCCCAATAGCCGTTAGCATCAGTGTCGCGGAGATCGGGATTGGTTTTGATACAAGTAGAGACATCATAAGGAAAGATGCATTGTTCTTCATAATCAGCAATACCATCTTTGTCGGTGTCTTTGGTAGTATCGGTCAATTTGCTCAAAAGTTCTTCTCTAGTAGTTGAAGCTTTTTCGAGAACATAACCTTTGAATGGACTAAAACTCAGGAGCACTAAATTGCTGGTGTTATTTTTTACAAAAAACATAATAGCCCGATTTCTACCGATAGCCATGTCATTTTCATCTATTTTAAAATCAGTCGATAAAATAGTTTGCTTGCTGTCGCTCCAGACATTTGTGAAATCGGCTTTCTTTAGAGCACTGCCATAAGCGTAGGCCATGTCCATCCTGTTTTTGCACTCATCAGTAGCTACTGCGCTTTCACAAACGACATTGACTTTGTAAACAATACTCTTAACCGCATCCAGATTTTTATCTTTGTTGTAACCCAAATATTTTTGGAATATCGCCCAAGCCATTTCTTTGGAATCATCGGAAAGGGGTAGATTTTGCTTCGGCAAAATAGGGATACTACTAATTTCCTGATTAGTAGATGTGGCATTTTCTTCCGGCATAATTTTATTTTCAGTACTCGGAGCTAGAGAAATATTTTTAAAAACAAAAAACAAAACGAAAACAACAATCAAAATACTTACTATTAAAATTATTTTTTTATTCATATTTTTTAGAATACTCATTTGCTAATTCTTTGATAAATCCTGGGCCATTATAAATCATGCCCGTTATAAGCTGTATCAAATCAGAGCCGGCTTCAAATTTTTTAACCATACCTTCGACAGACATAATACCGCCACAGCCAATAATAGTAAATCTATTGCCATAAACTGCTTTGGTTTTTTTGATAAGTTCGTTGGAAAGTTCGGAACACGGTTTGCCTGAAAGTCCTCCACAATAACTTTCTGGCGCTTCGTCTCTGTAATCCAAATCTTCATAATTTTTATTCAGATTGCCAATAACAACACCTTTTATCATTTCAAATTTTTCCGCCACTTTGAGAAGTTCATCAAATTTTTGCCATTCCAAATTTATGGGCATTTTTATATAAACCGGCTTACTGCATTTAATCTCGGAAATTTTGGCCAGCAATTTTTGAAGCAGTACCGGATTGGCAAAAGTTTCGCCACCAAAGGCGTTGGGACAGGAAATATTGAGAGTGTAATAATCGCCAATATTTTCTTCATTCAACCTTTTGAAACTATAAACATAATCTTTCACACCTTCTTCCGTATCCGAAGCCTTTTCATCATTGGTGCGTGCAATAGAAATACCCACCACAAAATTTTTTTTATCCCGCGTAGCTTTAGCGAAGTGGGACAATCTTTCAATTATTTTATCCACCCCATCGTTGCGCAGACCTTTATTAACAATAAGGCTTCGCGACTTCGGCAATCTGATCAAACGCGGTTTTGGGTTACCTTCAGAAGGTCTGGCTGTAACAGAACCGACTTCCTCTCCGCCAAATGAAATTTCCGGCAATATGTTTAAAAGCCGGCCGTTATAATCAAATCCGGCCGAAAGCAGGAAAGGGGTTTGGTATGTTAAACCGTCAACCGTTTTGGAAATATCTTTACCTTTGTAACCATAAAGCAAAGATACTAGTCTTTTAAGTACACGGCTTTTGCCGGCAAATTCTCCAAACCAAACAAAATGGTTATGTACCATTTCCGGGTCAAATCTGAAAAGTATGGGCTTTAAAACATTTTTGTATAACATAGAGTATAATATAGCATAAGTGAAGAATCCTATAAAAAAACTTAACACTCCGCAAAAGGTGCAGGATTTTTTGGATAAGATGCCATTTAATTTTGAAAAAGGGGGAGAAACCTATTGGCCACCGAGGAAAGCTTTGAAAATGGACAAGATGCACTGTTTCGAAGGGGCTGTGTTCGCTTGTTTTTGTCTGCAAGGGCAAGGTATCCCAAATTATTTGATGGATTTGAAAGTCAAAAGCATAAAGAAAGACAGCGACCACACTCTTTGTATTTTCAAAATTAATAAATTTTGGGGCGCTATTTCGAAAACAAATCACTCCGTTTTGAGGTGGCGCGATCCGATTTATAAAAATACGCGTGAATTGGCAATGTCTTTTTACCACGAATATTTTTTGGATTCGGGAGAGAAGACTTTATTATCTTTTTCTAAACCTTTTGACATTTGGAAAAAATTTGGCGGGGCTTGGGTAAACAGTGAAAAAGATTTGGATGAAATAGCCTACGCTCTGGACAAATCTCCACACATTGATTTCGTGCCAAAAACAAACAGAAAATTAATCAGGAAAGCCGGCAAAACCGAGATCAAAGGAGCGGCAATAACTGAGTGGAAAAAATAAAGAGTTTTGTTATAATTAAAGACATGAAAAAAAATCAATCAACAATATGGCTTACGGTATTTACTCTTCTAATTATCGGCAGTTTTGCTTACATTTATATAAACAAACCGATAATACCGGTAATCGGCGCGGACGGTACAATAAAAGGCAACTACTCTATAGAAAGTATCAGGATGGCGGGTCAGCCTTATGAATGCTCTTTCACGAAAACTGACGGCTCTTCCAGAATATCTGGAACGTTACAAATAATCAGTGATCAATTGCGTGGTGATTTTGATATAAGCTTGTTGGATAAAGATTTTGCCAGCCACATCATAATAACGGGTGGTTTCGCCTATACCTGGACGTCAATCGGACCGGTAGGATACAAGGGTTCCATCGCAAAAAGCGCATCAAAAAACGCATCACCCACAGAACAAGCTCAAATAATAGGCACTGAAGATAAAATGGATTACACCTGTTTCCTGTGGGAAGTTAACTCGAAATTATTTGATATACCTACCGGCATTACTTTCACGGAATTAAAGAATTAATATGGAAAAATACAAAAGCGCCAAATATATTTTCGTCGCCGGCATCGGTGGCTCTGACTTGGCCAGTAAAGCTGTTTGGAATGCCTTGACTCTTCACAAGCCGGGTACAGAAAAAAAGATTTTCTTTTTAGAATCGCCGGATTCGCGTGAATACGAAGAGGTGAGAAATATTGTGCGCGATAAAATCGAAAGTACCGAGGAAATCGCATTCATTGCCGTTAGTAAATCTGGAAAAACGGCAGAAACATTGGAAACTTTTGATAAAACTCTCAATATATTATCATCAAAATTCGGAAGTTCCGTGAATGAAAGGATACTGATTATCTCTACTCCCGATTCTCCCCTTTGGAACTTGGCAAAAGAAAAAAATATAGAATGTCTGGAATGGGAAGGTGATGTGGGTGGCCGTTTCAGCGCCTTTACCATCGCTCACACTATGATCCTCTCAATCGCCGGACTGGACGCTGGAGCCTTCATAGCCGGCGGCAAAGAAATTAAAAAAGAAGAAGCGGAGCATCTGGCTAGAAATATTTTTGAAAATTATAAAAAAGGTTTTGATATTTTGGATTTCTTTATTTTCAATTCGGAGCTGGAAGATTTGGGTAAATGGTGCCGTCAACTTGTGGCTGAAAGTCTTTCTACTGTCACCCCCACGGTTTCCATCGGCCCGACAGACTTGCATTCAATGCTAGAACTTTATCTGGGCGGCCCCAAAACCCGGTTTACGGTTTTCATAAAATCCGCGCAGGAAATTGACGGCAGTATAAACAACTCGGCTTATGAAAGTGTCGCCAAAGCGTATGAGGACGCCGGACTGCCTTTTATAAAATACGAGATGGAAAAAATAAACGAAAAAGAGCTTGGTATTTTCATGGCTTTTATGATTGAAGCCACACTCCAAACGGCAAAACTTCTGGAAATAAACCCTTACGACCAGCCGGCAGTGGAAAAGTATAAAAAACACTTAACT
>ERZ1292629.3898-Hain-H43-01um-R1-3898-length-11231-cov-18_pt1 | contig 11231 bp, 10 predicted proteins | sample MGYA00564399_ERZ1292629 | MGnify/ENA primary metagenome ERZ1292629 (study PRJEB36523, sample SAMEA6512636) | groundwater metagenome | collected 2019-01-08 | study: AquaDiva: Metagenomics assemblies of 32 groundwater samples | reverse complement strand
AGTTTTTGGCCCATTTGGGTAAAGGATTGGTTGACGGAGGACATGATGTTGTAAGAGTTGGTGACGTGGCGGCCGAGGACCCCGAGATTTTCTTCGACTTTAGAATAATCTTTTTGAATGGCGCGGAGAAGTTGGAAGACCTGGCGGGATTTGGTTTCCAATTCTTTGCCCTGGAAAGATTGCAGGAGAACTTGAAGATGGGCATAGAGTGTGTTGGGGGAAACCGGATAGACTCTAGCGTTTCGGGCAACGACGCTTAATTCACGGATGTTGACGACTTCGTAATAGACGGATTCGGAAGGGATATACATGAGGGCAAAGTCCATCGTGCCTTCGTCAGGAAGAATATATTTTCTGGAAATATCGGTAATGTGTTTTTTGACATCGGCAGTGAAGTCCTTTTTGGCGCCTTCTTCGCCTTTGACCATGCGGTTGAAATTTTCCATGGGGAATTTGGAATCGATACAGAGAAGGCCGGCGTCGGTTTTGAGAACGGCGTCTACGATGCTGCCGGATTTGAAGCGGTATTGGAGATGAAAAGCGTTTTTAGGGAAAGTCTGGCCGATCATTTCTTTTAAAACTTCCTCCCCTATGCCTCCCCGGAGTTTAGGAGATTGGAGAAATTCCTGGAGGGACTTGATGCCCCGGCCGACTTCGGACATTTCACCTAGACTTTTGTGGACGTCGGAAATGACTCTAGCAGCATTATCTAATCGGTCGTTAAGTTGGCTGGAAGTTGACTTAAGCCAATCGGTAAGAATGGGGTCTTGAGTTGGTTTTTGATTTAACCACTGACGCAGTAAAATTAAGGTGATACTAAAACCCGCTATAATTACCACAATGACGAGGACAAAAAGACCCATGTTGAGTCTAATCATAGCACTTCTGGCCTGGGCGGGAGTGGGGTTAGTTGTCTGGAAACTGCCGCCGGTGTGGTGGAATGAGCTATTAGTCATTAGTCTTTTGTCTCTGGCTTTAGTTTTGACAGTCGCGTGGGGAATTGGCAAAAGAAAATTGGGAGTAATGCTGGCGCTGGCAATTGTGGGACTTCTTTTAATGCAGAGGTTTAGAATTTTGGATTGGACGACGGTGGGGTTGTGGCTTATTGTTGTGGGGTTGATCTCTTTGGTTAGTTGAAGTAGAATTCCAAGTCATGCAAGTATCGAAGAAAAAAGTAAATGCTGTTTTGGAAAAACAATTGTTTGCCACATTGTGGCAACTGGTGGTGGATTTAAAAAATCCAAAAGAAGTAGAACTGGTGTTGTCTGACTTATTGTCAGAAACAGAAGTGGCGACAGTGGCCAAGAGATTGGCTGTAGCTTATTGGCTATTTAAGAAACGCAGTTACGAGAATATTAAACAAAATTTGAAAGTATCTTCTGCAACTGTGGCTGAAGTGCAAAAACAGATGAAGAAACCGGGATGGAAATTAGCGATTACCAAAGTAACTGCTGACGAATGGGCAAACATCTGGGAGACCAAGATAAAGAAGATACTAAGACATTAAGAGATTAAGAATATTCCGTCTTTGTAGATTATTTTAGAACTTCCGTCTGATAGGTAGGCGGTAACGATGCGACGAGTGGTAGAAATAATATCGGTGTGGACCACGGAATCATTAAATCCCCACTTAGCCCATTGAGATTTGGTGACTTTGGCAGGGTTACCAGTATATGAATCCTGATAAGCCCGACCCAGAGCGATGTGGGTATTGCCATATGGACCGGAGATATTTTCATCAAAGAGAGTTTCTGCCATAAATTTGTTGATGCGGGAAAGCCTCTTATCAGTCAGAGAAAACTCCCCGGTTTTATTTGCATTTGGATTGGCCAACATAGCTTTAAGAACCGGATAATTTTTAGTGGCCGAACTTTTGACAACCAAGCCGTTTTTAAAATCCAGCTTTATTCCTTCGATTAAACTTCCATACCTATAGAGGGGTTGATTAAATTCGATATGGCCTTGTGTCCCCCGCCAGTCGGGAGAAATAAATACTTCAAAGCTGGGAATGTTTCTGCCGGACCCACCCAGCCATTTGCGGTTTGGTCCAAGCTTGACCCAGAGATCCACTCCTTCACCTTTGATGTACAGTTTGTCGATTTTTAGGGAATTAAGTTTTTTTAAGATCTGAGCATTTTGGGCAAAAACCTGGCGCCATTTTTTGATGGGGTCTGCTTCGTTTAAGAAACAAGCTGTGATGATTTGATCCCAATACTTTTCTTGGGATAACCCGGCTTCTTTGGCCATGGCGGGAGTGCCGTAGAGGGCCAGAGTCCAGGTGTATTTACCGGCATTTTCCTTAGTATCCAACCATTCTATATATGGCTTGACGGAAGCATTTCTTAACATGATCTTTTTGGGGTCAATGCCTTCAAGTTCGTGTTTATTTGTTTCAGAAATAATAGAAATAGAGTGGTCAATTTGGTCAGCCAGACCTTTGAGATACTTACTGGGAAAAAATTTAAGTTGGTTCGGAGACGACAGCTCGAGGGCATCGCGGGAAACGTCGTCGGCAAGATAGTTTGAGATGACGTGACCTCCGGAACGGAGGATTTGGTTACGGATTTCTACATATAAAGGTTTAGCGCTCTCGGAGACGGTCAGACGAACGACATCACCCTTTTTAATTCCCTTGCCGGAATTAAGGGCTAAGTTGACCAAAACTTGGGCATACTTGCGAAGGACTGCTTTTGAGGGTGCGGCGTTTGTCATGGACGGGACTATAGCATAAAATACCTGCATGGACAAAAAATTCTACATCACTACTGCCATTGATTATACGAACGATGTAATTCATATCGGTCACTCGTACCAAAAAATCTTGGCGGATGTGTTGGCCAGATATCACAGGCTCATAGGAGACAAAACCTGGTTTTTGACCGGGACCGACGAGCATGGACAAAAGGTGCAAAAAAGCGCCGAGGAGAAAGGAGTTGAGCCTAAAAAGTTTGTTGACCTAATTGCGGTTGAAGATAAGAAGGAATGGGATTTGCTAAATATCTCATACGATAGATTTATCAGAACTACTGATGAGGATCATGTTAAGTTTGCTCAAAAAGTTTATTTAAAGTCAAAAGCGGCTGGTGATATCTATTTAGACAAATTCGACGGACTTTATTGTGAAGGGTGCGAAAAATTTTTAGAGGAGGGAGATCTTGTAGATGGAAAATGCACTTTTCACCCTACTAAAACTCCCAAAAAAGTTTCGGAGGAAAATTACTTCTTCAAACTTTCCAAGTACCAAAAATTTTTGGAAGATTATATTGAATCCCATCCAGAATTTATTTGGCCTGAAAGTAGGAGAAACGAAACTTTGGCTTTTGTGAAACGGGGACTAAAAGATTTTTCTGTCAGCCGGCCAAATGTTTCATGGGGAATTCCTGTGCCAGACGATTCTAAACATACGATATATGTATGGTTTGACGCTTTAATCAATTATTTGACTTATGGAATAGAAGAAAATTGTTGGCCGGCTGATATCCACGTGCTGGGAAAAGACAATTTGAGATTTCATGCAATTTTTTGGCCTGCGATGCTAAAAAGTGCAGGTTATGAATTACCAAAGACAATTCTCGTGCACGACTTTATTACTCTAAATGGTCAAAAGGTAAGTAAGTCATTGGGGAATGTAATTCTCCCATCTGAGCTGGTAACAAAATTTGGGGTGGATGGAGTGAGATATTACTTTCTCCGCTTTGGTCCTTTAACAAATGACGTGGATATAACGCTTGAAAAAATTCAAGAAACATATAATGCCGATCTGGCTAATGGATTAGGCAATCTGGTGGCACGAGTGGCTAAGTTGGCAGAGAGAGTTAGTTTACCGGATAAGCCTTGGGGGTTAGAAGTCGACGGTCAAGTGAAGAAATGTTTGGACGAATATAGGCTTGATGAGGCGCTAAAAACAATCTGGACTTGGATTTCTGAACTGGATCAGACAATTGAGAAAGATCAGCCGTGGAAATTAAGTGACGAGAAGTTAGGAAAGGTACTGGAAGGATATGTGGAGAAAATAAACAAAATTGCTGCTTCTTTGCGGCCCTTTTTGCCGGAAACTGCGGAGAAAATATTGGCACAGTTCAAGGGACCGGAGATTAAGAGTGGTGCTCCCCTTTTTCCCAGGATAAAATAGATTAATGATTGATGCGCATTGTCATTTACAGGAGTTTGAGAATCCGGGTGAGGCTATTTCTGGATTGGAGGCGGTTGTTTGCTGTGGGTCTGGGGTAAAAAGCAGCCAAAAAGCGGTCGAGTTGGCTTCAAAATACAAAGAGGTGTTTGCTACAGTAGGTGTTCATCCAGAAGAGAGAGAAGAGATTAAGAGATTAAGCGACGAAGAGACTAAGAAACTTTTTTTGAAATTATATAATCACAAAAAAGTGGTCGCGATTGGAGAGTGCGGATTGGATACCGGTAGTGATGAAGAGATGGAGCTGTTTAAATTTAATATCGAACTGGCTAAGGAGACAAAGTTGCCCCTGGTGGTACATTGTAGAAACCAATTTGAGAAAGTTTTCCAAGTGCTAAGTGCTAGGGGCCAGGGGCTAAGTGTGCAGATGCATTGTTTTACGGGAGGTATGGAACAGATGCGGGAATGTGTAAAACGGGGATGGTATATAAGTTTGGGAGGAATTGTAACTTTTAAAAGCAGTCACGGCCTGCGGGAAGTGGCTAAAGAGATCCCCGAAGACAAGCTGCTGATTGAGACAGACTCACCTTACTTGGCTCCCGAACCGATCCGGGGTACGCGGAATATGCCTATAAATGTTAAAATTGTGGCTGCCAAGATTGCCGAGGTCAGGAGTACTTCAATTAATCAAATTGAAAAAATAACCTCTGAAAATTGCAGGCGGTTATTTTTAAGACTAATGACAACTAATAAAAACTAATGACCAGAAGAAGACTATTAGAAATAATGCCGGGATTTATAAGCTGGAATATTATTTTGTTTTTGTTTTGGGGTGGATATTTCTTTCCGGTAGTGACGGCTTATACAATATTAATGTTTGATGTGTTCTGGGTATATAAAGGGGCCTCGTTGATGCTGGCTGCGGTGTTGTCATATTTTAAAATCCAGGCTTCAGAAAGACTGGACTGGATGAAAGAAGTGGTGGGTTTCGGAGACTGGAAAAAAGTCAGACATGTAATTTTGATTATGGTAGCCAACGAGCCTTTGGAAACATATAAAAAAACCCTCGAGGCTTTGGTGCAACAAACTTTTCCCTTGAAACAAATTGCGGTAGTCATGGCCACAGAAGGAAGATATCCGAATGGTGCAATTGAGTGTGAGAAATTAAGAAAAATTTTGGGACATAAATTTGGAGCGTATATTGTATCTGGGCATCCGGCTGACATTGTGGGGGAAATAAAGGGTAAATCTTCAAATGAAGCGTGGGCAGCCAAAGAAGCAAAACACATCTTGGTCGACGAAAAAGGATGGGGCATTAAATACATGACCATTACTTCAAATGACGCTGATGCAATTTTACACAAACAATATTTTGCTTATTTAACTTTTAAATTTTTAGATGATCCGAACAGATACTATAAATTCTGGCAACCGGCGGTTGTCTTCTACAACAATATTTGGAGAATTCCGGCACCCAACAGAGTGATAAATACTTTTTCAAACATTTGGCAGGTGGGGATATTGATGCGCAAAGACAGACTGATAAACTTTTCCAACTATTCGGCATCTTTGAAAATGATTGACGATATTGGCTACTGGGATACCGATGTCATACCAGAAGATTACCGGATCTTCTTCAAAGCTTTCTTTAAGTTGGACGGAAAGGTAGAAGTGGAACCGATTTTCCTACCTTCCTCGGCTGACGCAGCAGAGTCGACAACCACCTGGAAAACATTTATTAATGACTATGAACAGAAAAAACGCTGGGCTTGGGGAGTGTCTGACATACCATTATTTATTGAGTGGTATTTAAAACAACCCAACGTTTCTTTTTTAAATAAATCTATCCGGATATTTAGACTTCTGGAGGATCATATCTTGTGGCCGGTATATTGGTTCTTTATTACCATGGGGGTAACCATCTCTACTTTGGTTAATCCCAACTTTAGCCGGACCTCAATTGGGTATATGTTGCCCAGATTGTCTTCGGTGGTATTGTCAGTGACGACAGTATTTCTGTTGATAATGCTGATCTTTGAATTTAGACAGAGACCAAAACCGGTAGAAAAAAAGTTGTGGAGAATACTGATTGCTCCTTTGGAATTTATTCTCATGCCGGTAGTAGGTTTTTTCTTTGGAGCTCTGCCCGGACTGGACGCGCATACCAGACTAATGCTGGGAAGATATATGGAGTATAGAATTACAGAGAAAGTAAGTTAAAATAAAAACATGTGGGGAAAATTGGCCAAATGGTTGGTAGTACACGAGGCTATTTTGATTATTTTGGGGTTGGTGGTTTTTGTGCGGATTCCTACCCTTTTTGAACCTTACTGGTATGGGGATGAGGGGATATATTTGACCATTGGCCGGGCAATGCGGGGCGGGATGGAGCTATACAAAGAAGTCCACGATAATAAACCTCCACTGCTATACGTGGTGGCAGCGGTGGCCGGTGGCCGGGAGTTTTGGTTTAAATTTATGCTCTTGTTGTGGAACTTGGCCACAGTGGGGATATTCTGGAATTTAGCCCTTCGTTTTGCTCAGGGTAAACTCAAGTTTGCGATAGTAGCAACAACAGTCTTTGCTCTTTTAACCAGTATTCCCTTGATTGAAGGAAATATTGTGAACGCAGAATTGTTTTTCTTACTTTTTACAGTTGGGGCAATGAGTATGGCTTACTCTGGAAACAACTTGGTAGTGGCCGGAACTATGTTGGGGCTGGGAGGGCTGTTTAAAACTCCGGCCTTGATTGAGGCTATGGTATGGCCGATGGTGTGGCTGTTTTCGAAAGATAAAAAATGGTTTTCAAAAAGTTGGTGGTGGGGAGTAGGAGTAGCCATACCTGTGGCTTTGGCAACAGTTTATTTTGGCATGAGAGGGACACTGCCGGAATTTTTGACAGCGGCCGGTGTAAAACTGGTTCCATATATTGCCAGCTGGAAAGTGAGCTTGCCCTTGGTGGGATCTCTCATGGGAAGGGCTGTGGCCTTGGCGGGGTGGCTTGGGGTGGGATGGTTGTTGAGAAACAGGTTGGGGAGAAACGGATTAATCTTGGTGGTGTGGTGGGGGGCGGGACTGTTTGCGGCTCTTTTGTCCGGCAGGCCATATCCCCATTATTTATTACAACTGGCTCCAGTGGTATCTTTGGGAATAGGAATGCTGGTTTGGGGAGGAATGAAAGAGAGACTAACTTTTTTGGTAACAGCTGGAATTACAATTGGAGCCATAATTGGATTTAAATTTTACGCTTATCCAGTGTTTTCCTATTACAAAAATTTTTCCAGCTGGGCGATGGGTAGGCAATCTCAACAAGAGTACTATAGGTGGTTTAATCCTCAAGTTCCGGTAAATTATCAAATTTCTAAAAATATTATGGAAGGGTCAAAACCGGAGGATCGGATTTTTGTATGGGGAGACGAACCTATGATTTATGCCATTAGTAAAAGGTTGCCAGCTATCCGGTTTACAGTAAAATATCACATTAAGGAATTTGGAGCGGAAAAAGAAACTATGGAAAAACTTTCTAAAGATTCACCCAGATATATTGTAAGTTTTGGGAGTGATGAAGAATTGCCCGGACTGAAGGGTCTGCTGCAAGAAAAATATCTAGAAGAAAGGCCCGGAATTTACCGGAGGTGGAAAGAATGACGCTTTTAAAAAAGTTGATGTTGTGGAATTGGCGGGTGGTATCGACAACAACTGCAGTGGGGGTGGGTTTGATCGCCATATATTGGAAATTGTTACCTCCAGAAGTGCCTTTATTGTATAGCCGGCCATGGGGCCAAGACCAGCTGGTCAGCCCATATTTTTTGTGGCTGGTTCCGGCTTTGACTGCGGTAATCGGGTCGGGTTTGGGATTTTTGGGCAGCCGGGTGCAGGAAGAAACCGTTCTTCCGGCGATGATGCTAGTTTCTAGTATGGTGATACAAATTGTAATGTGTTTGGGATTAATAAGAATTATTACCTTAGTTGTATGATTCCTTTTTTAGTTGCCGCGGCGATTTCTTTTATAGTAACCGGAGCAATCGTCAAATGGGGTAAACAATTAAAAATAATTGACGACCCTGCAAAACATAAACATCCTAAAGTGGTTCATGACAAACCAGTGCCGCGAGGCGGCGGCATTCCGATTTTTGCAGCACTTTTGACGGCTTTGGTATTCGCGGGGACAAGCAAACAAATATGGGGGATAATTGCCGGATCCGCAGTACTGGCAATTACCGGATTTTTGGATGACAGGTTTGAAGAAAAAATTTCTCCCTATTTGCGGCTGGGAGTAAATATTTTGGCAGCGGTTCTCGTGATTGGGGCGGGGGTGGGAATCGCTTACATTACTAATCCTTTCGGAGGGGTGATTGATTTGTCGTGGCCCAGGTGGTGTGTGGGAGGACATTGTATCTGGCTACTGTCGGACGCTTTTGCTCTGGTATGGCTGGTGTGGATGCAAAATATCGTGGGCTGGAGTAGTGGGGTAGACGGACAATTGCCGGGGTTTGTGGTGATAGCGGCCATTGCCATGGGGATACTTAGTCTGCAATTTGGAGATGCAGGACAGTGGCCGGTAATGGCGTTGGCGGCAATAGTAGCAGGAGCCTATTTTGGTTTTTTGCCCTGGAACTTTTTTCCCCAAAAAATAATTCCCGGGTATGGAGGAAAAAGCCTAGCGGGTTTCTTGTTGGGAGTTCTGGCAATTATGTCCGGAGCCAAGGTGGGAGCGATGCTTTTGGTATTGAGTATTCCTTTTGTAGATGCGGTGCTGGTAATTATTAAAAGGCTGCGGGAAGGTAGAAATCCGGTATGGGGAGGACGGGAACACTTGCATCACAACTTATTGGACTTGGGATGGGGCAAAAGAAGAATCGCCGTTTCGTACTGGGTAGCCTCGGCAGTAATGGCTTGGGCGGCTTTGAATTTGAAAGCTGCTTCCAAGTACTTTACAATGGCCACAGTTGCCGTCGTATTGGCGGGGTTGATATTATGGTTACAAAAATTTTCGATTTGGTCAAAACAGCCAGGCCGCGGCAGTGGATCAAAAACCTAACTCTCTATGCGGCTTTAATATTTACAGGAAATATTCTGTCTGAGGCGTTGTGGTGGAAAGATTTTTGGATTGTAACCGAAAGCATAGCGGCTTTTACGCTGGTAGCAATATCGGTGTATTTTCTTAACGACCTAATTGATATTAAGGCTGATCAGGAGCATCCGTTCAAAAAATTCAGACCAATTGCTGCAGGACGAATTTCCCGACAATTGGCCATGGCGGTTTTTATATTGGCGGGAGCGGTGGGTTTGGGGTGGAGTAGAAGTTTGTCGATGCTGTTTTTTGGGGTAGTACTGGCATATTGGATCTTACAGATTTTGTATTCATTGGTTTTGAAAAATGTGGAGGTGGTAGATGTGTTTGTAATTGCTTTGGGATTTTTCTTACGGGTGTTTGCAGGAGCGATTGTAATTAACGCACATTTGTCTATTTGGTTTCTGCTGTGTGTAATTTCAGTCTCGCTTTTCTTGGCTGCAGGGAAAAGACGGGCAGAGCTGGCAATTTTGACAGAAAAAGGCGCGGCGGCACACCGGAAGGTGATGGGGAAATATACTACGGACATTTTGGACCGGTATCTGGGAATGTTTGCTACCTCATCGTATCTGTCGTGGGCACTGTTTACGTTTAATTTTTATGAACAGTCGCCCACTAACGTCCCAGCCAGCCTGGTACTGCTGTCGAGAACACTGACAATTAATAAATGGCTGATGGCCACCATTCCGGTGGTGATTTTTGGAATCATGCGCTACATCCGGGTGATCTATGATGGAGCCAGAGCGGAGACTCCTGAAAAAGTGATCCTTACTGATTTGCCACTACTGGCAGCTGTGGCTATGTGGGGAGCGATTGTAATTGCAGTACTATATCTAGGACCGCAATAAAACTACTTGAAGATGTCTGCGTATTGGGAAGAGACCCAGCCGGAGGCGGTGGCAGTAAAATCTACAGAGACTTCGTACCAACCGGTAATTTGGTCAAGAAGTGGGTATGTATCTCCAGGATTTACCCGACCGACTTCTTTGGCTCCGGTAGAAGCGGTTTGACGGACACGCAAGAAGCCTGTGGGGGTGTCTTTGATCTCGACGTAAGGCTTTTTGAGGGTGGTGGTTTTGGGCTTGGGAGAGGCAGATGGCGAGGCTGAAGTTTCGGAGGGTAAAGGTGTAGGCTCGGGAAGCTGACCGGCTAATTTGACGTTGACGTTGAGTTTGTAGCCCAACACAGCCTTGGCATCCACAGTGTATGGAGTAAAACCAGGGGCGGTAAGACTAATCTGGTGATCACCGGCAGGAATGGAAGGAATGAGCAGGGGAGTGAAGCCTTGGGGCTGGCCGTCGAGCATAACCGTAGCTGAATCGGGACTAGAAGTCACAATGGCTAAAGAGGCTACCTTGCCGGATTGGGGTTCAAGATTGACCACTTCGCCGGAAGAAGTGATATCGGAATCTCCAAATTGACGTTTGATGACGGTATAGGTATTTGAGGTCAGGCGAACCTTGGTCTGATATGTAGAAAGTGAAGTGGTGCTGCCGGTAGGAACAAGTTTGATGGTGGCTTCCCCAGCCTTGAAAATCTTCTCGACGGGGGTTTGACCAAGCTGAATGTTATCCACAAAAACCAGGGCAGATGGGGTAGCGTCAATTTTTAGACCCGCGTTGGGTTTTTTGGATTGAAAATACTTGAAAACCCCAAAACCGATAGCCCCGGCTCCAACCAGAATCAAAATGATGGCAACAATTTGCTTGCCCACGGGTAAATATTACCATGAGATGGGGCTAGGTGCTAAGTGCCAAGGGCTAAGTAATGGTAAAATTGCTTTGTTTTGACCTGGTAGACAAGTAGTTTAAGTCGAGAGTCTGCAAAACTCTTATGCGTGGGTGCAAATCCCACCCAGGTCTCAAAGTTGACTTTTTGGCTACTATAGGCTATACTGTGAGCAGTTCTCCCCAGTATGAGGGAGAATTTTTTTTGGCTAAATATGTGGAACTATCTACACAATCTATCGGAAATAGCTTTGAAAAAGGCTAGGACTCCCCTGCTTGTAAAGGAGGCTGCCTGGAGGCT
>ERZ1292629.3895-Hain-H43-01um-R1-3895-length-11241-cov-5_pt1 | contig 11241 bp, 16 predicted proteins | sample MGYA00564399_ERZ1292629 | MGnify/ENA primary metagenome ERZ1292629 (study PRJEB36523, sample SAMEA6512636) | groundwater metagenome | collected 2019-01-08 | study: AquaDiva: Metagenomics assemblies of 32 groundwater samples | reverse complement strand
ATTTGAAGGGCAAATGGATAATATTGCTGCTGGAATTGAAATGGCTCAAAAAGGCAAGAAAAGTGCAAAATTACTAAATAAGTTCAGTGGCAGATGGGGATTTATGAAAGATACTCTTGAAGGATTAATGCAAGCCCAGAAGAAGCAGGAGTAAACCATGAAAATTAATCTACCCAAAAGCATAAGATGGAATGGCAGAGAAATTCCTGTAGAAGGACTATGGAAAGAGTTTTAAGAGAAGAAGGAAATAATCCTGCATCAGAGCCAGAACAAGTTCAGGCTTCAGTAGGAAATATGCCAAATCTTAATGGATATGTTTATGTTAAGCCTCTTGGAATTTATGTTGCTAAAGAAAGAGAAGCTAAACTAAGAGCAGAATAATTTTTAAATCATTATTTCTTAATAAAATTCCTAGCCATATTATAATTTGGTTTTGTTACTAATAATATTGCTGGGCTACACGCCAATTAATAGTGCTTTCAGTGATGAATGCCATAAGATTCAATTGTGACATTAATCTTTTTCTAAAAGCCATTTCCAAACAGGCAGGACTTTTATTATTTTGCTTTCTTTTTTCAAGCTTTCTTCTTGGTCATAAGTTAAAATAAGCCCTTCCTTTAATTTGAATTTTTCCATAGCTTCCAGTAATCCCTTTATTTCTCTTTCTTTGTTTTCATCACTAAGCTCAAAGCAAACCTGAACTGCTTCTTTAATTTTTATGCCGTCCCTCATCACAAAGTCGCATTCTTTTTTTCCAGCATAATAATATATTTCTTTTTTTCTTCGCTTTAGCTCTATGAATACAAGATTTTCTAAAAGCTTTCCATTATCTTCTGAAAACCTGAATCCAAGATAAACTGCTAATCCGTTGTCAATTGCATAGACTTTTTTATTTGAATAAACCTGTTTTTTTAGGGAATAATCAAATTTTGGCACTAAAAAAACAAGAAAGCTATTCTCAAGATAATCAAAATATTCTTTTACTGTTGTCGGGCTTCCAAGCCCTAAAAGTTTCTTTATTGAGTTGAAGCTTATCTCCTTTGAAATACTATTTACTGCAAGATGAACCAATTCTTTAAATGTTTTTTCATTTGAAAGCTTGTATCTAACAATTATATCTCTATAAATAATATTTTCATATAATATTTTAAGGTATTCTTTATTCTGCTCTCTAAGATACTCTGGAAAACCCCCGCTAACCAAATATTCGCTAAAATATTTTTTAACTCTGGCTTTAGTTGCAGTTAAATAAATAGAATCTTTATTTATTTCAAAACTATTGAATTTTAAAAACTCCTTGAATGAAAAAGGAAAAAGGCTTATCTCAAGATATCTTCCTGTTAAATGAGTCCCAAGCTCTTTGCTTAACATTGAAGCATTAGAGCCAGTGACAAAAACTTTTTTTCTTTCATCATGCAGTCTTCTTACAAACCTTTCCCATCCAATAATGTTTTGTATTTCATCAAAATAGAAAATTTCCATGTCTCCATATAATTCTGCAAATGTTTCATATAAAAACTGAAAATCTTCCACTTTAAAATTAATTAATCTTTCATCATCAAAATTAAGATAGTATCCAGGATATTTTGCTTTTATTTGTGATAACAATGTAGACTTTCCACTTCTTCTTATGCCAGACAGGACAATTATAAAAGGGTTTTTTATATATGCTTCTATCTTGGCAAAACTTTCTCTTTCAGTTAAATCTTCTTGTGGTCTTTGTTTGTTCTGCTCTAAAACAATTTCCTTTAATTCTGTCTTATTCATAATGTCCATAGCTTCTTGGTGTTTATAAAGATTTCCATTACTAATGGAAATATTGATATTAAAACATCTTTTATTAGCGGAAATAGCAGGGGGCTGATTGATAATATATTCGGGTAATCTAATTTTTAATTTAGTTTAACCGAAATAACTCTTTTCTTTGCTTATTTTAGAGATGCCTTTATCTCTTACTTTCTCCTTCCAAGCCAAGTATTTCTCTTTGTGTTTCCAGGGGTCTATTTTCATATTTTATCAACGAGGAGGTTTTATAAAACCCTCTTGTATTTTTATCTGTACATACTAACAATAAGAATTAGTATCCCTCCAAAACGCACAAGATACTAAATAGCCCCGCCAGGATTCGAACCTGGGTCACCGGCTTCAGAGGCCAGTATCTTTGACCACTAGACTACAGGGCTATTCTTGTAGATATTAAATTTGTCTTTTAAATATTTGCAATAGTTGAGTATAGCAAGATTTTTATAGAATAAGAGTTATAAAATAGAAGGAGAGAAAAATGATACTTAGCTGGATTTTAATTGGGGCTTTGTTTGTAATAGCTTTGGTTTTATTAAGGTTTAAAGAAATTAGGCATAGAACTACTTTGTTTATAGCAATAGTTCTTTTATTATTCCTGATAATTTCTGTTACTACAGTAACATCTGCAAATAAAGCTGATTTAACTACATTTGATGGCATTCTCTTTGCTGGAAAGGCTTATTTTGTCTGGCTAGGAAATGTATTTCATAATTTAATTACACTCTTAGGATATGCTATAAAGCAAGATTGGGGAATTAATACTACAAATATCTCTATAAAATGAAAGTCTTAATGATATTCTTATTATTCCTGTTTTTAGGAGCTTTATTTATTATTAGTAACGGGAATCTTCACTTGCGCGACAAGAATGAATTTGTAAAATTTTCTGGAGCATATTATTCCTGGTTGAGCGGGCTGTTCACAAATGCCAAGCAATTAACAGGATATATTGCCAAGTCAGAGTGGCTTCCTGATAAAAATAATTCTTTGCAAAGTTAATAGTTATGTTTTTATATTGATTTCTCTATGCCAGATTTATGCCTCTATAGCTCAGCTGGTTAGAGCGCAACATTGGTAAGAGCTTTCTTTGAAAGAAAAGAACTTTTTGGAAGAAAGATAACTACAATTCCTTTGGAGTATACCAAGCATGTTGAGGTCCCGCGTTCAAGTCGCGGTAGAGGCTTAATTCTCTAGGTTTATATAGATTTTTCATTTCACAGATAAATATATAAAACGAACTTATTTAATTTTCTTATGACGGTAAATCTTACTGAATTTAAGAAACAATATAATGAATTTATGAAAAAATATAATTTGCCTAGTTTTAAAGAATTAAATGAAAATTTTGAGATTGATAAAATTGACAGAGAGACAGAGTGCATTTTGAGGATTGTAAGAAAAGTCATGATGGAAAAGATTGTTAATTCTTTGGGTTTTCTTGAAATGCTTATAAATCCTATGAATGCTCCTAGAATTTATCTTTCTTATATAAAATCTATAACTAATGAAGACAAACAGTCTATAGAGAAAATATATACTGATTTAGGAGAAGTTAGCCTGTTTTCACTGGACTTGGAAATAGATTACTCTGAAAAGAAGGAGGCTGAATTAATTAAGAGAGTGTTTAATGTTTGGAATTCTTTAAAGCCGGAGTTTAGAAGAATAATGGAAAATATGAAAAAACCTGGTATCATTGAGAAGAAAGAAAAGAGTTATTTTGGTTAAACTAAATTAAAAATTTCTTCTAAGGAAATCTCAATAACCGAAGCAGGCATTTTAAGTCCCCAATTTCTCAAAGTGTCTGGATGAATTTCACCAATATAACCAATTTCTTTATTGTTTATAGCTATAGAACCAGCTCTGCCCTCTATCAATCCTTGCTTGATTGCTTCTTTTAATTCATATTTAAAATTTATCATTTTTGCCAGATAATCTAAAATTTGCTTTATTTCTGTGAAATTTCCAGGGGTAGAAGTTATAATAAGATGCTCTGATTCTTCTATTCCTGTATCTGTTTTATCTTTATTATCTTTTGCAAATACTTTTCCAATTTCGAAAATTTTCTGCGGATATTCATTGTCTTTATTTTCAGATAGAATTCTTAAGGCTGGGATTAAGAGATTCGGCCTTAATAACTTGTATTCACTTTTTGATGCTTCAAGATTAATTTTTTCAAACTTGAACTTCTTTGCTTCATCTTCTTTAATTAAATGAAAGGAAGAAGTTTCAAGCAAGCCAAGCCCGGCAAGAACTTCTGCAATTTTTGATTTTATTTTGCTTTCTTTTGATTCTTCACCTGCTGTTGCAACATTAGGCAATTCAGGAATAAGCTTATCATAGCCATATGCAATAGCTGCATCTTCGATAATATCGAATTCGTGCAAAACATCTGTTCTCCATACAGGCACTAATACAGATTTATTTTTGTAATCGTAACCCATTTTAGGGAGAAGTTTCCTAAGGTCTTTTTCTTTTATATTAAATCCAATTAATTTATTTGCATTTTCAACAGAGATTTTCATTTTTCTTGGCTGTAAATCAATAAATTCTTTTTTGTTTCCATAAACAACATTGACTCTATATGCTTTTCCGCCCATGTCAATTAAATCTATAACTGCAAGAGAAATTACCTCTTTTAAGATGCTCAAATCCGAGCCAGAACATTCAATTAAAATATCATTTGTTCCTGGAATTAATTTTCCAGAGTTATTTGAATTAATTATGGGGGGCATGCTTAAAACTTCATTATTCGCATCGTAATATACAGGAAATTTATCAAATCCATTTAATTGATTTCCATATTCTCTTCCGCATGGATGCCTTGACAGTATTTTAAGTGCATCCATTTTTTCAGGCATATCAAGGGGTTCGAAAATAATGTCTTTTGGATTCTTTGCAATGTATTTTATAGGAAATTTTATCTTGTCGAGGATATAATAGCCAAGTGCAACTTTTCTTCTATTTCTGCCAATAGTTGCATGGATTTTTTCCTGCCATTGCATTATTTCCTTGATTCTTTCGTCTGTAAATTCAACACTTTTTACAATTACAGCCATGCTATAAGGCCTTATTTTCTCAACTGATTTATCAATATTTATTCTGTAATTTCCTTTTTGTATTTTGTATTTCTTCAAGCCTGTTTCTTTTCCGAAAAATGATTTTATTGCTCTTAAAAAGCCGTGCATTGAAATTAAGTCGGGCCTGTTTGCGCATATTTCAAGCTCAATTTCATTACTGTCGAGCTTCTCGACAGAGGCTCCGAATAATTTTATTTTTTCAACAGCTTCAGGAGTTAATTTAATATATTTTTCAATTTCTTTTCTCGGAAATTTTATAGTTGTCATTTTAAGTCAATTCCTCCTGCCAGTTTATTTCCATGCTTGAATATCTTAATCTTATCAACAGGAAACCTTTTCTCATATTCACTAAGCACTTTTAATGTTTCTTCTTCAGAATTAACATTACAAATACCTGCAATCTTCAATAGCAAATATTGCATATCTCCAATAAAATTTCCAACTTCATCTTTATGCTTTTCAATCAGTTCTGCCTGCTTTTCAGCATCAACCCATTTTATAACATGCCAGAATTCCCCTATCTCTTCATTCATGTTCAGCAATAAGTCTTTTATCTCTCCCACTTTCCCCCAATCTCGAACATTATTGAATTCCATCACTTTATCTTGTACCTTTTTCATTTTCTTCTCCCTGAACTGTTTAGCAAAACTATCTCATTTTTAACATCATTAAATCCTATTTTTATATCATTCTGTATGACGCTAAATTCATTTTTTAAATTATTTAATTCATTTCTAACCTTTACAAATCCAACTGCTGTGTGCTTGTCCATTACAAATATTTTTCCCCAGACTAATATTTCAGATGCAGCCACAAATAATCCAATTGAAATTAATGCATTACTTTCTGAAGGTGAGCCATATAACATCCAGATAGCTATTCCAATTATTGCTAAAATTAATATCCAAAATATTATATCTTCTGTTTTTATCATCTGAATAATGCATAAACCCCTAATGCTGTTAAAATCGCTATAAACAACCAAAATAATATACTTCCTATTTTCATTTTGTCCAGAACTTTTTCCTCCTTAGCTCTCCAATATCATTTTTATACATTTCTCTTAAATCTTTAATCTGGTAATGGTCAGTTGCTATTCTGTCGAATCCCTGCCCCCATGCAAGAACAGGGACATATTCTCCAAACAATGGAATTATAACTTCTGGCCTGAAAATTCCTGCCCCTCCTGTTTCAATCCATATATTATGCTCCTTATTCCATACATAAATCTCAACACTTGGCTCGGTATACGGGAAGAATGAAGGTACAAACTTCACATTATCGAATCCCATTTTTTTGTAGAATTCTTTTAGATATCCAAGCAAATTCTGGAAGTTTGCCTTTGGGTCAATGACAATTCCTTCTGTCTGGTAGAATTCAAAACCATGGTTCCAGTCAATTGTTTCATTTCTGAAAACTTTTCCGATTGAGAAAAATTTAGCAGGCAATTGTTCTTTTTTCAGTTTAGCAATTGTTTTTGCAGATAGGCAAGTTGTATGCGTGCGTAGCAAAACTTTTTTTGCAGCTTCTGGATTCCATTTGTACTGCCATCCTTTGCTTCCTGCAACTCCTTTTTCATGCGCATTTTTAATTCTTTCAACAATCTCTTTTCTGGGAAGTTTGCCTTCAGTGCCTTTAATATAAAATGTATCCTGCATCTCTCTAACAGGGTGGTCCTGGGCTGTGAATAATGCATCAAAGTTCCAGAATGATGTAACACTCATGTCTCCTGTCATTTCTTTAAATCCCATTTCAAGCCAGATTTTCTTTCCGTATTCAATTGCCTGATTCATAAAATGCTTCTTACCGCCATACATTATAGGAACAGGTGCATGAATATCGTATCTCCTGAATTTTTTTCTTGTTCCAGCTTTAATTATTTCAGGAGTAACCTCTTCAATTAAGTCCATTTCAATTTCTTTTCCAGCTATTTTATTTCCAATTTCAGTTAATTCAAATGAGATTATATTTTTCTTTTCAATCTTAACAATATCTTTTCTTTTTTTCAGGTTCTCAAGTGCATAAAGCTGTTCAGGAGGCAGTTTATTCTGTTCAATCGGCAGAATATCTAGAAGCTGCTCTTCTAATGACTTTTTAGTCAATTCTGATTTTGTGGCATTTAATGAGATTTTTCCGTTTGAAATTGTTATTAATGCCTTGTCTTTCAAAACACCCAAAGAAACTTTAAATTCATTATCTGAAAGCTTTGACAGCTTTTTTGCCTCGTCGAGAAGAACATGATTTTGCTCTTCAAGCAAAATAAGCAATTTTCTTTCAGGGAGATGCATTTTTTTATAATAAACTCCATTTGTACCCAGGTCGATTATTGTTTTTTCTTTTATATTAAGCTTGATTATATTTTTGTTCTCAAGGAATTTCAATGCTCTTAGCACTGTTGTAAAATCCAGGCCAGATTTTTCTATTATCTCATCTATTGGAAAATGAAGGTAAGGGAGTATTTTTCTTTCTATTGGCGATAATTGTTCAAGAATATTTAATATATTTTCTGACATTTTATTGATAAATTAAGAGAAGTTAAAAAGATATCGCTTCTTTGGCTTGCTGGCTTGATGCACCAAGTGAAATCATAAAACTAAATGCAGAACTCTCATCTTTATAGTTAATTATCTTCAATTTTGTCTTTGATTTTCTGCAGATTTTAATATTTTGCTTTATTCGTGCTATTCTTTTGGCTTTTTCTTTTTTGTCGAGTTTTGAAATTTCGCTAATGTCAATGCCAATCGCAACCCCATTTTTTGCAGCGATTCTTGCAACAATTTCATTCAACCCTGAATCTGATTGCTTTAGGCTGTCTTTTCTTTCACCTGCTTCTATTGATAGAAGAATATCAAAATGCCCGCATTCCAGCATTTTTCTGTTAAATGCATCATCTTGTGCTTTGACAATTATTGGCTTTATTCCTGCTTCCTGCTCTTTTTTTATCATCTTCTTTGCCTGCTCAATGTTGTTTGTGGTTATCATTTATAGCTCAAATCCATCTTCTTACCTTTTCTTTATAATTAATATATTTTTTGCCAAATCTTTTTTCTAAATTTTTTTCTTCAATCGGAATTGTAATATTGTTTATTAAAATAAAAAAGATTATTGGAATGCTAAAAGCAGATAATACACCAAATAAAACTGCTTCTCCCAATAAAATAAATAAAATTCCAAGATAAATTGGATTTCGGCTCAGCCTAAATATTTCGAAAGTTATTAACTTGGGTGGAACTTCATCGAAACTCATTTTTATTTTTGAATGCTTAAAATATTTATATGCTTTATAATTTAATATTGCCCCCAAAATAATAAATAAAATTCCAAATAAAGTAAATGGAAAATACAAGAATTTTATTATAGGAAAAATAAAATACAAAACTATCTCAAAGATAACAAATATAAGAGCATAATCCGGTGGTGAAAATTTTAATTTTTTCATTTTATCCTTCAATAAGTGTTCCTCTGAACTTCCTGTTATTAAGAACATTATTAAGATTATCTAATTTGGGTCCAAGAATATAGGTTTTGATTTTATGCTCTCTGATAAGAATGGACGCAGCTTGGTCAAGAACAAAATGCTGGCCTGCGTGAAATTTCATTGCCAGCGCACGCTTTTTAAAATCTTTCCAATTAATAGATGGAATTAATTTTGCATTCTTATGCGTCAAAGGATTTGCAGTAAATAATCCATCAACATTTGTCATATTAATAAATTCAGCATCAAGAAAATGCGCAAGATTAGCTGCAGTTCCATCTGAGGTTGAATCAGGCACATATCTCAAAGCTCCGCATACAACAATATTATTTTTATTGAGATTATCCTTAACTTCTTCCATATTCATAGGCAGTTTGGCATTTGCCTCTTTTTCAAATAATTGCATGATAAACAAGGCATTCATTCTAGTAGCCAGTATTCCTGTATGCGACAATTCATCCTTTGACCTGTTCTCGCTTCGCAAAACAGAAATATACTTTCGCGCAATAGACCCACCACCGCACACAATTACAAATTTATACTTGGAATAATGCTTTCTCAAAACATGCTTAAATTTCTCAAGAAGCGCAATATTCATCTTTCCTTCAGGCACAATCAGTGAGCCTCCAAGGCTTATCACCACCACTTTTTTCATTGAATAGCAAAGAAAATTTTTTATTTAAATCTATTTAAATTAGATTTAAATACTTCTATAAAATTACAACAGAATGAGCGAAATACTTCGAGAAGCCTTACAAAATGGAATTGATAAGCTATTAAGAGATTATGTATCTACTATGGAAGAATTAAGATGTTACAAGGATCCTCATGAAATAAAAGCTCAACAGCAAGCTGTTGAAAATGTTTTGAGAAGCGGCGGAGAAAAAAGATGAGGATTTTTATGTAATCAAATACAAATGAAACAACGAGAATGGCAATTATCATTTGAAGCATCAGTAGAAATTCCAATAAAAGTAATTGCTCTTTGTGAATTATATTTAAAGCATTTTCCAGAAGATGCCAGAGTTTTAGAAATTCAAAAAACACTTGTCTCTGCTCATTATACCAATGAGGACAAAAAGAGATTAGCACAAATATTAGCTATTGGTTATTCTGATTAAAAAACATTAGATACCATACAATAGATTTTTAAATCTATTTGAAAATTTCCCCGTTTTCATTGCTCCAGAAAAGCAGGTCAAGCTCGTCAGCAGGAATGCCGATTTTTTCTGAAAATTCAATAAATTTCTTTTCTTTGTCAAAATAATCTTTTTTGCTTTTGATTTTATCATTTTCTATAACTCTCAAGGCCTTCATGTTGCGAAGTATATGCCTATCAAGAATAGCAATTTTATTATTTGATTTCCCGATATTTCTTAAAAAATGAGCAGCTTCCTTTAATCCATATCCTTTAACATTAGCTTCAATAAAGTTTCGCAATTCAAAAACATTAAAATCGTTTAATTTATTCTTAATAATATTCCATGATTTTTCTGCTTCTAAGACATAATGAGATTTATTATTATGAAAACGTGTTCTTGTTTTTAGTATATCTGCTATTTCATTTTGATTTAATTTCTTTCCATAAATAAGCTCAGTTGCTTCCCAGCAAGTTTTTGCTTTGCTTTGAGGAGTAAGCAGGCAGAAAAGGAATTCTTTGAAGTAAAGACTTTCTGGAAGAGCCTTGAATTCACTAATTCTTGATTTGATTGCCTTTTCTTTGTTTTTATATTGTTCTATTAGATTTTCCATATGGTAACTAAAATACTTTGAGTTTAAACTTTACTCTTTTTAAAAATAAGCTTTCTTTTGTATAATAAATCTTGAGCCAACAAACTCTGAAATAACTGCAGTTATAATTAAATTGCCTAATGCTGCTTTGAAAACGCCTGGTATAATTGGAATTTTTGTTTTTTGTGAAACTTCACTTAAAATTGCATCAACTTCTTCTGGTTTCAAAGTTGTTTTTGTATCTTCTATCCTGCCTGAACGGTTTATTAACAAATTCTTGCCTGGGCCTGGAAACTCTATCCCCTGAATTGCTGGATTTGACAGTATTATACTCAGCTTTCCTAAACTATTTATTTGATATTTTGAATCGAGATGCAATTGAAAGGAGGAAAATTGAGGAAAATTTGAAGCTATATGCATTAGTGGCGATCTTTTCATTGGTGAGGCAATATTTTTTGGTTGAATTCTAATTTGATTTTCAATAATCATTGACTTTTGCGGTTGGTTTATTATTTCGAATTCTTCTTTTTTTTCTAATGGTCTGGCCAGCAACGGTCTCTTAATTTGCAATATTTGAGGCTGAAAAGATGCCTGCTCTTCAATAATTGGAGATATTATATTTGCCTCCTTAGCAACTGGCATTTCTGTTATTATTCTTTCGATAAACTCTCTTAAAAATAGTTGACTAATATCAGATTCTTCATTCATCTTAGAATTTTGGAAGAGGCCTATTGTTTCCTGGAGGCACTCCTTGTGGCGGTGGAAGCATATTTTCTGCTCTTTCTACTTCAAATGCTTTTTGAGTTTGAATAGATTGAATAGATGGCTGTGCACCATAAACTCTTTCGCGTATTCTTTCTTCCATTAATGTTAAGCCTTTAGCAAGAACTTTATTTTGCTCTAATAATCTATCAATTTTATCCAAAAATTCTTTGTCTTTATCACTTGACTGAATTGCTGGATTTCTTGCAAAGCTTCTTGCAGCGCCTTCAAACAAATTTAAAAGACCTGAAATTTGCTTGGCTAGATTATCGAATTTCTCAACTAAATTTGTATGCACCTTCTGTAATTCAATTAAATTTTCAACTATTTTTTTCTCTAAACTGCTTTCACCTGTGCTTGTAAAACTTGTCTTTTTGCTCACTCTTTTTGGCA
>ERZ1292629.3894-Hain-H43-01um-R1-3894-length-11244-cov-6_pt1 | contig 11244 bp, 9 predicted proteins | sample MGYA00564399_ERZ1292629 | MGnify/ENA primary metagenome ERZ1292629 (study PRJEB36523, sample SAMEA6512636) | groundwater metagenome | collected 2019-01-08 | study: AquaDiva: Metagenomics assemblies of 32 groundwater samples | reverse complement strand
CGATCAGCCAAAAGGCCAGCTTGTCTAATTTCATTTTTCCTCCATCGCATTTGTAATTAATTATAATGGAAGAAAATTTTCTTGACAAAAGCCCATGTTTATTCTATAATTTACATATACACTATCAAATAAAAAAGAATTTCTATGACTGACATAAAAATTATTGAGCAACCGGCCGCCGAAACGGAACCGTCGCGTTTTGAGGCAGAGGATAGAAAACCGGAAACGGGAAAAGTTTTTGACGAAGCGGCTCAAATGGAAGCCCTTACCTTTGGCTTGGTAATTGGTGAAATTGAATTAAGCGGGCATAGATACAAAGTAGGCGTTAAAGGTCCGAATGGCGAACTACCGTCTGATGTTGACGCTTCCAGAATACAAAATCTGACTGATACAGATCGCGAGCATTTTAAAGAGCATTTTGCATTGCCTCCCAGCTTAAACAGCTTGGACGCCTGGAAACTGCCTGTCATAGAAAGCGGCAACGCGGAGATATTAAAGGAGCCGCCTGTGTATTCCTCCGAGCCGAATCCGAAAGAATTGCCAGCTTATATCCCCCAAACTCCCGAAACCGGCCCGGTTGCGGTAAATAATCTTGCCAGTATCGCGACAAATCGGGAAGGCTCGCCTTTGGAGCGATTGAAGAAAGTGATCGCCTCCGGAGGGACCAGCGGCTCGATGGATCAAATCGCCGCGGAGGCCGCCAGAGTCCATGCAGAAAGCCGGGAAAATAAATAGTTCGAATACGAAATAAAAAAATGATATGACTGCCGCGAATAGAACAACTGCCGCCGCGCAATCCGGTGGGATTGACTTCACTTGGATTGTTTCTTTTGTTTTAATCGTTTTGGCCGTTGGCTTTATTTGGTTTTTATGGTACCGGCGGAAAGTCCATCTGCACCAAAACGCCGAACGGTTTTTGCAGTCGGTATTTTTGGAGGTGCAGGCCCCGCGGGACGTTCTGGAAAAAGACGCCGCCCGCGAGCCGCAAAAAGAGGAGAAAGAAATAATTTCGGTCGCCGAACAGCTCTTTACTTCTTTGTCGCAGACGGAATCAAAGGGGTTTATTGGCGCCCATCTGCGCAACGACGAGCACATCAGTTTTGAAATCGTCAGCATCCAGAAGAAAATTTCTTTTTACATCAACTGCCCGCGGCATATGCAAAGCCTGGTGGAAAAGCAGATCCACGCGCAATATCCCAAGGCCCACATCGAAGAAGTGCCGTTTCTAAATTTCTTCCGTCCGAATTCGGTGGTGGCCGCCGCGGAATTCGCTTTGCAAAAAAAATATTATTACCCCATCCGCACCTATAAAAATTTGGAGACCGATCCATTAAACGCGATTACCAACAGTTTGTCAAAACTGGGCGAAGAAGAAGGCGGCGCGGTCCAGCTGATTATCGCTCCGGCCCGCCCGGGCTGGCGAGCCAAACCTAACCGGCTGGCTTTATCCATCCAGCAGGGCAAAGCGCCGCACGTGGCCGAGCGGGGGATTTTGCAGCGCGCCTTGCACGAGGCCGGCAATGTGGTGTTTCAAAACAAACCCAAGCAGAATTCACCATACCCGGGCCGCCGGCGCGATCTTTCCGGCGAATTTTCGCCGATTCAGCTGACGCCGATGCAGCAGGAAGTCGTCAAGCGCCTGGAAGAAAAAACTTCCAAAGCCGGCTTTATGGCGAATTTCCGCGTGGTTATTTCGGCGGCTTCCAAAACCCAAGCCGAAAGCCATATTCGAAATTTGCTTTCTTCCCTGATGCAGTTTTCCATGCCGCCGTTTAACGGTTTTCGGGTTCAGAAAGTTTCGGAAAGGCGGGTGGTGACGGATTTTATTTATCGAGTGTTCCGCGATCCCGGAAAAAAATTCATTCTCAATACCGAAGAACTTTCCAGTCTTTGGCATTTACCGACCAAGTTCACCGAGACCCCGAATATCAAGTGGCTCTCGGCCAAACGGGCGCCGGCGCCGGTTAACGCGCCTGGCGAGGGGATTGTTTTGGGCGAAAACTTTTATCGCGGCGTCAAAACCGTAATCCGCTCAGGCGAGCCGGACCGCCGGCGGCATATGTACGTCATTGGCCGCACCGGCACCGGCAAATCCGAATTCATGAAGAATTTGATTATCCAAGACATTAAAGCTGGCCATGGCGTGGCGGTGGTGGATCCGCACGGCGAACTGGTGGAAGGCGTTTTGGAACACGTTCCGCGCGAGCGCGCCGAGGACGTGATTTACTTTAACCCTTCCGATTTGGAGCGGCCGTTGGGACTAAACATGCTGGAGGTTAAAAACCCGCAGATGCAGGATTTTGCCGTGCAGGAAATGATCGAAATTTTTTACAAGCTTTTCCCGCCCGAGATGATCGGGCCGATGTTCGAGCACAATATGCGAAACGTGATGCTGACGCTGATGGCGGACAAAGAGCATCCGGGCACGATTGCCGAGATTCCGAGGATGTTCACCGATATGGAGTTTCAAAAATACAAGGTTTCCAAAGTTTCCGATCCGGTAGTGCGGAATTTTTGGGAGAAAGAGATGGCCAAAACCAGCGACTTCCACAAAAGCGAGATGCTTGGCTACCTGATTTCCAAGGTCGGCCGGTTCGTGGAAAACGAAATGATGCGCAACATTATCGGCCAGCCAAAATCCGCGTTTGATTTTCGCGAAGTGATGGACCAGGGGAAAATTTTACTTATTAATCTTTCGAAAGGCCAGACCGGCGAGGTGAATTCCAAGCTTTTAGGATTGATCATCGTTTCCAAACTGCAAATGGCAGCGCTTGCGCGCGCGGACACCTCGGAAGAGCAAAGGCGGGATTTTTATCTTTATGTCGATGAGTTTCAAAATTTCGTGACCGATTCCTTTGCCACGATTCTTTCGGAAGCCCGAAAATACAAGCTCGATTTGATAATCGCTCACCAGTATTTGGGACAGCTTTCCTCCGCCGCGCCCGGGCAATCCGCGGCCAACAGCAAAATTCGCGACGCGGTGTTCGGCAACGTCGGCACGACGATGTGTTTTCGCATAGGCGTGGAAGACGCCGAGGTGATGGCCAAGGAATTCGCGCCGGTGTTCAACGAATTCGACGTCATCAATATCGACCGCTATCAGGCATACGTGAAGCTGATGATTAATGGCACGGCGTCGCGTCCTTTTAATATGGCGACTCTGCCGCCGCCCGCCGGCGGCTCGCCCGCCGCCGCCATGGCCATTAAAGACCTATCGCGGCTCAAATATGGCCGGCCGCGCTCCGAAATCATCGGCGAGATTATGGAGCGCTCGCGCTTGGGTTCGGCCGAGGCCAGTCCTTTTTCGATGGAGCGAACAAGATAAAAATCATGGATTCATTGCGAAATCAGGAAAAGCTTTTTGATACTATAGTTGTACCTTTGCTTAAACCCGGGGCTTTTGGTTTGTCGGCCAACAAACCCCGCGCCGGCTTTTTTAAATTATTGCTGTTTGCTTTGTTGATATTTTCTATCGGGACTTTGGCGCCTTTAGAGATTTCTCTTATCCACACTGACGCCGTGGATGAAGTGGCTTTGGATTTTTATCAACCAATAATCATCGAAGAAGAGCAACAGGAATTTTTACCCCTGCCGCTGGTACCGGCACCCGCCGACCGATATATCATCGTCAGCTTGGCCGAACAAAAAATGCAAGCTTACGAAAACGGCGCGCGATTTATGGAGGCTATTGTTTCCACTGGCCGGCCGAAGTATTCCACCCCGCCGGGAGAGTTTTATATCCGCAACAAAGCGCCGATGGCTTTTTCCAGAATAGCCCAGCTTTATATGCCTTATTGGATGGCCTTTACAAAGCTTGATGGCTTCTGGCTGGGTTTTCACGAATTGCCCCAGCACGCTAACGGAAAAAAAGAAGGCGCTGACCATTTGGGCCAGCCCTATTCCGGGGGCTGTATCCGCTTGGGCGTGGGGGAGGCGAAACTTTTTTACGATTGGGCAAGAGTGGGGGATAAGGTTTTGATTTATTAAGTTGGTTTGAGATTTTTTCTTTGTATAATGCAAAAATCATTGAAAATTATTTGTCAACACAATACAGCTATCGCTTGAAGGTGTTGACAGAGGAGGGGAAAAGAAATTTTAACTTGACACCTCGAATGCGCCGTGTTAGTTTATAAAAACATTCGAGGAGGAAAGATGAGTGTTGATATTGCGGCGTTGCGGCGGGAGGTGCAGATGCTCATCCCCGACGCAGGCGGCGGGCGGAAGGTAGTATTCGAAGCTGCAGATGTGTTACTGGAGAGTATCGGGCGGGGTGACGACCAACCGAAAGCTGAGATGTTCGCGACGTTAGACTGTCTACCCACCGTGAGAAAAATTTCGATCGTTGTGTTGCAGTGGATTGGCGATGCGCTGATGGAGGTTGGGGTCATAACGCTTCATCCATTTCATGTCTTAGATGGACAGCGGTGCGGAGGGAGCTTCACATTCACACGTAAAAGCCCTAACGGCGCCGGCGCGAGCAACCCAGCTTAGCGGATTTTTTCCGCGTTTTTTATTTACATTAGTTTTCTCCTCCTTTTTAAGGAGGAGATCGAGAGGAGGTTAAAAATTTGACAGCCTTTTGTTTGACAGCCTTTTATCATCACGCTATAATTGTCTTAATATGTGTTTGAATCCAGCTCAAAATTGGTTTTTCTTCTACTTTTTTACCCCACTGGCGAAGACCAGAGGTTTTGAGTTGAATGGCTAAAGTTAGATAACTTCGACTTCAAACCCCCGGTCTTCACCGGGGGTTTTTGATTCCAGAAGGAGGAGCTTATGAGCCAGCCTACTATAGCGGCACAAGAAGGAGACGAAAACAGTCTTGTCCCAAAGCAAGCAACGCAAACTCCCGCGTCACCAGCCCATCCCGACTGTGCGACAGAAATCTTGAAAAAGCCATTCCTGCAGCCCGGTTTCGGGCTTTGCGCCTCTTGCGACAAGCCCCGTCGATTCCCCAATTAAGGGACTTCGCTTGCTATAGCGCGTTCTTTCTTCCCCCCGGTTTAAACACCCGGGTTTTTTTGCCTGAAAGCGAGCGGTTCCATTTTCGTCCAGCAGCAAAATATTTTGTCTATCCCGCGCGTATTATAATTAAGAGAGGATGCTTGACACGCAGAAAATCGGGTGATATATTAAGTTTAAGGTAGTTTTAAGCGTTTTTCAGATACAAAATCAGTAAAATAAACGCAAAACGTAAAAAATTTAACATTTCAAAAGCTAGATTTGATTTGGTTTTTGGCGACTTGAGAACAAAACGAATCAAAAAATTTACATAGAGATGGTCTCAAAACCTTCCTCCCTGTCATCCTGGACTCAAGTGAAGGATCCCATGTTATGCAGATTTAGCGACGAGATTCTTCGCTCCGCTCAGAATGACGTGGAAATTTAGGCTTTTGAGAATACTTCATAAAAATCTTTTATGTCCAGCAGAACCGACAAATTAGCCCTCATCGCCCAAATGATTGATTCGGCCGAGAAAAATATTTCCTCGGCCAAGCAGATTTTGCGCGAGCTATTGGGCGGCAAAAACACCGAAGACGGAGCTCCCGAGTTAGTTTCTAAGGCGCAAAGCTTAAGCATCGCCGGGGGCGGCAAGGTTATTGAGGGGGTGTTTGACGGACAGAATATGATCGGGCCGGATAAAAAGCAATATCCGGTGCCGGCCAACTACGCTTCCAAGAGTAAATTGATTGAAGGCGATGTTTTGAAATTAACCATTGCCGATGACGGCTCGTTTATTTACAAACAAATCGGCCCGGTGGAGCGCAAAAAGATGCTCGGAATTTTATCACAAGACGAAACCGGGCAATACCGCGTGACCGCCGGCGCAAAAAGTTATAAAGTTTTACTGGCCTCGCTGACTTATTTTAAGGCAGAACCCGGCGATGAAGTGGCCGTGGTTGTTCCGATGGAAGGCGACGCCACTTGGGCGGCTGTGGAAAATGTAATTAAAGGCGGCGGTTCGGCCTCCGGCGGAGAAGGGCCGGACGCGGGCGTTATTTCGCGGCCGAAGGATCAGGATGAGGATTTAGAATTAGAATAGAAGGACGATGATCGCGGAATTGTTTAAAAAATATCAGGCGTTGGTTTATCAGCTTTCCCGGTTCGTGGGGATTGGCTTTTTAAACACCGCCGTGGATTTTTCCATCGCGAATATCTTAATCGCTTCTACCGGTTTTGACAGCGGTTTGCAACTCTCTCTTTTAAAAATGGTTTCTTTCACCGCCGCGGTGTTCCATAGCTTTTTTTGGAACAAATATTGGGCGTTCGGGCAAACCGATGAGAGCTTTATGCGATTTTTCTGGCGGCTGGCCTCAGTCGGCCTGGGCGGGGCGGTAATCATCGCGGCCGTGGTTTATGGCGCCGGACAATATTTTGGGACTCTATATTTTGTTCTATTCGCCGTCGTCTTGCTGATCATTGAACTGGTGATTTGGCAGGCCTTTAAACTGCAGATTTCGGTCACGTCCGGCCGGCAACAGGAGATGATATCTTTTATAGCCGTGAGCGTCATTGGCGCGTTAATTAACGCCAGTTTAGTCGGCGGGCTGACGAAGTTTATTCCGCCGATGTTTGGTTTCAATACTCATCTTTGGGCAAACGTGGCGATTGCGGCGGCGACGCTGGTTTCTTTGGTTTGGAATTTTATCGGTTATAAACTGCTGGTGTTTAAGAAGTAGTTTATTTAAAATAAAGACAAGGACGGTCCTTGCAAAGCAAAGACCGTCCTTGTTTGTCTTTGTTTTGCTATATTTCCGGCTGTTTTGTTATTGTGGTATAATAGGCAGAGTGTAAAGTGGAAAGTTTTAAACCTCACCTTTATCCTCTCCTTTGAAAGGAGAGGATAGATAAGGAATATGAAAATCACAAAGTTCGGACATTGCTGTTTATTAATCGAAGAAAAAGGAGTTAGAATTTTGACTGATCCCGGCATTTATTCGACTCAGCAGAATGACGCAGAAGATATCAGTATCGTGCTTATCACCCACGAACATCCGGATCATTTTCATATCGATTCTTTGAAGATGATTTTAAAAAATAATTTGAAAGTCGAAGTAGTTACAAATAGCAGTGTCGGCAGACTTTTAGAAAAAGAGGGGATTGTCTACAATATCATTGAAGCCGGTCAAAAATTGGACAAAAAGGGGGTGTTGTTTGAAGGATTCGGAAGAGAACATGCTTTAATGCACGCCTCGATTCCTCCAATCCAAAATACTGGCTACTTTATCGCCAACCGATTTTTTTATCCGGGCGACGCTTTCACCAACCCTGGAAAACCAGTTGAGGTTTTGGCCTTACCCGTTGCCGGACCTTGGATGAGATTGCTTGAAGCGATTGATTACGCGTTTGAAGTCAAGCCAGCGGTTTGTTTCCCCGTGCATGAAGGCATTCTCAAATCGCCAGGCTCGACACACCTAATACCGCCGAAAGTTTTGGAGCCAAAAGGCATAAGATTTATAATTCCCGAAGAGGGGAAAGCCATGGAATTTTGAATCGTTCGTTGATTTTCTCTCCTCGTGAGGAGAGAATTAAAGAGAGGTCGTAGAAAACTTTCGGAAAAAAGTTTAGCTACTTCGACCTCCTCTTAATCTCCTCCTCATAGAGGAGGAGAAAGAGATATTTTGAATTTTGATTTTACCCCCTATGCCTCAGGTATTATACCGCCAATATCGTCCGCAAACTTTCTCGGAGGTGGTGAATCAGGAAGTTATCAAAACCACGCTCAAAAACTCCGTCAACGCGGGTGCTTTGGCGCACGCTTATTTATTCACCGGACCTCGCGGAGTGGGCAAGACTTCCATTGCCCGCATTTTGGCCAAAGCGGTAAATTGCTTGAGATTATCGGAAGGCGAGCCGTGCGGCAAATGTTCCAATTGCGCGCAGATCCGAGACGGCAACTTTATGGATTTGGTGGAAATCGACGCGGCTTCCCATACCGGCGTGGATAACATTAGGGAGATCATTGAGCACGTAAAATTTTCTCCCTCGGCCGGTAAGTATAAAGTCATCGTGATTGACGAAGTGCACATGCTTTCTAAGGGCGCGTTTAACGCTTTGCTGAAAACCTTGGAAGAACCGCCCGCTCACGCCATCTTTATCTTGGCCACCACGGAGATCAATAAGGTTCCGGTAACGATTATTTCCCGCACCCAGCGTTTTGATTTTCGCCAGCTGTCGCAGGCCGACATTTTAACCCAGCTGAAGCTTGTCATCCGCGAGAATAAATTTAAAATCCCCGAGGAAGCTTTAAAATTGCTGGCGCGCGCCGCCGGAGGCAGTATGCGCGACGCCTTGTCGCTTTTGGATCAGGTTTTAAGCTTTGGTTCGGAAAAAATCAGTCTGGAGGAGGCCGAGGAGATTTTAGGCCTGGCGCCGTTTTCCTTAAACCAGGATTTTTTTGAGTTATTGCTTGATAAAAAACCCGCGCCCGCCGTGCGTTTTGTCAAAGAATTGGCGATGAAAGGGCGGGATTTAAACATGTTTCTAAACGGATTTTTAGAATATATCGAAATGGTTTTATCGTTTCAAGTTTCTGGGGCGGAACGGGAAAGCACGGGTTTGGTTTTGGAAGATTTTGAAAAGTTGGAATTGCAGGCGGCGCGCGCAACGCGCGGCCAGATTGTCAGAATGGCGGATTTATTTTTATCGGCTTTCCAGAAAATAAAAAGTTCGCCCATACCGGAACTGCCGCTGGAGCTTGCCGCGATAGAGTTTATGGAGGCGGATGATCCGCAAAAGTTTTCTTCGGACGCAAACTCTCAAAAAATAAACGGATCGGGACAAACGCAAGCGGATTTGCCTGCCGAAAACGAGGCGGCCGGAGAAGTTAGAAACGAACCCGAGATTAGTTCAAATTTAACCGGCTCGGAGGACGACCTGACGGCGGAAATCGTCTCAAAATGGAATGAGTTTGTCGCCCGAGTGCGGGAATACAATCATTCCTTGATCTCTTCCCTGAAACTTGCTACCATAGTCGCAAGCGATAAAAAGCGGCTGTTAATAGGGTTTCCTTACCGATTCCACAAAGAAGCGGTGGAACAGCGCAAGAATAAGATTGTCATTGAGAAAGTCTTGGAAGAAACCTTCGGCCGGCCGATGAAATTAGAATGCTGTATGAATCACGAAATTGACGATTATAAAAAAAAGTTCAAACCGGCAATGACCGGGCCCAGCCTCGTGGATGAGGCGATTAAAATATTTGGCATTTCCCAGTCTTAAAAAGTTCCCTTTCCCTCATTGGAGGGAATTTTTTTTGACCATTTCTATCGCAATATTTCAAAATCAATTCAACATCAAGGAGGAAAGATGCAGACGAAGGTTTCAGGTATTGTGCTTCTAGGCGGTTGTGCCTCGGAGCCGAGATATGAAATTACATTGACCAACGGGACCGTTTTTCTTGTGTCGGTCGAGGACAAGGATAGATATGGCATCATCGTTGGAGATTCGGCTTTGGAATTCCAAGGCGATGATGGCTATCACAGTCTAATAACGATCAGCGTCCTCATGAGGCACAAGGCGGATTTTAAGCTTCAAAAGAATGGCGATGCCCTGATAGGACGGGTAGTATTAGGCTCTCTTCTGAGGCTTGGGGAAGCATGGCCATTGCCCCATCGCTCACGAACGTTAGTTGGAATGTAAACGAACCTTCTTTTGTAACCGCGGTTTTTCGCCTCGGTTTTTTTTATATTCATAATTCCCTTCTCCCCTTGCGGGAGAAGGTGGCCGGAGGCCGGATGAGGGGAAAGGAGAGGATCAAGAGCCTGCTCGCACTTGATGCGGGGTGAGGTTTTATATACAAAAATTCAAGAAAACTGTATAATTATTTTTGTCAGCCCCTCATTCTTTCAACTTACTGGTAAAGTTTATTATTGCCCGATAGTCTCGCCATAGGCGAGCAGGCAAGCGGCCCGTCTCGGCCTTCAGCGCGAGCGGAGGCCGGATAAGGCATCCCGACCTGTGTCGGGACATTCTTAGGTTTTTATATGTTTTATACATACATTCTAGAAAATTTAAAAGGAAAATTATATATAGGACAGACGGACAATATAGAAGAAAGAGTACCTAGGCATAATCGTGGAGGTTCAAAATACACAGCCAATAAGGGTCCTTGGAAACTTATTTTTTCAAGAGAGTTTGAAACTCGCTCTGAGGCAATCGCTTATGAAAAATATCTCAAAAGTCTAAAAAATCCGAGATATATTAAAAGTCAAATCATTAGATAATTTTTTCCACTTTCATTGGGGTGTAGCCAAGCGGTAAGGCAGCGGCCTTTGGAGCCGCCATCCGATGGTTCGAATCCATCCACCCCAGCCAAGTGGAAAAAATTGCAGCCTAGTTGCACGGAGCAGTAAGGCATCCCGACCTGTGTCGGGACATTCGTAGGTTCGAATCCTACCGCCCCAGGATTGGACATTGACGCCCAAAGCGAAGGCAGAGAGCCACCATTCGTTGGTTCGAATCCAACCCGGGCAGCTATAAAAAAAATTATGGACCAAGATAAAAAAATCGAAAAACAATTCGAGGCGTACAAAAATCTAGCTAAGGAGAACAAGAGGATGGATGTCGCCGCGCTGATGGTTGACGCGCTATGGTCCGAAAATAAAAATTCGGTTTCTCCAAGGCTTAAGAAATGGGCGTATTTAATTTCGGTTATCGCGCCGCCTTTTGGGTTGCTCTTCGCTTTGAAATTTTATTTCGATGACAAAGCTGACGCGAAAATTGTAGCCAATATCTGCGTTATATTGACGATTATTACTTTTGTTTTTTATCTCATTCTATTTAACATGTTGCTTTCCGGTTCCGGCGCGAGTTTGGATCAAATTCGGCAAATTAAACCTGAGGACATCCGGGAGCTATACCAATAAGCCGGCGCTTTCCAAATCCAGCGAATTTTGCTAAAATTGATCAGGATAATTAAATTAGGTATATTCATGAATAAAAAATATTTGCCTGTGGTAGCGGTCATCGTGGTCATTTTGGCAATTTTCGCGGTTTTTCAGTGGAAAAACTGGTCTAATCGCGGCACCCCGCCGGAGCCGCCCTCAAATATCAGCGCCGAGGTTACCGGCAACAAGCCATCGAACAATAATGGGGGACAAGTCGGGACAAATCAACTTGTTGGTATGTTAAAGAAGTCCGATGACGCTAAGAGGGGCAATCTCTTAATCCAAACTGTTGGAAGCTCTATATACATTCACACTAGCCGCGATTATAGCGCGCTGCTGGATAAGGAAGTAACCGCGA
>ERZ1292629.3893-Hain-H43-01um-R1-3893-length-11250-cov-5_pt1 | contig 11250 bp, 9 predicted proteins | sample MGYA00564399_ERZ1292629 | MGnify/ENA primary metagenome ERZ1292629 (study PRJEB36523, sample SAMEA6512636) | groundwater metagenome | collected 2019-01-08 | study: AquaDiva: Metagenomics assemblies of 32 groundwater samples | reverse complement strand
TTTTTTTTAAAACGATATTTATGTTTTTCTACCCTTCATCTTCCTCTCCATCTCCAAAATCTTCACCGTTGTCTTTAGCACCGAATCTGGGTTAAGCGAAATTGAATCGATGCCGGCGGCCACCAAAAACTGCGCGAAGTCCGGATGATCCGAGGGCCCTTGCCCGCAAATGCCCACCGGCCGATGGTATTTATGCGCGACCGTGATGAGTTCACAAATCAAACGTTTGACCGTTTCGTTTCTTTCGTCGTAAATATGCGCCACCAAATCGGAATCGCGGTCCACGCCCAAAGATAGTTGCGTCAGATCGTTGGATCCGATGGAAAAACCGTCAAAGATTTTACAGAAGTGCTCGGCATCCACAACGTTAGACGGAATTTCAGCCATGACGTAAACATCGAGGTCATCTTTAATCCTTAATCCTTTATCCTTAACCTTTACCCCCCTTGCTCTTTCTTTGGAAATCAAGCCGAATTCGGCCATGGTTTGCAGGACCTTTTTACCCTCGTCGGGCGTGCGACAGAAAGGAATCATGACTTTTAAATTTGTCAGACCCATTTCTTCTCGAACTTTTTTTACCGCGGCGCATTCCAAACCGAAAGCCGGCTTGAATTTCGGATCGTAATAACGGCTTGCCCCCCGCCAGCCGATCATTGGATTGGCCTCCAATGGTTCAAAATCTTTGCCGCCTAAAAGCGTAGCGTACTCGTTGGTTTTAAAATCGGAAAAACGCAAGATAACATCGTTGGGATAAAATGCGGCCGCGATGCGGGCCACGCCATATGCCAGCTTGTCCACGTAAAACTTTAACTTATTAGGATAACCGGCGGTCAGTTCCAAAATCTGTTTTTTGACTTTGGCGTCTTTTAGCTTGCCAAAATTCAGAAGCGCCAGCGGATGCACCTTAATGTAATCGTTGATAATGAATTCCTCACGAGCCAAACCCACGCCGGAATTGGGAATGGAAGCGAATTCGAAAGCCTGCACCGGATCGCCGACGTTCATTTCAATTTTGGTGCGTGGCTTTTGAAAATTTTTCAAATTGACCTTGCGCACGGCAAATTTTATTTTACCATCGTACACCCGGCCCGTCTCCCCTTCGGCGCAAGACACCGTGACTAAATTTCCAGTTTTGATTTTCTTGGTGGCGTTACCGCAGCCGACCACAGCCGGAATGCCGATTTCGCGGCTGACAATGGCGGCGTGAGATGTACGCCCGCCGGAATTGGTCACAATCGCCGAGGCGATCTTCATAATCGGTTCCCAATCCGGATCGGTAATCTCGGTTACCAAAACTTCACCGGCCTTGAATTGGTTGATGTTGCGCGCGTCCAAGATTACCCGCGCGCGGCCGACTCCCAATTTCGCGCCCACGGCCACGCCGGAAGTGATAATTTTTCCGGCCAGGCCTTGCCTGATGCTGGAAATTTTGGGATGGTAAACCACAAACTCTTCGTAAGTTAAAGGATCATTTTTACTTTGGATGGTTTCCGGACGCGCCTGCACGATGTATAATTTTTTCGACCTGCCGTCGAGCGCCCATTCCATATCCATCGGCTTGTTGTAGTGCTTCTCGATAATCACGGCCCAGCGGGCAAGTTGAAGAGCCTGCTGATCAGTAATACAAAAACGATTGCGGAAAGCCAACGGTACATCAATATTTTTTGTAGATTTCTCCATTCCCCTCCCTGCCTTGCCGGCAGGCAGGCTGCCCGACCTGTCCGCCGAAGTTTTGACGAAGGCGGAGGAGGGGCTGGGGGAGGTGGGAGCGTAAATCATCTTGATTTTTTTGCTACCCAAATTTTTGGAAATCACGGCGTTCCGCGCTTTATCCAATGTTTTTTTAAAAACGATAAATTCATCAGGATTCACCGCGCCCTGCACAACATTTTCGCCCAAGCCATAAGCGGCGTTAATTAAAACCACGTCGCGGAAGCCCGAGTCGGTATCAAGCGAAAACATTACGCCGGAAGCGCCCAAATCCGAACGCACCATTTTTTGCACGGCCACGGACAAATATACTCCGGTTTGGGCAAAGCCAAGGTCTGCGCGATAAGAAATCGCCCGGTCGGTGAAAAGCGAGGCGAAACATTTTTTTACCGCTTCCAAAAGCGACGCGCGTCCCCTGATATTAAGGTAGGTCTCCTGCTGGCCGGCAAAGCTGGCCCCGGGCAGATCCTCCGCCGTGGCGGAGGAACGCACTGCCACATCCAACTCGGCTACTTTTTCCGATTTTGATAATTGCTGATACGCGGCAAAAATCTGATCGGCCAGGTCTTGCGGCATGCGAGCGTTTAAGATCATTTGCCGCACCGCCGCACCCCGGCTGGCCAAATTTTTCGAGCTGCCGGTATCCAACCCTTTCAACGCCTGACTGATTGATTTGTCCAGATTGTTGAAGGACAAAAAATACCGATAAGCGTCCGCGGTGACGGCAAAACCATTAGGCACCGGCACGCCCTTGGATTTTAATTTCTGATACATTTCCCCCAAAGACGCGTTTTTGCCGCCCACCCTCGGCACGTCTTTGATGCCAATTTCGGAAAATTGGAGGATGTATTGTTTGTTTCTGTTCATAAAATTGAATAAATCTGTATCTCTTATAGATTATATCAGATTTTTTAGAAAGAATAAAAAAGTGCCCCTGGGGGTGCTAAAGACATCCTGTGTTCCCTTTCAGCTGGTCAAGTAGATTTAAATTTCGCCCTTCCCCGGCTGATTAAACTTAGAACTACAAAAACTAGTAAAATCCAAAATATGCAATTTATGATAAACGGAACAAAAACATAAGGTTTATAATATTTAACCAAGTTTAAATTAACAATATCACCATGGGCATAAGTAGAAACCGGCAGCGGGAAACCTCGGAAAGTACTAGTAATCAAATATTCCCGAGCGCCGCTAAAAGAATTCCTGACAACCACAAACATACTCAAAATATTCAAAATCAAACCAGCGACTATGCTGGTGTAAAATAAAGATTTCTTTGATTGCCAATTAAAAATTTTCATAATTTTGATTTTACATTATCGGCTTTTTTCGAAAGGTGCGGTTAAAAATTATCATACATCCTTCCCTTTAAAACGCCCTCGCTCGTCCAGCCCGACAGCTGCAGCAACCCCCATTCCACCCAAGAGTCGGTATAAAGGTGATCGCCCGTCGAAAGATTGTACAAACGATAAACGGTTCCCGCCTCGCTTGAATCCGACGATACTCGCAGAAAACCCAAGATCCCTTCCAAACCATAACCGTGCCGCAAAACCGCTTGCGCCAATTCGTCGTTATCGTCGGTGTAAAAATGACGCCGAGTTTTGGGATTATACAGCCTGTATAACGGAGATTGATTTTCAAAAAGTTCGCGGGAAGATAAATTACCGTAAGTTGCTTCAAAAATATAGCCGGCTGTTTTGGCCGATTCCACTTCTCCCAAATTTGCGGTGTAGAGATGATCGCGCAGACCGGGATGGTAAAGGCGATATAATGGATAAAATCGCTGATCTTCCGCGGCGGCGAAAGCCGGCAAGCAAGCGAAAGCGGTTATTAAGATTAAAAGCATTAATGAAACTTTTCGCATAGTAAAAAATTATTAATATCCAAAAAGTAATCCTTGAATATTTTACACCGTCTGGACTTCCACTAAATTCATATTCTCCCGCATACCCACCGGCTGGCCGGTAACTACCACGATTTTATCGCCCTTGCTCACCAATTTCTGCCGGCGAGCCAAGCCCACGGCTTTGGAAATAATTTCCTCCAAAGTCCGGCAGCGCGGCATAAAAAAAGGTCGCACGCCCCAGATAAGCGACATTTGCCGATAGACTTTGTCGGAATTGGTCATCATAATAATCTGCGCATTTTGCGGCCGCTGGTGGGAAATCATTCTGGCGGTAAAACCCGAAAGCGTGGCGCCGACGATGGCTTTGGCATCAGTGTTTTTGGAAAGCTCGTGGGCGCTGTCGGCCACCGCGGCGGCGCGCGAAGTTTTTTGATCGCTCAAAAATCCGTGTTGTAAATCGTCATAGGGCGACTTTTCCACCTCTTCGATAATTTTCATCATCGTCTCCACGGCTTTCACCGGATATTTGCCCACCGCCGTCTCCTGCGAAAGCATAACGGCATCGGCGTGATCCACCACCGCTCCCGCCACGTCCGAAACCTCGGCCCGCGTGGGTGTGGGGCTTGCGACCATAGAATCCAACATTTGCGTGGCCACCACGGAAGATTTGGCCGAACGCAGACATTCTTCAATAATCTTTTTTTGAATCAGCGGCACTTCGTGCGCCGGAATTTCCACGCCCAAGTCGCCGCGGGCGACCATCGCCCCGGTTGAATATTGCAAAATTTTGGAAAAATTTTTCACGCCCTCCGGCTTTTCGATTTTGGAAATAATCCAGGGCGGCTCGGAGTTGTCCGGTGAGTATTTTTTAATGAGCCTTTGCAGTCCCAAAATGTCGTGGGGGTTTTGGACAAAGGACAAGGCAATAAAATCCACATCGTTAGCAAGGCCAAATTTCAAATCATCTTCGTCTTTTTTGGAAATAATCGGAATTTTAACAACCGACCGCGGCAAATTCAGCCCCTTGTGGCTGCTAACTTCCCCGCCGGTTGTAACCTGCGTCCAGACGCGCAAACCCTGCACCCGCGAAACTTTAAGCAGGATTCTGCCGTCATCAATAAAAACCGGGTCGTCTTTTTTCAAAGACGAACGCAAATCCTCCTGCACCGGAAGAATTTTATAATGAGTCTCCGGCAGTTCGTGTTTTTCGTAATACAAAATTACATTCTCGCCTTTTTTTAACTGAACTGGCCGCTCCAAATTGCCGAGGCGGATTTTCGGGCCCTGCAAATCCAGCATCACGCCAATCGGCCGGTTGAGAGTTTTGGATAATTTGCGAACGTGTAAAATGACTTTTTTGTGGAAAGCCTGGTCGCCGTGCGAAAGATTTAAGCGCACCACGTCCATACCGGCGCGCGCCATCTCTTCGATGGTTTTAAGCGATGCCGAAGCCGGCCCGATAGTGCAGATGATTTTAGTTTTTTTCATAGATTTATTTCCCTCTCCGCTCTCGGAGAGGGATTAAGGGAGAGGCAGGGAACAATGAATATTTGGAAATCTCCTCAATTACTCCTTCTAAATTATGATCAACTTCATTATTCCAAAATCTTAATACCTTATAGCCTTTAATTTCTAATCTTCTCTGACGAACTTTATCCTTTAGAGTTTTGTATTCTTCATTATGTTGCCCGCCGTCTAATTCGATAATAAGTTTCCGGCTTGGACACAGGAAATCGACGATGAATCCTTCAATCCTAACCTGCCGGCGGAACTTTACGCCGCGGAAACGCTTGGCTCGCAAAACATTCCAGAGTTTGTGTTCCCACGGGGTCTGATTCTTTCTTAAAACGGTTGTGAAATGAGATCTGCTTGTTTTCATTTCATGTCCCTTGCCTCTCCCGGCCTCCGGCCACCCTCCCCGAAGTCGGGGAGGGTAAATTTAATCCTTTTTCAAAAATCTTCTAAAAATTATCCATATACCATATTCCACTAAGGGTATGAAAACTATTTTCATTAAAATCAACGACACTCCCCATAATATTAAAAGCAATTTCCAATCATAGAAAACAAAAAATATCGTTAGAGTAATAAAGATGATAAGCGATACATTCAATAAAAACTGAACAAACACACTTGAATATAGTAAGGACCTCTCTCCTATTCCAGCTTTACCATGCTGACCCTTTATCACGGTAAATGTGAGGGATAATAAATAAATTACTGATAGCAACACCTTTAATATCATGTTTAAAAAAGTTTCGTCTGTTTAATATTTCCTTCTAAATATTCCTTTCTTTCCTCTTCGGTAAAAATTTTCACCACGCCATACTTGCCGTCATAGCCCGGTTCAATATGCAACCGTTCCTCGCGGTTACGACGGATACCTTCCACAATAATCGGCTGGGTATACTTCTGCAAATCTTCATACGGCAAATCCAGCAGCACCGCAAATTCGCCGCCGGCCTGATTCACCAAAGACTGATACTCGTTCTGCACTTTCTTACTTTGCACTCCCACCCCCAAAGCGCCGGCAATCACTTCCTCCAGCGGCACAAGATGGCGCGTCGGAATGGCGTTTGGCGGCTGGTATCCTTCCGGCCTGTCAGCCAGCGCTTCCACCCGCGCGAGCACTCCCACCGTCAACTTCCGGCCGCACTTCGGACATAATCCTTTTAACCTTTTAGTTTCGGAGGGCTTGCAGGAAAAATTGCAGTCGGCATGGCCATCGTAATGATATCGTCCTTCTTCGGGGTGATATTTGATTGTAAAAAGAAATTCCTTGGGATTCCTTCGCTTTATTACATTATAAACCCAATCGTAAGAAAAATCCTGTGGGGAAGAAAGTTCAAACACGTTGCCTTCTCGGCCGATGCGGTGCAAAGAATGGGCGTCCGAGGAAGCAAGCAAGGCAAGCCTGTCGAGCCCTGACACGCGCCAATTCATAGGCGCGTCCGAGGACATTCCCATTTCTAGGGCAAAAATATTTTTAGCTTGCTCTTCAAAACATTCTTCCAAAGAATCAAAGCCGGACATGCTGCCAAAGACCGCGAACCACGGCGTCCAGGCGTGCGCCGGAACGATAATGGTTTTCGGCTCGATATCCAAAGCCATACGGGCTAAATCTTTTGCCGAAATTCCGACAATCGGCCGGCCGTCGGAAGCCAATTTAGCCCCCTGTTTTTCCAACGCCCGATTAAACTTTTCTACCGACTCGATGGAAGGCATAACAAACACTGTGTGTACCCGCCGAGTCTTTCCATTTTGCGAATAGATGCTGGAAATCTCGCAGGTCAAAACAAACCGAACATCTCCTCCTCGTTGAGCCTGCCTTGTCGGCAGACAGGGAGGAGTGGCGCTGCGAAGCAGCGACGAGGTGGTCCTCACCCGATACAACCCCCCTTCCGCCTGTTCCAGCGTTTCTTTTATTTCCGCAAACCACTTTGGATGAGTAAAGTCGCCCGTGCCCAAAAGCCGCACGCCCTTAAAGGCCGCGATTTTTTCCAAATTTGGAATCGTTAGCTCGGGCGAACAGGCCCGAGAGAACCTGCTATGAAAATGGAAGTCGGCGATTATTCTCATGTAGTAGGGCGAGTTACAAAACCCTCATCTTTATGTCATTGCGAGCGAGCCAGTGGGCGAGCGCGGCAATCCCTCTGTCTTTTACTGGGATTGCTTCGTCGCGGACTCCTCGCAATGACAGCAAAATTAAGTTTTCGATTTTAATAGCTATTATTATAAGGAAGCTCTAAATCTCTTTTATTCTATCATACCTGAAGTTTTCTTAATAAAAAAAGCTCGCGAGAGATGCTCACGCGGCTTATAAGGACGCGCTTTCAAGCTGGGCAAGGTACTCCGGGACGACCTTAATGACCCTGGACAAAACGGACGGGTCCTCTAAAACCTGTTCCCAAGCCCCGGGCTCTCTGTAGACCAGGTTTTCAATCGCCTGTCCGACAACTCCAAAGTCGGGGTTGTCCGGCTGCTTGTCACATGGTTTTACACCCAAAATCCTGCGAATTTTCCGGATTCCTGCTACTAGTTTCGCCATCTCTTCCATTCGACCCTCCTCTTATGTTGTCATCCTGAACGCAGGGAAGGAACTTGTAATCACAGACTTTTTGACAAGCTCGGGGTAAACTGAATATTAGATTCTTCACTTTGCTCAGAATGACAGATGGAAAAAACTACAACCTGCCCCAATTAAACTCGAAAATCATTTTTTGGGTTTCGTAAAGCGCCCGGTCGTCGATAATCACCCCCACCGGTTCCGAATTGGAGGCCGCGGAAATCATCGCCACGCGGCCTGCGTAGATCAAAATGTAAGTCGGCGCGCCATGCTCGCGGCTCATCCATTTGCGTTCGTCCAAACCCACAAGCTCGCCGCCGCCGCCCAGAGCGATCACCCGATTCTGAATCCGGGCCTTAATGCGGTCGCGATTAAAATCGGGGTACGCTTTATAAAGATACTCACGGATGTCAGCGGAGGAATAAACGTAATAAAGCTTGCTGGGTTGCGAACTCATCACGCTGATGACATCTTGGAGGATCAACCGCACGCCGCCGCCGCCCTCATAGTATTTTACTTGCGGCTTGGCGCCGGATTTTTCGTACAAGGCCTCCAGCTCGGGAAGACTGCCTTTCACCGATTCTTTCAACGCTTTAAAATCCAAAATCTTTTTTTCGATGGCGGAAACGATTTTCTCCGGCGGTTCGGCCACAAAATACTGCTTTTTTGAATCACGGTTGACTTTCTTGTAATAACTGACCAAGCCCGCGTCTGTCAGCGACCGCAAAATATCGTAAGCTGTGCCTCGGTTGACGCCGGACTTATCGGAAATGACCCGGACCGAGGAAGGGCCGAGTGAAATTAAAGCCAAATATATGGAAATTTGCTTCTCATCGAGTCCAAATTGTCGAAGTTTTTCTACAATCATATCTATACTATCTAATCTCTGCTGGTTTTTGCAGTATATTGTGTAGCTATTTCTTGTCAAGTTTTCTCTGCAAGTTATCCACAATTTAGAAATAAAAAAACAGCCGCTTGATAAATCAAACCGCGGGTTATCCATTCCGCACCAGGCCGTCTTGCCAGCACATCATCTGCTTGAGCGCAACTTGGTCGCCAAACCAGAGCTTGGAGTAATTGTGAAGCTTCTTGCCGTCAGCCCTTATGATTTGGGTTCCCGCCCTGCCGATGGACAAAAGTGATTCTCTCATAACGCTATCCAAACGCGGATGGTACAGCCAACGCGTGCGAATCAAGAACCCGTCGCCCAACACATCAAGGTTCAGCCTGGCCTGCGAGGTTTTGCCGGGGGCATTCAAGCATTTTCCGACCGCTCGGAGAAAAATCAGAAACTCAACGGCGCTCAACCGCCAAACGATCGCGGGGTGGATGAATTTTCCGCTGGCGATTAGCGCCAAATCCTCGTAGGACGAGCTAGTGGTGGACAGAACGGTCTCGCTGTTTTCCTCAAAAAGCACAAGCCGACCCGGCGAGCCGAAAGTCAGCCGACGGCCGAGCTCGGGTCGGCCGGTAGTCCCGGGCCGATAGCCGATTAGACACATTTCCTCAAGATCCTGCCACAGCTGGTCAAAATCCAGCCGCTTGCGATATTCGCGAGAAAAAAACAAATCGCGAAAGTGAATAGTGAGATTCCGCTGCGGCGCGTAACCGCGCTCTCTGCATCCGGCATTAGCGCGATCAAGCGCGATAGCCCAAAAACGGGTGTTGAACATATAGTCGCTGTTGGTCAGCGGCATGTGCAAAAACTCGCCGTGCTCGCGGCCCCAAACTATTTCCGGCGCCCGAGTATACATTTGCCCTCCTAACATTTCGAACGCCTTATTTTAGCATTGAAAAAAAATCCGGTCAACCAAAAAACCCGAAACAAATCGGGTTTAATAAGTTGATGATTTGCGCGCAGGCTACCTGGCACCGGCCTACTTTCCCAAAACGGCGTGCGCCGTAGTATCATCGGGGCTGGCCAGTTTCACTTCTGAGTTCGGGATGGGATCAGGTGGGGCCTGGCCGCAAGAGGCGCCAGGAAACCTGCGCGCAAAATATTTTGGGACTTTCGCGTTTGAGCCAAGTTCGAGGCGAAGCTGAGGATTCGGCCGAAGGCGTAGTTTACCTACGGCGAGGCCGAACCGGAGGCTTCAACGAAGAAATTGGCCAAAGCCGCTTGCTAAGGTCGGGCTTCGCCCGACCGAGAAAGCGGCAAGCGCGGAAGTTCCAGTGTGTAAACATCTTCACTCTAAATTGCCGGTTATGATTTTTTTGCGGAGTTGAATGAAATAAAGCTTTCGATTGATTAGTACCACTCGGCTGAAACGCTTACGCGCCTTACACCTGTGGCCTATTAACGCGGTAGTCTTCCGCGAATCTTTCGTCAGCGCTCCGCGCTGACACACAAATCTGCACTAATGGATAACGAATTTTCACGAATCAATTCGTGTTTATTCGTTTCTTATTAGTGTTAATTCGTGCGTTAGTGCGGAGCACTAACAACGAAACCTAGTTTTATGGACGGCTTCGCGCTTATATGCTTTCAGCGCTTATCCTAACTGGAGATTAGCTACCCCGCCATGCCGCGGACGCGACAACGGGTACACCAGAGCTCCATACTTCCCGGTCCTCTCGTACTGGGGAAGTGCCCACTCAGGTTTCGTACACACACAGCAGATAAGGACCGACAATCTGTTACTAATTCTTTTGTCATTCCGAAATTTTGCGAAGCAAAATGTCCGGAATCTAGATTCCCGCTTTCGCGGGAATGACATACAAAGAACCGGCGCTAACATTTCTGTAGCGCTCTGCATGTCGCCATGCAGTTCAGACTATATCTTTCCGCGAGATACCGCGGGTCTAGCGTATAGTCGTTGAGGATTCTAGATTCTTGAATACATTGCTCAAACACTGTTTGCGATATTGCCCGTTTCTATTCATAGAAAAGGCGATTCGTAACAGCTTTACAAAACCTGCCTTTGTAAAATGCGACTTTTTATTCATCGCCTTCACTATAAAAGCAAATTTTGTAAAATCCTGATTTTTTGGAGAAAGGAGCCGGTGCTTGGTAAAGAAAGGAATTACCTTGAATAAAAGGTCTTTTCTATTTCTTACCACAAACACCCAGCTCTTATCGATTTTGCTCTTGGCGTGATTGGGTTTTATATAACCACAACCAAACCTCGAGCGAATCACCGATAAGGTTTTTGCGTAATCCAAATTCTGGCTCACGTGAAATTCCGGCAATAATTGATAGCCAAATCTCACATGCGCAACTTTTTGGATTGCCACATGAAAACTCCCTTCGCCGTCAACGTAACCAGCAATATATGAATCTAGTCTTTCCTGCTGATTGTCTGCGCTCATGTATTTTCACTTATATGGCATATTCTATCACATAAGGATAGAATTAGCAATATAAGTAACATAAGTTCTTACATCCATTTAAGGAACAGAGTTTCCAGCAAATAGCTAGATTTTTAGACAGCAACGGTTTACTGTCTCACGACGTTCTGAACCCAGCTCGCGTACCACTTTAATTGGCGAACAGCCAAACCCTTGGGAGCTTCTACACCCCCAGGAAGTGATGAGCCGACATCGAGGTGCCAAACCTTCTCGTCGCTGTGGACGCTTGGAGAAGATCAGCCTGTTATCCCTAGAGTAACTTTTATCCGTTGGGCTTTGC
>ERZ1292629.3891-Hain-H43-01um-R1-3891-length-11255-cov-4_pt1 | contig 11255 bp, 9 predicted proteins | sample MGYA00564399_ERZ1292629 | MGnify/ENA primary metagenome ERZ1292629 (study PRJEB36523, sample SAMEA6512636) | groundwater metagenome | collected 2019-01-08 | study: AquaDiva: Metagenomics assemblies of 32 groundwater samples | reverse complement strand
CGCTGACCCCAATGAAACCGCCGGGGATGACGAGGGGGTTGGGTCAGACGGCAATATTGAGGCGCCGGGCGAGAACGAGTTATAGATTCTTTATTTCAAAACCCCGCCGGGAATCCCCGTTGGGGTTTTGATTTGCCCACACACCCAATGAGGATTGATACTCCGGCCAAAGCGCTAGCCGTATTAGGTGCGGGGGTTTGCCCTAAAACCCGGTAAATTATAAAATTGAATGACCGTGATAAAAAAATCAAAAAGAAAACGGAAACATTTTTTAATTTCTTCTCTTTTAATCGGTTCCATTATTGCGGTGGGGCTCTTAGCTTTGGGGATAATTTACGCCGTGGTAATGATTCGGGACCTGCCCTCCCCGGAACAATTTGAGACCCGCCAAATCAACCAATCAACCAAAATATACGACCGAACCGGCCAGATTCTTCTCTATGAAATTCACGGGGAGGAAAAGAGAACGATTATTCCCTTTGAGGATATCTCGGATGAATTAAAACAGGCCACTCTGGCGGCGGAGGACGCCAATTTTTACACCCGGCCCGCTTTTGACTGGCGAGGGATTCTTCGGGCTTTATGGGTGAATATAAAAACAATGAGTTTCTCTCAAGGCGGCTCTACCATTACCCAGCAGCTCGCTCGAAACGTTTTTCTTTCCGGCGAAAAAACCATAACCCGGAAACTCAAAGAGTTAGTTCTGGCGATTGAGCTGGAATCAAAATACTCCAAGGAAGAGATTTTTGCCCTTTATCTTAATCAAATCCCCTACGGGTCAAACGCCTACGGCATTGAGGCCGCGAGTCAGACCTTTTTTAACAAACCGGCCAAGGGGTTGGATTGGGCGGAGGCCGCTCTCCTCGCGGGCCTCCCGAAAGCGCCAAGTTATTATTCGCCGTGGGGAAATCATACCGACGATCTTTTCTCCCGGAAAAATTATGTCCTGGATCGCTTGTACGACCTGAAAAAAATCAGTCAAAAAGAAAGAGACGACGCTAAAAAAGAAAAAATAAAATTCGCCCCGCCATCACTCGGAACAATAAAAGCCCCCCACTTTTCTCTGATGGTTAAAGAATATCTCGTTAATAATTACGGGGAGGAAATGGTAACGAGCGGCGGCCTAAGGGTCACTACCACTCTGGATTGGCCCATGCAACAAATCGCGGAAAAGGCGATTAGAGAGGGGGCCGATAGAAATACAACCCTTTATGACGGGAAGAACGCGGCCTTGGTGGCCCAGGACCCCAAGACCGGCCAGATTCTAGCGCTGGTCGGATCAAGGGATTATTTTGATATGGATAACGGCGGAAACTTTAACGTAGCGGTTCAGGGATTGCGTCAGCCCGGCTCCGCGCTGAAGCCCTTCGTATATATGACCGCCTTCCAAAGGGGCTATCCGCCCCAGACGATGATTTTTGATGTCCCGACTGAATTCGTATCCAATAATCCCAACTGCCCGACGGCGCCGATATTTGGCAATTCAACCGAGTGTTTCCACCCCCAGGATTTTGAACCGTTCCAGGGACTCATCTCAATGGAACGGGCGCTGGCTCAATCCGTAAACGTACCGGCGGTAAAGACGCTCTACTTAGTGGGATTAAAAAGCGTTCTGGCCAACGCGCATCGCTTCGGCATCACCACCCTGAATGAGCCGTGGCGCTACGGTCTATCGCTCGTCTTGGGCGGCGGAGAGGTGAAACTCGTTGACTTAGTAAACGCCTACGCCACCCTATCTCAAGAAGGAGTAGCGCACGAACAGACGTTAGTTCTGGAGGTGGACGACAGTCACGGAAACATTCTCAAAACATACCATGATAATGCCAGTTGGGTAATTGATCCCCAATACCCGAGAATAATCAACAAAATTCTCTCTGATAAAGAATTGCGGGCGGGTCTTTTTCAAAACAGCTTGAGCATGACCGTCTTTCCGAATCGCGACGTGGCCCTCAAGACCGGAACGACTAATGACTACCGGGACGCCTGGGCAATGGGCTACACTCCCTCTCTGGTGGTTGGGGTTTGGGCCGGAAACAACGATAACACTCCCATGCAAAGGCGGGGCACCAGTATTTTGGCCGCCGTGCCTATTTGGAGCGCCTTCCTGAATCAAATAATATCAAAATATCCAACCGAGATTTTTAATAGTCCCGAACCGGCGGTCCCGGTAAATAAACCGATGTTAAACGGCCAATCCACGCCGCCAATCCACTCCCTTTTGTATTATGTAAATAAGGACGACCCTCTTGGGTCCGCGCCCCAAAATCCCGCGGACGACCCGCAGTTTATGAATTGGGAAGACGGGGTGATGAATTGGGTTAGCTCTTAATCGGCATCACCACATAGACCTGCCGCGGCTCGTTTTGGTCCCTAATCACCACTGGCCGGTCCGACGAATTTACCCCAAGAGTAATTTCGCTGTTTTTATAAATTTTGAGACCGTCCAGTAAATAACGCCAGTTAAAAATCATGGAAAATTTATCTCCTCTTAGTTTTACCGGCACCCGATAGCAATTCTCTCCCAGGACGCTGTCAGCGGAATAAACCTCCAGAAATTTTTTATTGTCGCTCACCCGCATACTCACGTCATTGGCTCGGCCGGCAAAGGCGCTAGCGAGCTTAAGCGCGTTAATCAATTCGTCTCTATCAAGAAGGACTTCGTTGGGAGTTTGTTTTGGAATCACATCCTGATAATCCGGAAAGGTTCCGTCAATGAGACGGGAGATTATCTTCTTGTCCTGGGTGTTAAACAGAACTTGGTTGGGGTCAACGCGCATTTCCATCTCCTCGTCATTGTTAAACATTCTCATAAGTTCGCTCGCAGTTTTTAAAGGAACGATTATGGAAATATCTCCCGCGCTTGACTCGGTTTGCTTCTGGATTATTCTTCTCTCCGACAGACGAAAGCCGTCGGTGGCGGCCAGGGTCAATCCGTCTCCCGGAAAGCAGTGAAAATACACGCCGCTTATTTCCGGCCGGATATCCGAATATTGGGCGGCGATAATAACGCTTCCCAGAGCATCTTTAAAATCACCGACGTTTATTTTTAAGCATGCGTCCTTGTTGGAAATTGACGGAATAATCGGGAACTCTTTCGGGTCCTGACCATGAATGGAGGCCTCGTAATTATCGGCGCTGATAACGAGCTTTTTATTCTTTTCCTCAAGAGTTACCCGCTCGGTGTTCAGATTTCTGATGATGGAATTAAATATCGCGAACGGCACGGTAATCTCGCCTTTTTCAATCACCTTGCCCGAAACGGCGGATTCTATCGCCAGTTCCAAATTGGTTGAAATAAGATTAATCTTACCCTCCTGAATTTTAATGAGAACATTTTTTAAAATCGCCAGGTTCGTATTTTCGCTAATCGCCCGTTCCACGGAACCGAGCCCGTCTAGTAAGTTAGTTCTTAGTATAATTAAATTCATAGTAATAGTAGTAGTGTTAATAATTCTCGTTTTCTAAATTTATCATTTGAAGCCATTGTTTTATGCTCGTAACGGAGTGCGCGGAGTGTTGGTAAGCTGGTGATGGCATCCTGATTATTTTTAATGATATTTGAAAATATTCCATTCTTTTCCCCAACTTCCCTACATCTTATACAACCTCTCTTTTATCAGCATAATTTTTTGGTTTAAGCCCGGATTCTGATTCGCCTCCCTTTTTATTTTCTCGCAGGCGTGAATGGCGGTGGTGTGGTCTCTTTTTCCTAATTTTTCGCCGATATGAGGATAAGAGAGTTTTAAAATATCCCTCATTAAATACATCGCGATTTGACGGGGCTCCACCACTCCCTGCTTGCGGCTGCGGTCGCTCATGTCGGTGGTCGGCACCTCAAAAAAATCAGCCACCGTTTTTACGATGTCGTTCGCGGTGATGTTTTTTGGAGAAACCCGGACCACCTCATTGATTATCTCGTCAAGTTTTTTGTTGTTTATTTTCTCACTCTTATACTGCTCGTAAAAAATCACCTTGTTCAAGACCCCCTCCAATTCCCGGACATTTTTCTGAACCCGGGCGGCAATTTGTTCCAAAATCCCCACCTCAATAAAGACGCCGCTATTCTGCGCCTTTGTTTTTAATATGGCGAGACGCATCTCATAGTCGGGGTAAGAAATATCCACTATCATTCCGCCCTCAAATCTTGAGCGGAGCCGCTCCTCAAGAATCGGGATGGCAGTCGGCGGCCGGTCTGACGAGATGATGATTTGTTTGTTGTTCTCATAGAGAGTATTGAAGGTGTAGAAAAACTCCTGCTCGGTGGTGGGCTTTCCCCCGATAAATTGAATATCGTCAACAATCAGCACATCTATGTCGCGATACCTCCTTTTAACATCATCCATTCTTTTATTTCTCACCGCCCAAACCACGTCGTTGATGAATTTTTCCGAAGACACATATAGGATACTGACCAATTTTTTATACCGGTTGGCTATCTCGTTGCCGGTGGCCTGGATAAGATGGGTTTTCCCAAGACCCACTCCACCGTAAACAAACAGGGGGTTGTATTTTTTCCCGACATCTTTTATCACCGCCTGGGCGGCGGCGTAGGCCATCTCATTTGAAGAACCCACGATAAAAGAACCGAAAAGATATTTAGGATTGAGATTGGTTTTCGGGTCAATCTCAAGCTCAATCAGCGAGGACTGGGATTTTTCTTCTTTGGTTCGGACTCCGCTGTGTTTTTTGGGAGAGGGAGGAATTATATTTTGATTGGAAACCGCATAATCAACGTTTTTAATGGAACCGTCCATGTTTCTTAGGGAGTCAAGAATTATTTTATGGTAACGCCCCCTAACCCATTCTTTCGCGAAATTATTCGGGAGGCCAACCAAGACCACGCCCTCTTTTTCATTCCTTTCCAACAACTGACTGTTTTTCAGCCAGGTTAGGAAATTCGGCCGTGAAATTTGTAATTCAATTTCTCCTAAAACCGCTTGCCAAAGTTGATTGGTATCCATTCCTCGGTTAATCATAGGGAGATTTTTTTCAAATTGCCAAATGGCGTCCAGCGGTCTTTTGTTATTTAACTGTGCACGGCTTGTTGATAATGGACATTTAAATCGGCTCGGCTTATAATTCTCCTAAATGCCCAAAAGAACGTATCAATCAAAGAAAAGAAAACGCGGCCGGACGCACGGTTTTTTGAAACGCAGTCGCACGCCGGGAGGAAGAAGCATTCTACGGAGGCGCCGGCAAAGGAGCAGAAAAAAACTCTCGGTTTAAGGTGCGTTTTATAATAAAAACCAGGTCCATCAACCGCAAAAACAGACCCGTGACGGTTATTGTAGGCAAAGAGATATTTAAAAAGGCGACCGAGCGCAATCTTTTAAAAAGAAGGATTCGGTCAATCCTACTCCCCGTCTCAAAGAAAACCGGGAGCAGTTTTTTGGTGATTGCCAAGCCACCAACGGAAAAACTGGGCTTCGCCGAGTTAAAGAAGCATATTTTAAAATGACCGCGCTATTCAACACCTACATTTATCAGCCGATTTTATGGCTCCTGGTTTTTATTTATCAAAACCTCTCGTTTCACGACCTTGGTTTTGCGATAATCATTCTGACGATTCTTGTCCGGTTGGTACTCCTCCCCATTTTTTATAAGGGCGCCAAAGACCAGACCATTATTCAGAAAATTCAGCCCCACGTGAAAAGAATTCAACTGGATCACAAGGACAATAAGGAACGGCAAGCCAAAGAACTTATGGCGCTTTATAAAAAGCACCGCGTGAACCCGTTCTCCAGCATCTTCTTTATAATTTTGCAGTTGCCGGTTTTTATCGCGCTCTTTGGGATTTTTACGAAGGAGATCTCCGCCCTGGTCTTTTTAAGCCGGTCTTTTTTGGGTTTAATAAATTTGGATGAGAAAAGCGCGCTCTTGGCGGTGGCGGCGGCCCTGTTTCAATATCTCCAAACCAGGATGATTATGGTTTCAAAACCCCCCCAGGAGAAGGAGAGCGCCAAGGACCCGATGGCGGCCAATCAAAAAATCATGATGTACGCGGGGCCGATTCTCACGGTGGTGGTTCTGTTTAATCTGCCCGCGGCCATTGGTCTTTATTGGACGGTCTCAAATTTATTTTCCATCGGCCAGCAATTTTACATCAATAAAAAAATAACCGCTTCGGAAAGTGTTTGAGTCGTAAAGAACTGCCCCCGCAGACAAGGAGGGATAATACTCCTCGCTGACATACTCCGCTGGTACGTGGGATTGAAAAAAATCCGCTGAAGGTATAGAGTATCCCACGACTCTATGCCTACGGAATTAAGAGAGAAAATTCAAAACCTCCTCGCTCTAATGGGATTTCCGGAGGCCGAGGTGACGGTGGAAGACGAGCACCGCAAAGTATCGGTGATGGTGGACGATGAACTGATTCGCGCCAACGTGGCGACGATTTTACCGGCTATTGAACATTTGGTGGGCTTGTTCGCTCATCGCGAGAATCTTCCCGCCCATGTTTTAGACATTAACTATTACCGCCGGGAGCGAGAGCGATTAATTGTTGAATTAGCGAAGGCCGCGGCGAAGAAAGCGATTTTAACCAAAGGCGAGGTGGCCCTCCCCGCCATGAATGCCTACGAACGCCGGCTGATTCACGTGGAGATTTCCACTCACCCCGACTTAAAAACCGAAAGCGTGGGAGTGGGAAAAGATCGCCACATCGTCATCCAGTTAATCGCCTAATATCCCGTCTTGTCCCAACCCGAAGCTAAGCGCGTATATTGAGTTGTCATATTGGTTTATAAAATAAAGTTTTCCGCCGTTTACCAGTGGGTTTTTGGCGTCAATCGGGCCCAGGGCCGCGTTTTGAGGAATAGCGACCGGAGCCACCTCATCGGTAATTAGGTCAATTTTATAAAGAGAATCGGAGGTAAAGAATTTCTGCTCAAGATAATCATCTGGCAGAGAGGCCTTTTTGAAGTTATCGTCGCTCGGGACGAAGCAGTAAATGACCGCGGAGTCGGGCGAGCACTTGGCGGGCAGGGTGGAAAAGGGCACCGGGGAGACAAGACCCAGGGTATCGGCATTTAGAATCCGGAAACCGTTACTGTTTGAAAAAGCGAGCAGGGTCGTCTTGTCGCCGGACAATTTTATCGTGAGGCCGTTTTCCGGAGAGAAAAGAGAATGGAAGGACAGGTCTTTGATACTCATTCTCCAGACCCGGACCGGGTAGTTCACGGACGGCCTCTCCTGAATAATGACGCCGTTCGGGGGAGAAAAAGTTATTTTTACGTCCTGGAGGCGAAGGTCTTTCGCAATCACCTTATAAACGGGCTGGCCCTGGGAGAGGTTGATGGTTGAGAGATTTATATTGCTCCCGTTTTTTACGAAACCAATGAGGGTGTTGCTGTTCTCGCCCCAGGTCGCGTTCAAAATTCCATCTGGCAGAGGCCGCCAGGCCCTGTCAATCACGTCAAAAATCCCCCACTGGGGCAGGCGCGGGTCGCCGAAGGCCGCCAGCACCCGCTGGCCGTTCCCCGACAGTTCAATGAAATTCGGGGCGTTCAGTTTCTGCTGGGTAATCTGTAAATCCTCGCCGTTTTTGGCGGAGAAAATCTGGCCCTCGGGGTTCAGATAGTAAACTTCCCGCGTCTGGGAATCAACCCAATAATCAAAGACCGGGTTCTCGGAAATTTTGGCGAGCGCGGGAATCACTTGAGTTGGACTGGGTTCGCCCGGGAGTTGATTGATTTCCCCCTCTCCTTCTAATGGCGCGGTCGGGAGATTTGACACGTTTGACACGGGAGGCGCCGGAATTTCCGGCGGAGGCGCCACCAAAGCCGACCAGACAAAATAAACAATCAGGCCCGCGACGATTAGGATAAAAATGATTAAGCCGATTTTGATGAAGGGTTTCATGGATGTTTATGGCCAAGTGTAATAGTTAAAGTGAATCTCATCGTACTGGATTTTTTGCCATCGGAGATTAATTCTATTTGTTCTTAATAAATCGTTAATTCCATCTAATTCTTTGATACATCCTCCGCCTCCCTTTGTTACACAGAGGTCAACCCCGATTCCCGTTTCATGCGGCGATGTTCCCGGTCTTGCCACAACCTGTTGACCGTCCGTCCTAAGGGCGTGATTTGTCATGTGATTATATATTTTATCTTTGAGCGCTGCTTCGGGGGAAGCAGCGGCGGGAAACGTGCCTCTCAATTTGTTCCAAAGTTCATTCAATTCATATAGGTGCGCTTGGTATGCCGTGGGACGATAGGCGGAGTTAACGGTAACGGTATACCCAAGCGGCGATGCGATGTTTTTGAGGGCATCCACAGCGATTTTAAGATTGGGATTGGAGGATGGCCAAAGAATCTTCTGGCCCCCCTTCCCCTCATCCCCCTCCATTAAGAGCGCTTCCGAATCTGTAATGGGTGTCAAATCATCGCCGATAGTAATCCCGGGGGCGGGAGAGGTAGTGTTGTAGCATGTCCATTTCTTCGTTTTATATACTACACCTGTCACGCCAGGTGGATTGATAAGCAATGTGATGGACGACTGTGTTATAGCCGTCCTTACGCTAGGATCTACTATCCCGTCACGTGTTGCCTCAATTTCCGGGTCTCTGGTGGTGGCGGTATTAACAGTACGCGTGGGGCGTACCGCCGGATCGCTCCAGTTGAAGTTCGCGTCCACATGCACCGGGCGTATGTCTTTTGCGCTTGGTGGGTCACCTATTTTTACACCCTCAAAGGTCCAGTCATTACAGGTTGCTTGGGCTACATTAAAGGATTGCTGGCGTGGCGCGCAAAGTCTTAGAAATGGTTTGAGGTCTATGAATACCGGCTCCTCTTTAGGGGTGTTGGGGGTGTTGGGTTTTCTGTAAGCGTAAATCAAGCATTGCGCGTGGGAGGAACCGGCCATTTGACTGACGTTACCGGGGAGTCCGTTAAAGAGTACGACGCTTTGGCCGATGAAATACGGATATTGCCAGATGGTCGCCCCGGCGGGGATAGTTTCGCCTTCGTCATAGAAAAGATCAAAATCACTGCTGATTGAAATAGAATCCTTGATTATCATTTTGCGATAGGCGCAGTTTTCCGTGCTTGTGTTGCGAGGATAAGATGGAATGCTATTAAACGTTTTATCCGAGGGGTCTACGCACTCATTTGGTGTTGTCTGAACGCCCTCGGCGGCTAGATTTGAGGTGGCGGTTATATTTTCTAATTCCGGTAATTTTAACGTGGTGATTTGCGGATTAACGGTGTTTAAAACCAGATAAGACCCCAAAAGAAGCGCCACGCCCAAAAGGGCGGAGGTAATCATACTCTTCGCCTCCCGCTGTTTGTCGCCGCTGCCGGCCGAGACGGTGTAATAGACCCCGCCCGCGACAATCATTCCCAAAGCCAGGAGTCCCGCGATTCCGACCGCGAATTTATAGAGGTTGTTGAGATAACTCGGGATGTCGGTGGTCGGCTGGCAATCTCCCAAACCCAAACCGCTCGGGCACGGAAAATCCACATTCACGATTGGCTTCGATTCCGCCGCACGGGCGTAAAATTCTCCGGCCGAGAAAAACAAAAAGCCGAGAATTGAAAACAGCAGGATTATTTTTCCGAATTTCATTGGATTATGGACAGCATTATAAAACCCTTGTTGAATTCATAGGGATTATCGGAATTCTGGACCGTCACCGAAACCGGAATTGAATTTTGATAAACCGACTGTGGCGTCCCCACCTTCACAGTGACTTTATTCCCCTCGCCGGTCACTCTCCGGTTGTTTATCTGCCAGTCAAATGTGAGATACCGGAGGGAGTCGGCGTTGAAGAAGAAGGGAATAGCTTGAAGGGTAATCTGGCTTCCCGCTTTCGCCGTTTTTCCCAGAGAAGGAATGCTTATCACCACGTTCGGCTGGGAGATCGGAATTTGGATTGAATTTTCAAATGAGCTGTTGCCGGATTTTATTGAAACCCGGAGCGCCTGATAACCTGTCGGCCGCTGTTGGGCGGAAAAGGACAGGGTCTTGAAACCCGCGCCGCTCGCCGCCAGCTCATTGCCCACATACCAGCGGATGTCGGCCCCGGTGATGTCCGCGAGCTTGCCGTTCTGGACTAATTCCGCCGAGGCGATAACGAGAGTGTTGGGGGTCACAAGCGCCTTGCCATTGTAGTCGGCGGGAAAGTAATTATTGGCTTGCCAGGTGATGATGAGCGGATTGACGGTTGTTTGAGCCACGGATTTAAGTGGGATAAAAACCAGCGTCATAACCAGTCCTCCGCAGGCAATAATCTTTAAAATATTCATTTTATATTTTTGTCGCCGCGCCCGCGACCTTTCCCGCCGCGGCGAGGGTTTTGGGATGATTATGGATATAAACCTTGGTTATAAAAGCAATCACGATTGACGGTATGAAGGGAATCAAATTCGCGGCATATTGGGCGATATTCGCGCCAACCCTGTTGGCGAAGGGGTCGCCCTTGTTTTTGAAAAACAGCCATGTCCCGAAGGTGAAAAAGCTTTCTATAAATGGCGTGATCACCGCCCCGATTCCTGTAAAATCTAAAAGAAAACAGAAAAAATAAACCAGAAAGGATAAACCTATCCCGATAATCATTTCCGCCTCGCCTATTTTTTTATATTTGTTCATTTTCCCTCTTTTAATCCTTTTATCTCCAACATCTGTTCGGGGTTGGTGGTGATAATCTGGTCCTCGGTGTAGGAGGCAATCACTTTGACGGCGACATGCTTCAGGCCCGCGAAGAAAAGTCCCTCGCCCACGCCGGCCTCCAATAGAAAGGTCTTTTCTCCGTCGGTCAGGTCAAAGGCCTTGGAAACGGTTTCTATACTTGATGGGGACTGCTTCATAAGTATCTGCATGGAGGAGTTGGTGATAATTGGCCGGCCGTACTCGGATTTTATGAAATCGTCCACGTCCTGGGTGATGGTGGTAACCCCCAGATAATATTTGCGGCACCTTTTGACCAAACCGAAAAGGAAAGAGGCGGAGTCCTTGTATTTCATCATCCACCACGCCTCGTCTATCACCAGCAGGCGCCGCTTTAATTCGGAACGGACCATGCTCCAAACGAAGTTCAGGACGATGTACATCGCGATGGGACGGAGTTCTTCCTCCAGGTCGCGGATGGAGAAAACAATCAGGCGGTTCTTGATATCCACGTTCGTGGGCGCGTTGGTGAAGCCCGCGTAGGAGCCGTGGGTGAACTTATCCAGCCGCTGGGCGAGCGTTCGTCCCCCCTCCGTGTTTTCTAAAATCACCTGCAGGTCCTCCAATCGCGGCGGATTCAATTCTTT
>ERZ1292629.3890-Hain-H43-01um-R1-3890-length-11256-cov-5_pt1 | contig 11256 bp, 6 predicted proteins | sample MGYA00564399_ERZ1292629 | MGnify/ENA primary metagenome ERZ1292629 (study PRJEB36523, sample SAMEA6512636) | groundwater metagenome | collected 2019-01-08 | study: AquaDiva: Metagenomics assemblies of 32 groundwater samples | reverse complement strand
TTGAGCCCCAAAAGCTTGTCTTCGCGGCCTTCAAGCGATGCTTTTATAAGCACGCGGCCTGTTTCCATAAATGACGCAGCCGACAAGAAACTGGTAGTGGTAAGTGCAACTTTGGTAATGCCCATCAAAAGTTCTGCGTCTTTTGTAGGTTCTTTACCTTCGGCTTTGACGCGATTGTTTTCTCCAAGAACAGTTGTTTTTTCAACAATTTCACCAATTGCAAAATTTGTTCCGCCTGGATCTTTGATACGAACACGTGAGAGCATTTGACGAACAATAACTTCGATATGTTTATTGTTGATAGTCGCACCTTGCAAGGTGTACACTTTACTTACTTCAGCAAGAATATAGTTTTGAACTCGCTCGCGTCCCGCCACTTCAAATAATTCATTAATATCAAGCGGGCCATCAGAAAGTGCGCCACCAATCACTACCTCATCTCCTTTCTTTACAAGAAGAAGGCGCCCAAATGGAACTACAAAATCAATACTTTCTTCAGCACCCTTCTGATTTTTACCTACAACAGTGACAATCTTTTCACGATCTTTTTCAGTAATATCAATTACCTTTCCTTCGAGCGTAGAAATAATGCCTTTGTTTTTTGGTATGCGAACTTCGAAAACTTCTTCAACTCGAGGCAACCCAAGCGTAATATCTCCCGATGCACCCGCCACACCTCCGAGGTGGAATGTACGCATGGTTAACTGTGTACCCGGCTCACCAATTGCTTGTGCCGCAACTATACCAACCGCCTCTCCAAGCTTCACTGGCGTGTTTGACCCAAGGTCATATCCATAACACGTCTGACAAATGCCTCGGTCAATTTTACACGTAATAGCTGAACGAAGAGAGACGTGTGTAATTTCTTCAATTCCATCAAGCATTTCTGCATCTTCAACAGTCAATAAATGACCTTTTGAAAATAATACTTTACGCGTAACGGGATTTTTTAGATCAGCTGCAAGCGTGCGTCCAAACACTCTTTGCGAAAGTTGCAAGCCAATTTCTTTTACATCTTGACGATTTACTTCAATACTATCATCGGTTCCACAATCAGATTCCGATACAACAACATCTTGAGCAACATCAACTAAACGACGAGTTAAATATCCCGCAACGGCTGTTTTAAGAGCAGTATCGGCAGTACCCTTACGCGCTCCGTGAGTTGAAATAAAATATTCCAAAACCGAAAGTCCTTCTTTGTAACTCGACAATACCGGCAACTCAATAATACGGCCAACGGGGTTACGCATGAGGCCTTTCATGCCCGCCATCTGTGTAACTGAGTCCCACGAACCTCGAGCGCCAGCGTCGATCATTGAGAACACCGGGCCTTCGTGATCGAGTGTTTTTGGTAACAACGAAGAGACCTCTAGTTTGACTCGACTCCATACTTCAACAACTTTTTGATATCGCTCTTCTTCAGTCAATAAACCATTGCCGAATTGATCTTCAACAACTGCAATATCTTCATTGGCTTTTGCAATAATAGCTGGCTTATGGGTAGGCACGATGAGATCGCCCATCCCCCAACTAATCCCTGATTTTGTCATGTACTCAAAACCAATCGATTTAATCTTATCGAGAATTGGCGGAAGTGTCGCCTGACCATATTTACGTAATAATTTACCAACTAATTTTGTAAGAGTTTTTTTCGAAAGTTGATCATTGATAAAACCAAAATCATTTGGCATAGCAGCATTAAAAATAATGCGTCCGACAGAAGTTTCAAGATACTGTGGCGCACCCTGCTCCATATGAGAGAAAATCTTTACTTTTGCACGCAAATCAATATCGCCGATATCATGCGCAAGCACTGCTTCGTTTTTTGAAGAAAAAACTTTGCCAGTACCTTTAACACTTTCGTCTGCACTAATATGAGTAAGCCAATAGCAACCGAGCACCATATCGAGGGAAGGCACGGCTATTGCGTCACCCGAACCCGGTTTCAATAAATTTTTGGTTGAGGCAATAATTTCTGCGGCCTCGCGTTGCGCTTCATCAGTCAATGGTACATGGACTGCCATTTGGTCACCATCAAAGTCAGCATTGAATGCGGAACACACGAGTGGATGAAGCTCAATAGCATTGCCCTCAATCAGCAACGGCTGAAACGCCTGAATGCCCAATCGGTGAAGAGTTGGGGCACGATTGAGCAACACATACTTTCCTTTGATTACTTCTTCAAGAATTGCCCAAATATCAGCAGTCGCATCATCAATAAGTCGGCTTGCGCCTCGGATATTATGTGCAAGCTCACGCTCGATAATTTTATGAATAACAAACGGTTTGAAAAGTTCGAGCGCCATATGTTTTGGCAAACCGCATTGGTGCAATTTTAATTCTGGACCAACGACAATTACGGAACGACCTGAATAATCAACTCGCTTGCCTAAAAGGTTTTGACGGAAACGACCCTGCTTTCCTTTCAACATATCTGCAAGCGAACGAAGTGGGCGGCGTTGCGTTTGTGACGCAACGGGGGCGGCACCTCGTTTGATTGAGTTATCAATCAACGCGTCTACTGCTTCCTGAAGCATGCGTTTTTCATTGCGCGTGATTACTTCGGGAGCTTTCAATTCATAGAGGCGTTTCAATCGGTTATTGCGATTGATCACACGACGATACAAATCATTTACATCGGAGCTTGCATGCCTGCCTCCATCGAGAGGTACCATTGGTCGTAAGTCTGGAGGAATAACAGGAATTGTAGTCAAGAACATCCACTCCGGGCGCACGTGTGCGCGCTCCATGCCTTTGATCATTCGGAGGCGTATCAATAACCTTTTCTTCGCCAAAGGTGAGGCATCCTCAAGTTCGTGCTCAAGTCTCACACGGAGATCGGTCATATTCATGGCCTCACAAATTCCGCGAAGTGCCTCGGCACCAGTACCAGCTTCAAAAACATTTGCATATTTAACTGCGAGACGATGATAATCAACTTCTGAAACAACCGTGTGAATTTTCAAACTTTTCAGTTCGCTTTTCGCACGATCAGTTGCCTCTTTGAGTGCGGCTTTGTCTTTCGCATTTTTTGATTTTAATTTAAATTCGCGTTCAATGTCACGCAACACTTCCTCGCGCGCTTTTTCATCAACTTTTGTCACGATAAACCCTGCAAAATAGATAACGCGCTCAAGCTCTATCGCTGAAAGATCAAGCAATAATCCAATGCGTGACGGCACCGATCGCACAAACCAAATATGCGATACGGGTGCGGCAAGTGAAATATGACCCATTCGCTCTCGGCGAACTTGTGCCTTTGTTACCTCAACTCCACATTTGTCACATACAATGCCCTTGTATCTGACTCGTCGATACTTACCACAATAACATTCGAAATCTTTCGTCGGCCCAAATATTTTTTCGCAGAAAAGCCCATCACGCTCGGGTCGTTGAGTTCTATAGTTTATTGTTTCAGGTTTTGTAACCTCACCTTTTGACCACGTTAGAATATCTTGTGGGGAGGCAAGCCGTAACACTATTGATTCAAAATCACTTGCTCGTGTTTCCATATATTATATTCTCTCCATTCGCTCACGTGTTCGACGCGACACGCGACCATCAGACTCTTCCTCGTCGTCATCTTCATAACTTGGAGCAGATTCTGAAATAATTACATTCAGTGCAAGACCTTTGAGTTCATTTACTAACACATAGAAAGAAGCTGGTACTCGTGGATTTTTTAATTTTTCGCCTCTCACAATTGCATCATAGATCGCAGCACGTCCCAGAATATCATCTGATTTAATGGTAATAATTTCTTGCAATGTGTGTGATGCACCATACGCTTCAAGTGCCCATACTTCCATCTCTCCAAAACGCTGACCCCCTCCCTGTGCCTTACCTCCGAGCGGCTGTTGTGTAATAAGAGAGTATGAGCCAATCGAGCGCATATGAATTTTATCTTCAACCATATGAACAAGTTTCAACATATAAATTACGCCTACGGTTACATCTTGGCTGAATTTTTCGCCAGTACGCCCATCAAATAGTGGCACTTTACCGGTCTCCGGAATTCCAGCTTTCTTAAGTTCTGCTCGAATTTCGGTTTCGGTCGGATCAATAAATGCTGGACAAATCGCTTGATATCCGAGGCGATCGGCAGCCCAGCCTAAGTGTGTTTCTAAGATTTGACCAAGATTCATGCGGCTCGCTACACCAAGCGGGTTTAAAATAATATCCACGGGAGTACCATCTGCTAAATATGGCATGTCTTGCTCTGGAAGTACTTTCGAAATGACACCTTTGTTGCCATGGCGACCTGCGAGCTTATCACCTACTGAAATTTTACGAAGTTGCGCTACTTCGACATGGATACGTTTGATAACACCCGTCTCAAGTCTGTCACCTTTTTCGCGTGAAAAGATTTTAATCCCAACAATACGACCATGCTTACCGTGTGGCATGCGAAGCGATGAATCTTTTACTTCTTTTGCTTTTTCACCGAAGATTGCGCGCAAAAGTCGCTCTTCTGGAGTAAGGTCGGACTCTCCTTTTGGAGAAATTTTTCCGACAAGAATATCGCCTGGCCAAACTTCTGCGCCAACGCGGATAATCCCATCTTCATCAAGATCTTTTAATTTGTCCTCGCCGACATTTGGAATATCGTGCGTGGTAATTTCTTCGCCCAATTTTGTATCGCGCACATCAACAGTAAATTCTTCGATATGAATTGAGGTAAAGCGATCTTCTTTTACTAATTTTTCTGAAACAATAATTGCATCTTCAAACGTTGCGCCACCCCACGACAAAAAAGCAACATGAAGATTTTGACCAAGTGCGAGTTGGCCATTTTTTGTACTGGAATTATCTGCTAATACTTGCCCTTTTACTACGCGCTCGCCTTCGCGAACGATTGGCGTGTGATGAAGTGCGGTAACCTGGTTTGAGCGCGCAAAACTAATAAGATTATATTCTTTATCGTGATGGCCAGTTCGTACAATAATCTGTTCTGCGTCAACTGCTATAACTTTGCCATCTTCTTCGGCAAGAACCAAAAGACCAGAATCAATTGCCGCTTTTTCTTCGATACCAGTAGCTACAAGGGGTGCCTGTGGCTTAATACACGGCACTGCCTGCCTTTGCATATTTGAACCCATGAGAGCTCGGTTTGCGTCATCGTGACCTAAAAACGGAATTAAACTCGTCGCAATACTGAACGCTTGGTTTGGTGCAACATCCATGTAATCAAGTTGATCGCGGCCAATTCTTTTTGGTTGACCCTTGATACGAGCTTCCACTTCCTCCTCAATAATAGCGCCGTGCTCATCATATTTTACCCCTGCGTGCGCGATTATAAATTGAGCTTCTTCAAATGCAGTTAAATAATGAACATCTTTTGTTAATTTGCCGTCCTTAACTTTGCGATACGGTGTTTCAATAAGACCAAAATCGTTGATACGTGCATAACTCGCGAGGTGACCCACGAGACCAATGTTTGGACCTTCTGGAGTTTCAATTGGGCAAATGCGACCATAATGTGATGGATGTACATCGCGAACCTCAAAACCAGCGCGCTCTCGTGTCAAGCCTCCAGGACCAAGTGCCGACAGACGACGTTTGTGTTCAAGTTGAGACAAAACATTTACTTGATCCATGAACTGCGAAAGTTGGTTTGTGGTAAAAAATTCTTTCAACACAGACATAAACGGTCGAGCGTTCACCAGTTGAACGGGCGTCAGGGCGTCTGCATCGAGCGTTGAAATGCGATCATGAATATTGCGCTCCATACGAGCCATACCAACACGAAGACGATTTTGCAACATTTCACCAACACCACGTACGCGACGATGTCCGAGGTGATCGATATCGTCTTCCATCTCATCGGGAGTATTATTTTTGCGGATTACTTCACCTAATATATATCCAAAATCTTGCTTCGTAAGAACTCTCGATTCTTCGTTACCACCTCCAAGCGCTTTAAAGCGAAGATTCATTTTGTAGCGACCAACAACATGTAAGTCATATCGAGTTTCACTAAACATGGTCGAGATAAGCGACCGTGCATTATCGAGAGCCGCCATTTCTCCTGGGCGAATACGTTTATAGATTTCTACATATGCATCGTCGGGTGTTTTGGTTAAATCTTTCTTGAGAGTTGCATCGATAAATGATACGAGGCCCGTATCAACGTCTTTGAACATCTTTTTTATATCCTCATCGTTTGCGTAGCCAAAAATACGCAACAGCGCTGTTGCGGGAAGTTTTCGCTTGCGGTCAATTTTAACCCAGATAACGCCGTCTCCATCGGTTTCAAATTCTAACCACACGCCACGGCCAGGAATAATTTTTGCACCAAAACGTTTTTTGCCACGAAAATACGAAGCGGTAAAATATGCACCAAACGAACGAACAAGTTGAGAAACAATAACGCGCTCGATACCGTTAATAATAAAGGTGCCATGTGGCGTCATTAACGGAAAATCCGCAAAGAATATTTCTTGCGTCTTAATCTCCCCCGTTCTTTTGTTCGTAAGCCGTGTCTTTACACGAAGAGGAGCTTCGTATGAAAGATTGTTTGTGCGAGCGTAATGCTCGTCGTGTTGGGGTTTTTCTAATACGAACCCGAGGAGTTCGAGAACGATTTGCTTTCCAGTATGATCCTCGATTGGCGAAAACTCATCGAGTAACTCCTGAAAGCCTTTCTTCAAGAACCAGTCATAGCTCTTGAGTTGCACTTCTGCTAAGTACGGCAAGACTGCTAACGGCTCCTTGTACCGCGAAAAGTATTTTTTCTGCATAAAAATAGAAAAACAAGGACAAAAACCCCTAACTCCTACTTATAAATGGGGCCTTTATCGTATTTAATTGGTTATTTGTGCTTTTTAATAACCACTTTATTAAATTGCGCCTCATTGACCACTTTATCCAAAACTCATCCGCATGTGGACAACTACTACGCATTATTCCCAATGCACCCAGTATAAGTCCTCTCAAAATTTTGTCAATAGGGGTCCTCCGTTTACTGTTGCGACATCAATGAAAAACTTGCAAGTAATACATTATAACGCGCAAGTATTTCGTCACGATTGGGTGCGTCGGCGTTGAACAACACAGAAATGACCACCACATCAGCTCCGTTGTTCGAAACATATGTGAAGACTTTCTCAATGGATGGGTCATCGAGCGTATGCAGAGTAAGTTGATAAGCTGAGCGATTTACTAGTGTCACCGTCTTTGTCTGGACGATTATATTGCTACCAGCGTTGGTCTGTGCGAACTCCGCAATGGATAATATGGCGGGCTTTTGAATATGATGCAATGAAATAAAGCTATCACCGGATGGCAAATGAGCATTATCCGACGGAATATTTTCCATCGAAGTATTGATGACTTTCAAGCCATTGGTATCTTCGTCAATTCTCCAATCGCTTGGATACCTAAATTCAAATCCAAAATTACGATACATTTTCCAAGTCGAAGCATCTATAGTATTTTGCTGTTGGGTTTTGTTATGGAGTTTTATTGAGTAGTAAATATCATTACCCGAAAAGCTATAGTCTTGCTCAATTGAGTATGTTTGTATCGCCCACATGAGCAAAATAAAAACTACAACGATAATCGTTATAGTCCAGTCGAGCCAGCGCTTGAGAAATATATCTTTGAAAAGCATGAAGCTATTATCGCACAAAAAATGCTTTTGCCTTGTGTACAAAAAGCTTATCTACAACTCTACATGATCACGTTCGCGAAGGTGCTGACGAATGCGTTCTACATGAACGGTGAGTTTTTGTACATCTGCAATTTCGCGAAGCATTAACTCTGTACGCTTATCATGTTCAATAAGGTCAGAATGAATGAGAGAAATCTCACGCCTAAGATCGGCGAAGCCAAGTCGTACTTCGCGGTGGAGCTTTTCACTCTCTATTACATGAGTCTGAAGCAAGCCTCCAACATCCTCAATAGTTTTAATCTTTTTCTGCATGGTATCAGTCTATGAACATTCTACAGAAGCGTCAACTCCTCTTTCGCCTCCAGCGTTCTACTGTCACAAGCAATGGGCTTGCGATAAATATTGATGAGTAGGTACCAATAATGATACCGATTATGAGTGCGAGCGCGAAGTTTTTTGTGGCGACTCCACCAAAGAAATAGACCGCGAGCAATGAGAGTACGGTGGTAAGCGATGTATTGATCGAACGCGTAATGGTTTCTTTAAGACTTCGCTCAACAAGTTCTTCAAAATTGCCAGTACTGCTTCGACGTAAATTTTCACGAACGCGGTCGAATACTACAATGGTGTCGTGCACCGAAAACCCAAGCACCGTAAGAAGTGCTGTTACGAACAACGCGTCAATTTCAATCCGCAAAAATGAGAAAATGCCGGTGGGGATAAACACATCGTGCAACAAGGCGACAACCGCGATTACTCCATAAATCCAACTTGAGACTGGCCGTGATACCTTACGAAATGCAAACGCCACATAAAGGATAATGGCAATAAGCGCAAGCGCGAGTGCAATGAGAGCATTGCGGCGTAACTGACGGCCAACCGATGGACCTGTTGATATAAAACTTTTTTCTTCTACCTCACCTTTTGCACGAAGTGTAGCAAGCACCTTTTGGTGATCGGCCTCGGTCAAATAGTTCATCCGTACCAATACACGATGATCACTGCTTTGAGTCACATCGGTAACAGTAATACCCGCGCCTTTTAGAGAATCAACAATTTCGGATTTTGAAGGAATAGAATTTTTATACTCAACATCAATACGAGCATCCCCTTTGAAATCGACTCCGAGATTAAGACCGTAGATCAAAAGTGACGCAATTGAGAGCGCAAAAAGCGTGCCAGAAAATGTGTAGAAAATTTTACGTGACGCAACAATGTTCATGATATTCTCCCAAAACCACTACCATATAAAAACTTCAATGCGCGACCCGGAGCGTGCCTACGCGAATGAAGTGCTCGCAAAAATGTGCGCGTCACAACAATTGCGGAAAACATCGAAACACCAATACCAAGACCCAAAGTAAGTGCAAAGCCCTTAACTGCATCCGAGCCAAAATACCACAGTATCACTGCAGTAATTAGACTTGAAATATTCGAATCGCGTACCGATGTCCACGCGCGTCCAAACCCTTCTTCGATAGCCGTGCTCAAAGTTTTACCGCGACGTAATTCTTCTTTCATGCGTTCAAAAATAAGGATATTTGCATCAACCGCCATACCGATCGATAAAATAAAACCTGCAATACCAGCAGTTGAAAATGTAACCGGAATCAATTTAAAAACGGTAAGCGAAAGCGAAACATAAATTAAGAGCGCTACAATTGCGATGAACCCCGGCAATCGATACCACGTAAGCATAAATATCACTACGAGTAAGAACCCGAGAAGTCCCGAAAAGAAACTTTTCTTTAATGAATCGGCGCCACGAGCAGGCTCTTCCGTACGTTGTGAAATAAGCTCAATCGGCACGGGCAACGCTCCAGAATTCAGCCGCTGTGAAAGAATTCGCGCCTCCTCAGGCGTAAAATTGCCTGTAATTTGTGCGGTACCACCATCAATTTTTTCTCGTACCGTAGGAATACTAATTGGCACGCCATCAAGGAAAATAGCAATCGGTTTGTTTATATTTTGTTCGGTAAGCCGTGCAAAAATTTTTGAACCTTCTTCGTTAAATGTAATCTGTACTTGCGCATTGCCTCCAGCCTGAGCAAATTCTAACCGCGCGCTTTGCAAATAGCGACCGGTGAGTTCTGTGGGGGCAAATGCGGCAAATGGATTTTTTTCTGCATCAGCGTCTGAAACTTCGGGACGACGGATTTGAAATTCAAGATACGGAGTCTCGCCAATGAGTTTTATTGCTTGTGCAGGGTCGAATATACCTGCAAGCTGAACACTGAGATGGTCCTCGCCTCCTGTTCTCTCAACTCTCACGACCGGCTCTGAAACACCAAAAAAATTCACGCGACGCTCAATGACATCACGCAAACCTTCAAGTGCCGAAGACTTTTGGTCACTCGGAATTTTTGACATATCTGCCTTGTATGTGAGGTGAATGCCTCCTTTTAAGTCAAGCCCGAGCCGAAACGGCACATTTAACTTTTCCCAAATTCCCCACTTTGGATATACAAAATAACCGGCAAGACCGCCAAGTATGAGAAGGGCTACAGCTAAAAGTCGGAACTTCATAGAATGAAAGCTATTATAACAACGCGAGAAAAAAACACAAGAATTGACGAATGGTGCAAATCCCGTAGGATACAAACGAACAGCACTTTGACTTATAAAAAGGAGGAGATTCTAATGCCTATTACCGCGGGAATTTTTGGTGCGGGATCTAGTTTTGACGACCGCTACATCCCCGACTATGCGCAACTCGGCAAGCTCGTCGAGTCATGGAAAACAATTGGACTCAAAATTGTTCTCACGAGCGGATCATTCGATATGTTCCACGAAGGACATGCATTGTATCTCGAGGCCGCAAAAAAACTGGGAGACCTGCTTATTGTAGGCGTGGACAGCGACGAGAAAATACGAGCAAAGAAAGGACCAAATCGCCCTGGCGTGCCACAAATTGAACGACTTCGTATTTTGGCACACGTTCGCCATGTAGACGTCGTAACACTCAAAAATCTCAACGATTCAAAGTGGGCACTCATCAAACTGGCACATCCCGATGTACTCCAAGCAACCGAAGACACATATACCGATGAACAAATTGAAGAGTTACGAGCATATTGTGGAGAGGTCGTTGTTCAAAAACGCATGGCGACCACCTCGACAAGCGCACGAATCAGGCTGTTGGTACTTACGGGTGCCGAACAAATATCGAAAACTCTGATCGCAGAGCTCCCTGGCACTGTTCAGGCGATATTTGAAAAGATTAAGGAGGGCTCATGAAAAAGCAAAAAAATATTCTCATATCGTACATACCAGTACTTCATGACGGATATTGGAAACTTTTCCAACAAAGTCCAAGAGCGTCAACGCTCTATATTGTTGGAGAGAATATCATTCGCGACTTCCCCGAACTAAGAAAAGACATCCGACGGCTTGACCCACACCTCATACAGCGAGCGATTATCGGATGGGATCTATTCCAAAATGTTGAGATCCTTCACGAGCTCACCGCACACCACATCCGAAAAACACGCCCCTGCATTACAATGACGCAAGACGACCTTTCAACTGAAATCGCGAAAAAATATTTTCCCGATTTTTCGATAACGTATCAATCAACTTTTCTGCGCTGGGACAAGAAACGGTCAATGGCCTTGAAAGACATCCACTACGACACGCGAATG
>ERZ1292629.1567-Hain-H43-01um-R1-1567-length-21655-cov-5_pt2 | contig 11256 bp, 21 predicted proteins | sample MGYA00564399_ERZ1292629 | MGnify/ENA primary metagenome ERZ1292629 (study PRJEB36523, sample SAMEA6512636) | groundwater metagenome | collected 2019-01-08 | study: AquaDiva: Metagenomics assemblies of 32 groundwater samples | reverse complement strand
ATCGCGTCTGTGCCAACAAACGCCTTTGTACTTACTACTCCCGCCGTGCGCAGTGCTATTGGCTTGATTTTGCGACCGCGTACAAATGCGTAGATTGCATTTACGATTGTCCAGCCCGTTTCCGTTCCTATGGTCGATTTCCATTCCATTCGGCACGTCAAGTAGGACTCGGTGCATATTAAATCTTATATTCTTACCCTTTTCGCGTATGAGTCTTTCGGCGTACCAGTGCTTGCGTTTGTTGCCGCGTTTAGAAATGTGCCATTTGAACTTTGATAATCTCTCAAAGTCTTCATCATCCACGATAGCGAATTCGCCTTGAGTCAATCGTATCTGTTTCATATACGTCTCAATAGTCAACTACATTGACATCGCACTGCGCGGCCTATTCCGGTGGCGCACATCATAATCACTATAACTGATCGGGGGAACGAAAGCCAGCGCCCAAAGGCCAATAATGTAGGCGTCTGCATCGTCCGGGGACCGCCCACACCGTTCCTTTATGCTCTCTTTGTCTTCTACGAGCGTCCTCTGCCCCCTGTGATTGTAACGCGGCCACGTCAACTGGTCCCTCAATTCGCGGTACATCGTATGGCAGGTCATTATGGTTGATGTGCGGCGGTCGGTTAAGCCGCTCTGGAACATCTTGGCGGCATTGTCCCAGGCCTCGGCCCGCAGGTTGTAAAAGACCTCATCTTGAATCGCCTTGCCCTGCGGGGTGAAGACTATGACCGGCAGCCCCATACCCATCAGAATATCGACCACGCCCGCCCCTAAGTCAGCCCCGGTCGATTCTACGGCTATAGAGGCCCCGCCGGCCTTGCGACTCATCTGGGCCAATTCTGTGGCTATCTGGGTAATCGGGCAACGCGGCAAACTCCTGCGCTCGTTGATTTCGGCATTGCTCATATCGAGCATAACAGTCAAGTCGTCTCCAAAGCGGGCCGTATCGCAAGCGATAACACGCCTGATACTCGCTGGGTCGCCTTGGCGGTCTATGGCCGATTGAATCCAGCCATCCAGGATAATCTGCTTTGGGTCATCAACGGCGGCCCAATCGCCGTAGAGGTATGCGGCCAGCAGGTCGGGGCGGTGAGAGTAAGCCTTCTCCAATACCGTCAGATATTGCGGGCTGAGATGTGGATTGTCGGTGGGTAACGCCTGGACAAAGAGCCGGTCAACGGCCACATCTGAATCACGGTGAACGCGGCCCGTTTCTTCCCCGGTAATGAAATCCTCTTTGAGCCAACCCTTTGCGGGGTTCGCCGTGAAGAGCATCTTGCCGGGTATCTTGACGCCGTTCAAGGTCTTACGCCATTCAGTTGCGGCCCGAAGGGTCATAATATCGCTGCGGGTCGTCTCCTCGGCCTGGTCAATCACGGCAAAGGCTAATTCCGCACTGTTGAACTTCTGAATGTCCTCAGTCCTGTCCAGGCCCCCCGTTTGGATGATCGCTCGGGCTGCAATAATGAATTGAACGGGCTTGCCGCGCGCTTTGTATAGAGCCGGCGGTATCATTGCGAACCACGTCTGTAAGGTCGTCTCGGAAAAGTCTTTGGCCACCTTGCGGCCCATAAACCCAACGACCGGGGGATGGCTCTGGGGCAGTAGGCCGCATTGCTCTATTAGCCTAAGCGTCTCGCTCAACGCAAAGTGGCAGGCATAGACCGTTTTGCCGCCGAACTTCGCGCCGCCGTACATCAGCTCGTGCGCAACGGAGTCCTGGTCGGAGGCGAACATAAAACCATCGGCTTGACTCTGGCGGGCCGTGTAACGAACCTGCCAATCATAATCCGTTGTTCGCGCGGGTCCGGCGTCCGTTAGATGTTCTCTTGCCATCCGCCGGCGTGCTTGCCTTGTCAGTATCCTTTCTGACACTTGACCTCTCGTCTGTATAGGTGATGTGAACTTTGAGGGGCTTGCCCTCTTTGGCGGCGTCCGGCTCCCAGAGTTTGAGCCTGTCGCCCAGCATTTGATACGCCCTGAGAGCCGCGTTGAAGTCCTTCGCGGCCTCCGCCTTTTTCGCCAACGCCCGAACCCTCCTCAAGATCGCTGAGCCAGTGAGCCTGGCCTTGTTGCACATCTTTTGCTCAAGCCGCTCAATCTCAGCCTTGACGTGCGCTCTGCGGAGCAAGGTTTGAGCCTGTTGTCTGGCTGAGTGTTTGGAGTATCCCGCTTGTTCCGCAGCCTTCGCACCATTGCGACATACTGCGAATATCCTGCAAAAATCACGCCATCGGCCATCATTAGGATTGGGCATAGGCGGCATTATACAGGGGCTTATTTACATTTGCAATAAAAAGGGCGGTCGTTTTTCACGGTACGACCGCCAAGAACCGTTTAGGAGAGTTGACGGCTTACTCCTTTTCTGCCGCAGCGATAGCGGCCTCGGCTTGCCTGATTATGTGTTGGGCCCACGTCATGGTATCACTTTCTCGAAAACCTTCTCGCAATAGTCTTTTGCACGCGGCCAGCAAGCCCTCAAAGTTGTTGCAGGCGCGGACGTCACGCGCTTGCGAGCGATATATCGACCCGCCCAAAATGGTCTGCAAGTCAATCTCCAAAATCAGCCGGGCAACGGCGTTGGCCCCAACGACGAACATCGGATCGCCCGTCTCGATGTGCTGAGCGTGCAGAAAACTGCGAACAATTCGCAAGTAGCCGACATTGTTCAAGTTGGGAAGAAGCTCCTCTTCGAGGACGGCCAGAATCATTTCGGCTTGTTGTTTGCCTTTCTCTATGTTCATTGAACACACCCCTTCAAGACGATTATCAGCATCACCGCCGCGCTGAATAGTATTGCGAACAGGTTAAATTGTTTTTCGTTCATTTTCATTTTCTGCTTTCGCCTCCCGCTCCGCTTTTAGTTCCTCGGCGTACCTGTGTTCTGCCCACTTTACGACATCCTCAATCCTGTCTGCTAACTTCCCCGCCGCCTTTTGGAAGGCACGCACCTTACGTAATGCCGTTCTGTTCATTCTACCCATTTTTCACCTATTTTCTGATTTTCAGCTTTCGGGCATTGCGCAGGATTGACGAACTCCGGCGCGCCCTACCAATATCACCCTTATTTTTCAGCCGTCGCGCCACTCGTTCAAACTCTTTAGAACTTCTGGCGAGACGTGGACCGTTATTCCTTCGTCTTTGGATTCTCGGATAACAGCTTGCACTTCTTTTGGCTCCGCCTCGGCGATAGCGGTGTCGAGCTGCGTGACCAATCCTATGGCCCAGGTCAGGGCCTCTACTTCACGAAAGCTCTCTCTCGCCGCTTTGCACGTCGCCAGCAGCTTCTCGTTGATTTCCTTGAGCCTGTCCCGCTCGGCGGATATTGCTTCAAGTAATTTCCACTCGGCTTTACATAGCGGCTTTTCTGGCGTATATTTCGTTTCACTCATTTTTGCACCTCACTTTTCAAATATGCCCCCGGCCCGGTTCAGCCACAACTCCCTTTGGCTCGGCAACGCCGAAGCCGGGGCATACCTAGTATTACTGCAAACGCTGTGCCACAGGCTTGAGGCTCGATTCTGCCTTAATATCGGCACTCGATGTTTCAAGCCGGCAACGTGCGTTATTTTTCGTCAACAGTCTCAATCATCTTCGGCGTCGCGCCCAACCCAGAAGTCATAAGAAGCCAGAGTTGTTCCAGCGTTCATCGCCTCGCACAGCCTTTGTAGGTCGTGGGCGAGTATTTTCATTAACCAGGGGGCTTTTGGCTTGGTCGCTACAAAGTTGTTCATTTCCACGACCCATTCGTGAGCACATAGCGACCAAGCGAGGTGTTCCGCCACACAACCTTCGAGCCACATAGGAAACAGAGAGGCCAGTATGTTCTCGTGAGATTCCGTGCTGTCCTCAGTCATAAGATAGTAGCCATCACCGTGCGCAGGTTCAGTCTGAGGGTCGCGCACTCTCCAAAACTCCTGACACACCCATTTTGTAGGGCCTTCCTGATATAGGGCCTGTATAGCGCGCGCTGCCGGGCGATGTGAATCCCACACGCCGAGGACTTCTCGGTCAGTCTCGTCCATCCCAATCCAAATCTGAAACATCGTCAATCCTCCTTTGCCGGCTCGTTAGGATACATAAGCTCGCTCTGCACCGGAGTTAGAGCTATGGTCAAGAGCGCGCCGTCCTCTTGGTCAATCCAGTGAGAAAGCGTGGCTATCTGGTCGCCAGTCAAGTGCAGGCCCTTGAAGGTCACATCGACCCCCTTGTTGTTGACGACCGCCTTCTCAATCGTCCCTGTTACTATCAGGGCGGCGGTGTGTGTTGATTGTGTTGTGTGTGGTTTCTTGCTCATTGTGGTTCTCCTTCTGTGATTGTAAGTTCTCCTTGCCTTGCTGAGCCGCGCTTCCAAACGACATAACCATCTTTACGATAGCCTATCATGATAGCATAATAGTTTGGATCGCCCGTGACCGTAAGCTGTATCCATTCATCGGGTATGACTGTCCAGCAGACATCATCACTGCTGGGGCGAAAGTGTGAACGCACCGACTCTATGCTTCTCTCTACGCCATCCACCACGCACCACAGCGCTATCAATACTCCCAACAGTATATACCACCGTTTCATATCCTTCATTGTGGTTCTCCTTTCATAAGACTGCTGATTCACCTAATCGTTTGGCACGAATCAAAAATCTGCGGCCCGGCGTATCCGGCCCGGCAATTATTAGCGCCTCGGCGTTGTGCAGTGCCGCTTCGCCGCGCAATCCGTCATCGTGAACTTCTTCGGGCGGTCTGATGATGACCCACGACCCGCCATATAATTCTTCAAACCGTTTCCGGCCCCTTTCTGCAACATCGCCGACTCGCTGCCAATTTGGCGAATAGCCGTTCGTGTAAAACCACGTTACAGTATCTGGCTTGTCTCCACGGGCCAGACCGTACACCTTGCAAGGTTCTGTGTTTTGCTGAGGCGCGCCGCCAACACCAACGAGAATCTTGCGAACTTGTCCCGGAAAAGGCTTCATTGTAACCTTGTCCGCGTGGGCATACCATCGCCGCAAGGCCGCCTCCGACTCGTCGTAGTCATAGTGGCAGAGCAACGCAATCCAAACATTGATTTGAAAATCGCTGGGTTGCCACTTGTCCCATAACTGCTGTAAAACATCGCGCACAAACTGAGTTGCTTGTTCTTTGGTCATAACGTGTCCTTCCAGCGTCCTTCACGTTTCATCCGGGCCATTTTTTCCTCAAGCGTCTCTGAACCTTTAATTTCATCTTCCCATCGTTCCTGATTCAGCCACGTTGCCGGGTGTGGTATGAATTGGCCGTTGTCTTTTAACCATTGGTCACACCGCTTATACTTTTCAAGTGTCGCCAACACCTGCTCAATAGGGGGTTTCTTTTTCAACCAGGATTCCCAGGCCTTGCCCTTACCCTCTTTGCGGGGGTATGCTGCCCAGAACTTCTCAAAATCAACAGAGTACACTGTTTTCTTCTTTTCATTCTTTTCATTCTTATCATTCTTGTTTGTGGTTAGCTGTTGGTTAGCCGTTGGTTGCTCGCTGGTTAGCCGTTGGTTAGGTGGCTGGTTAGTTGGTTGGTTGCCTGTATCGCCATAGGCTTGGTAAGTGTTGTATTTGCATATAGTTATCAACGTATAAGCGTTGGTTGATTGGATGGTTATTTCGCCGGTTGATTTTAGGTGATTTAGGCCCGTGCGAACCGTTTGTCGGGATAAGCCGGTTTCGAGGCTGAGATTTTCTTGGCTCATTATCAGTTGGCCGGGTTCTAAAACCTTACCCTGCCACGCTTTGCGCCTATGATTAGCCCGACGGATAAGATGCTGAAATAGGTGGGCCATATTGGGCTTGGTGTACCACTCCCATTCTTCAATTTTCCGCCAGTTTCGGACCCAACCATCAGACATCCTTGCCTCAAAAAATACCCCGCCCACCAATGGATGCGCGTCTGAAACGCATATAGTCCTCGCGGAGCTATCTGGTGGGTCGGGGATTTGATTCAGTATGATTCAGAGCAATATCCATTACTTGCCATTAGCGGCGTTCCTGTCGCGGGCGTCAACAGTATTTTCGAGAATTTCCCAGATTTTTATCTGCACGCCGGGGGTCTCGGAATAGACCTTGCGCTCCTCTGCCAGACATACCTGAGAGTCGTCCATCCAGGCAAGGCGGTTCAGAGCATCCTCAACGCATCTTCGCAGTTTTCCGCTATCTGGCTTGCTTGTGTGCCAGATCGGGGCTTGTGGCTTGAGCTGGAGGCCTTCTTGCCCCTTCCTGTGCGAATAATGAGCCTTTGGCCGTTGCATAAAGAAAGTGATGTCCAGTTTGACCGGCCCGGGTATCGGCACGGGTCGCCCGTAGGTCTGCATAAAAGTCCAGGCTACCGCATCCTGCCATTTCCGTTGGTACTTGCCGGCGGGGGCCACTATCGGCTTGCCGCTTTTGTGCGGAAAGACCGTCTTTGAACCCGCCGAGCGGCAGATACCAGGCACAGAAAGTTCAAACATCGGATTTTTCATTTTAGATGTTCCGCGTCGAAGTCGAACCGGCGGATAATCTGTTTTAGGTCGATAGGCGAGATAATCGCCTCAGAGCATCGTCGAAGCAGTGCATCTGGGGGATTGACTCGCAGCAATTCCGTCTGTGGACGCCCCCACGCATCCCTGTATAGCCCGAATAAATAGGTCAAGCTGCCGCGCTTCTCAACGCTCATCGTACGGTGACATCTTTTCATCTTACTTCTCCAAATTGTCAAGCAGTTCTTGGATGCGGGTAAATTGGTCGATTGCCTGTTTCTGGGTAGGAAATTCGCCGAGCAGTTGGGTCTCAATATCAGCCTGCCAGTCGTCCGGCCCGTCAAACTCTTCGACCGACAGCCATACTTGGTAAATTTTCTCAGCCATTGTGTACTCCTTGAAAAAGACCTTGCCCGCTTTCGATGTTGGCCGGTGGGTTCTCATAGGGGCGGGCGGTTAGCACGTCTGCCGCACCCACGAACCGTCCCCCGCCCTGAACGTCTGGCATTGACTTACTCACGGGCAAGGTTAAGCCCAAATTGCTATTGAAAAGAGACTCTGCGTTATGCCCGCCATAAGCCACAAGCATAGAGGCCGCGCCGCAACCGGCTTTCGGCTGATACTGGCCGTCAGCGTAAAATGCCGCCTTCTCCGCCGGGACAAAGTGAACACGGCCCTTAATAAAGCATATAGCATCGGCTTTCGGGATATACTCGTGAAACCACTGGGTATCAGGCCGGGCAAAGACAAGGGCAATCCCGTTGCCGTGTTTGCATAGCCGCCGCATCCATTTTGGCGTGTCCGAACCATAAGGCGGATTCATAAAGACGTTGCCGAACCAGTTGGCAGTCAAGCCGTCGTCTCTGATTGTCAGGTGAATCTGTGCCGGTATCCAGGGCACAATGTCTTGGCCAGGACTACAAGGATCGAGGTCGAACTGAACATTCAAGGCGCGGAAAAGTTCGCGCGGCGTGTACCATTCCTTGCTTTCGTTGTAGGTCGATTCGTGCGTGAATCCTTTTGCTGGCATTATAGCGTCCTCCCGTATCCCGGTTCACAATCGGCATTGTCTTCGCTCCAAAGAGTCACGCAGGCCAATTCCGCCCGCAGGACGGCCCGAATGAACTGCCAATCCGGGCGATAAATCTGAACTCCGCTCTCTGAGTGCCCCCAGACGATTATCTTCTCGGCCCGCGTACTCGGCTCAGGACACATCCCATCGTCCTGCTGCCAGTGCTTGTACCACATCATCTTGTAGAACTCGCTCATCCAGTCCCGCTCCGCAGGAATCAGTAGCAATCGGGCTATAATCTTGTCACGGAACCGCGCCGGCTCCGCAGTCGCAATCTGATGGCAGGGGAAGCATAGAGCAATCCCATAGTCCGGGTCGTATTGAACCATCCAGTTTGTCAGCGACCGCAAAAATAGGTGATGAGCTTCGAGATCGCCGCCCACGCCGCAGTGTTGACAGCATCGGTCTCTTGTCTTAACGATCCCCGCCCACAATCTCATCGCTTGTTTTTGCGCATTCTTCATATCAGGGCTTGCTCAACATATTCTTTCACGCGGTCGAGAACGTGCCGCATATTGTCCGCGCTGATTGCATCAAGGCTCATTCCCGCAGCCTTGAGAACTTCGTGGGCTTTCTTTAGGTCGGGCTTGGGGAATACTTTAAGCGGATATGCGTTTGCCCAATTCTGTATCTTCACCAAAGCATCAGTCTTTCGCTTGTTCTCGGCCTCAAGTTGCCGTTTGTACGCAGCGTGCCGAGCCTCCGCCGCATCGAACATTTCCTTATCTGCCATTGTTATATCTCCTCAAAAATTGGTTCTTGCAAATTCTCCAAAATACTTCAGGCGACGAATTTCGTCACCGTCAATAAACCCAATGAACACCGCAAACTCCGGCTCATTTATCTCAGCTTCCGTTCTTAGTCATCTTCCTGCTCGATTACATCCGCCGTCATATTCCCGCAATTGTTGCACTCGGTGTTTAAGCCAATCATTTCGTGTGGAACAATATCAACCTGCTCCCCGCCACAAATTCTACACTTCGAGATACAGATGTCCCAATTCTTGACATCCTCTGTATCCTCAACCCACGCCATACTATCAGACACATCTTGAAGTCCTATTCCTCCATTGCGCAGAACCAAAAGCGTCTGTGCCTTTGTTCCACTATGCCAACGTGCCAGTTTCACTTATCTTGCCCTTCCTTGCTCAGTGTCTTTTCTGCCATCTCATAGTATTGCGAACATATTGGCGACGCGGCAGTCGCCTGTGATGGTGTTATGTTCCAACTTTACTCCTGTATATTGCGGGCCGAGACCACTTGCGGGCCAGGGCCTTCCATTGCGGCGAATAGTTCACCCAGCGGCCAGGTGGCTGATACAACTGTGCGAAGGGCAGAAAACCCTTATCGTAAATCGCTTCACATCGTGCCTCAAAATTATCAGGATGTTCCTGCTCAAATCCGCCGAGAACATAACAGCGTTTCTTGTCTGTCGGAAAATCCCAGAGCATATCCCTTGCCTTGTCCAGTTTATGCAATGCTGACTCTGTATCGCAGGCAATCCATAATTCGCTGACCTTGATTGTCTTGAGCAAATCAACGTGCCAAGCAGACAAATAGTCGATGTCCAACCCGCCGGAGAACTTGATGCCGCGTTTCTGCTGCCGGAGCATATCAAACACCGCCTCGATGTGTGGGCGGCTACAGGCCAGCAGATTGTTGTCCTGAACGATATACCCCGGCTGAATCGGAATTTCGCGCAGCAGCCCTTCGTGCCTGGGCACTACACACCAGGGGCATTTCTTCGGACAGCCACGCGATGTAAATGTCACACCGGGTTTTACAAATCGACCAAGCACAAAATCGCGCACTTTATGATGGCGAAAAGCCGGCCCGCCGAGTCGAACCTGTTTGCACCGCCTTGCCCACGCATCAGCCAAATATGTCCCATAGTCTCTATCCCAAGTGAACGTCACAGAGACATATACCGGCAAATCCGGCAAATCGAACATCGGCGGCTCATCGTAGAACGCCAGATCATCGGTTGGCGTCCACTTCGTCCGCCTTGCGAATACCCTGATAATATCACCGTTGGTTATGGTGTTGGGGGCCATCTCAATCTCCTCTTGCCCTGCGAATCACTGCTTCGGGCTTCTCATCGCCGAGAAATCCAGGGGCCGCGCCAACGGCCTGGCGATAATCTTGACGCCGTATTGTCAAGGGATACTCCCTTCTCTGTAATTGTTCTGGCCATTCAGCCGGGTCGTGAGATATTCGCTTGCCTATCGGCAGGGCTTTCACGAAGACCGGGACGCCCGTCGCGTCACACTGTTCAATGATGCTCTCTATCCATTTGATTTTGCACGGCCTGCGGCCTGGCCCCGTTTCCGGCCCGCATATCACCCAACTCAAACGTTTCAGATAACCTTCAATATGAATTTCTTCAAGGAGCGGTTCAAGACTGACGAACTTCACGGCGGCAGCGATTTCGTTGAGGGCGTTTATCCGATACAGATACTTCTCACTTTCGACGCTGACGCCGATACTTATATGGGGACGAAGGACTTCGCCATCAATCCATTCAGCCATCCGGCAGGGTCTTTTCGTCAATGCGAACCACTTATGAGCTACCATATCTCGCATTACATCGAATACCCGCGTGATATACTCAAACGGTATTTTCTCGTGGAACAAGTCCCCCATCGAATAAACGAAGACTCGGCGGGGTTTGCGCCAGTGCAGAGGTTGATCCAGCACCCTCGCATCGAGGCGAAATTCTCCGTAACTACCGTGGTCATAAAAGTACAATCCGTTCCCGAATCGTAGGTTGATTTTCTCCGCATAGCAATTCAAGCAACCAGGGCTTACCTTAGTGCACATCCAACCATTGTCGCCGCCTAGTAAACACCGGTATCGGATCGGATTCCAAGACGAATCAGCCCAGGGTATTTTAGTCGCGCTCATTCTTGTCCTTTCTCAAACTATTACGAGACACACATTCCTGCTGGCCGTTGTCTGTAAATTCAATCCAAACACTGTTCTTTTTGCCCCGGGCAAACACCTTGCAGACGCGGCCCTTCATTGCGGCCCGCTTTTCGTTGTTGCCCCAGTTGAATATGTAAAGTTGCTCAGTCATATCTCATAAAAACCGGCGGGCAAGATGTCTAATACACACGCACGTTTCTTCGTCGTCCCTTGCAAGGTATCACTTCGGCACGTCTGCCGCCGCCGGTCTTAATTAACACTTTGTAACATCACAATAAACATCTTGGTCGGGGTTTTCGACCCTATTTAGATTGTTCACTTTGCACTCTTTTGCCTCAATATCATAATTGACACACTCAGAGCATTTCATTTTCATTTTCCTTTCAAAAAGACCGGCGGGCAGCCAATAGCGTCGCCTCCCTTTTCAGGGCCATCACTGGCCTACCTGCCGCCGCCGGTCTTATTTTCATCTATCCTTTAATGCAGTATCAATCAACTCTTGAATTTTCTTCATTTGTTCGGGCCAATCCGGTACTTCACCCGCATTGTACCAATCATCAAATTCGGCCCAAATATACTGCCATTCCCTCTCAGTAAAACATTCAGTCATTTCACTTTCCTTTCAAAAAAGACCGGCGGGCAGTTGGTACCGCAACACACGAAATCACTTTCGTCCGAGATTGCCTTCGGTACAGTCGGGCCACCACGCCGCCGCCGGTCTTTATATTGTCATCCGTAGTCTCTTTTTGTATTGAGCTTTTTCTCGACATTTTG
>ERZ1292629.1476-Hain-H43-01um-R1-1476-length-22622-cov-5_pt1 | contig 11259 bp, 14 predicted proteins | sample MGYA00564399_ERZ1292629 | MGnify/ENA primary metagenome ERZ1292629 (study PRJEB36523, sample SAMEA6512636) | groundwater metagenome | collected 2019-01-08 | study: AquaDiva: Metagenomics assemblies of 32 groundwater samples | reverse complement strand
CAACCTGCGAGGGGCTGACCTAAGCGGGGCCAACCTGACGGGGGCAGACCTTAGGGGAGCCGTCTTTCTGAAGTCGGACTTTTCGAGAGCCTGCCTGCATCTGGCGGACTGCGAAGGGGCGGACTTCAGCGGATGCGACCTCAGCATGGCCTACTGCAAGGCCGCGAACTTTACCAATGCAAAGATCAGGCACGCAACGCTCAGATGTTCTATTGGCAAGAACGCCCTTTTCCTGAACGCCGACATGCGGGGCACGGACTTCGTGAACGCCTTTCTCGTTGGGGCAAGACTCGAGGGGGCCAACCTGGATGGCTGTAGGAACATGGACCGGGCCATCTTCCGGCTATGGATAAACCCGGCAGGCGGTAGGCCGTCCTATGACCCCGTAGAAGGATGGATTGAACAAACGTCATCCTTCCTTGGGGGACTAAGCCTCCAGGAAAACGCCGGGCCGGGTCGGAGACAATAATGCCCCTCCATTACTTCGTTGGCGGCGTCGAGAAAGATGGCCGAGAAAGCACCCCATATATCACTGACCGAAATGGCCTGCCCGCCTTTTTCATCATCTACTGTCGGCGGTGTCACAGAGGTCTATGCACACAGGTCGAGGCGGGAGGACACTTCATTGCAGTTGACCCGTGTGACTGCGACGCAGACGCCAGTCCGACGGAGTATCCCAATAAGGCGGCCGAGAATTTGCTGGACGACAGGGAGAGCGCATGAGCGACGAGATTGTAGCAGACGCGCTTATTCGCCGGATCAACCGGCTGGAAGAGGAACTGAAAGACATCGAGTCCCAGCAGAAGACGCTGGCTGACAGAAAGGAGCAACACCAGGGCAGACTCGCAGAGATGTGGGCCTGGCTGAATGCCCACAAGGGCCACGGGGAGTTTGGGGAGCACATGGAAATCGGGCAACACAAGCCGACCATCAAACTCCCGACATTTGGAGACCGCGAGAAGCTAGAAGCGGCGATTGAACAGCGGGGCAAGTCAGTACGGGGGTATGACGAGGCAGGGACCAAGGCCGCCAGGATTGAACGGGCGCACACGGACGGGCAGCAGGCCGTCGATGAGATTGTGAGGATGCCCGAGGATGATTGGCCATGGCTACCCGGCGAGAAATTGCAACTACCGTAAGCCTCGTATCCGCTAACCTGGAGCGGGCGAACCTTACCAATCGAATATTCCGTGGCGTGAATTTCACCGCGGCGAACATGCGTGCCGCCGACCTGCACAAGGCGACGTTCTATGACTGCACGTTCGTCCGGGCCGACCTCTCGCGCGCCAATCTCTACCAGGCCACATTCGAGGACTGCATGATGATGGGGGCAGACTTCTCCCTGTCGTACATGAAGGCGGCGCTCTTCCGCAACTGCAACCTGGCGGCGGCTCTATTCCGGCGCACCATGGCCAAGAACGCCTTCTTCGTGGACTGCGACATGACGCTGTGCGAGGTGGCCTACGCGGAGTTCCTGGGGGCGAGGTTTGACGGCACATCTACGGACCTCATGCGTAACGCCAGTAAGGCAACCTATGCCTGGTACAGCAGTCCGTGGGGCGGGCCGTTCAGTTACGACCCCATGCCCGGCTGGCCCAAGATGACAGAGAGCGCACTAGGGAGCTTCTCCTTCCAAGAGAACGCAGCAAGAGACCAGATGGAGAAGGACGAATGAGGATTTACGGCGAGTATGGCGACTGTTCCTGGAAGGACGGGTTCCCCATCCTGGGAGACAGGGAGGAAGTCGAGAAGGCCATCGCCAACCGCCTCTTGGGACCACAGGGCGAGACCGAGGCCGAGTGGCTGGCAGCATGGCGCAGAGAACATAACGGCTACTACCTCGGAGAGGTCGAGGGCCTCATTCAGGAGCGCAACACACCTTCGGGACAAGCGAGTGCGCACTTCGCTCTAGTAGGGGCGGACTTCCACAGGGCTGACCTGAGAGGCAAGGACCTGTCCGGGTTCAACCTGACGAACGCCAGCTTCCGCGGGGCAGACCTGGAGAGGGCCAACCTCAGCGGGGCGATATTGGTCAAATGCGACTTCTCAAGAGCCAACGTCAGGTTCGCCGTCTTCGACGATGCCGACCTGTCCGGCTCCGACATGAGCATGTGCTATATGAAGGCGGCCAGCTTTAGAAACGCTAGGATGTGGCGGGTGTGGCTGAGACACGTGATGGCCGAGAGCGCCCAGTTCTTCGGGGCAGACATGCGACACAGCGACGTGCGCTACTCCGACTTCTGGGGGGCGAGATTTGACGGAGCCCTGACGGACCACGTGGCCAACGTTGACAAGGCGTCATTCGCCCGATGGTGGAACTCCGATATCAATCAGTGGAGCCTGGAAGAGAAACCGGGCTACAAGAAGATGGTCAAGAACTTCACCGGCTCGATGACGTATAGAGGGAACGCCGGGAGAAGGCCCGAATGAGCGACGTGATGACGTCCGCCCTGTGGAGGCGGCTGACGTACTTCCTCAGCCCGCAGTTCGACATCTACGCGCACATCGCCCCCCTCTTGAAAGACAAGCGGGTATTGGAGGTGGGCTTCGGGACTGGGATAGGGGCATTGCAGTTCGCAAAGTACGCTTACAGCGTCTACGCCATCGACACGTCGGAGGAGGCGGTTGACTTCGCCGAGCGCGTCTTCCCAAACCCAAAGATACTGTGGGAGCAGGGAGACATATCGACCTGGAACTCTGAGTGGCGCTTCGAGGCCATCACGATGATAGAGGTCCTAGAACACATACCGGAGTACCAGAAGGCGCTGGAGAGAGTTTCTGCGACACTGTTCCCCGGAGGGCGGTTCTACATGACCTTCCGGAACGCTAACGCCGACCTCCGTCCGAATACGCTGCACGAGCGAGAACTCACCGCCGGGCAGTTGACCGACCTTCTCAAGGAGTATTTTGATACCGTCGAACTATACGACTGGAGATTGGAGCGCAGGCTGGATGGTGACACTCGACAAACCCCTCTTGTGGCGGTCGCATGGAGAAACTCCTGATACTTCTGGCGTTCTTTCTGATTTCCGCCTGGCTCCTGAAGGGTACATGGTGGTGGCCAAAGGACTAGAGGACGTTCGCGTTCTAGGTGTAACTCTTGCCAGGGGCGGCAGCAAGGGCGTTCCGGGCAAGAACATCCGCCTCGTGCTGGGCAAGCCGCTACTGGCGTACACTGTCGAAGAGGCTCTCATCTCCAGGCGCATCAATAGATACATTGTGTCTACCGACAGCCTAGAGATTGCTACAATCGCCCGAGAGTGGGGGGCGGAGTGTATCGAAAGACCCCCGGAGTTGGCAAGTGACACAACGCCCTCTCTGGACGCCCTTAGGCACGCCGTCTTCGAGACGGAGAAGCAAGAGGGCATCCCCTACGACATCGTGGTCGAGTTGAGAGCGACCAACCCCCTCAAGACGGTGGACGACATCGATGGGGCCATTGAGAAGTTGATTGACACCAGGGCCGACTCCGTCATTGGCGTAGCCGTGCTGGAAGACCACCACCCGGCCCGCATCAAGAGGCTGGTGGATGACAGGATTGTGGACTTTGTGATGCCTGAGCCGAGGGACGGACAGAGACAACTCCTAAGGCCCGAGGCGTACATCCGAAACGGGAGTATCTACGCCGTAAGGCGCGACCTCATTATGAACGGGGCGGGGCAGTTGTTCAATCACAAGAACAGCCGCCCGTGGGTGATGCCGGCAGACAAGTCAATCAATGTGGATACGGAACTCGATTTCCTGCTCGTTGAGGCGCTTCTCAAGAGGCAGATGTGAGCGTGTTGTTCGTGGCCGAATTAGGGAGCGGGCATAACAAGGACGAGAGCCTGATGTTCGAGCTTATCCGGCAGGCGGCCTGTTCCGGAGCGGACATCGCCAAGGTGCAATTCGGGTGGGAGTGGAAGGACACGACGAGGTACATCGACCACTGGGCCGAGCGGCTAGACGACTGGTGCGATTTCTTTGGGATAGAACTCATGGCGTCCATCTGGTCCGAGGGGGGGCTTGAGACGGCCCGCAGCATCAAGATGCCGCGCTACAAGATAGCGAACCAAAAAGAGAACGACAAGGAGCTGGTGCAGGCCGTCCTTGCTGACGGGAAGCAGACGTTCATATCGTCGGACAAGTGGCAGGGTGATAACGTGTTCCCCCTCTTCTGTCCGCACGAGTACCCAACCTATCCGGGGTTGGAGATGCCGCACTGGTTCGACAAGTTCTACGGCTACTCCGACCACTCTCACGGGGTTGCCGCTTGTTTGACGGCGGTTGCCAGGGGGGCGAGATATATCGAGAAGCACATGACGCTGGAAAAGACACAGAACGGGTTTCGGGATCATAGTTTCTCGGCAACGCCGGATGAGTTCTCCGAGATGGTCAGGATTGGACGAGAGATGGGAGCGTGGGTGAATGGCGGGCTATAAACTGCTCTTCACGGCTCCGGTGGACTTCGACCTCCGGGTCCAGAGGGAGTACAACAAGTTCCTCCCGACATTCTTCGCCGCTGGGCTGCGCGAGAGACGCCATCTAGTTGCCAATGGCGCCGAGGTGTGGGTGTGCAACCCCAACCAGCAGTTCGTGATTGACGAGGACGTTCTGTTCGCGATGCCGAAGCTGCGCATCCTGGGAACGCCCTCGACGGGCACGAACCACATCGACAAGGCGGCCTGCGAGGCGCGGGGGGTCAAGATTTTCTCGCTTCTGGACGACAGGGAAGGACTGGGCAAGATTAGCGCCTCCTCCGAATTTGCCATGCTCATGGTCTTGACGATGCTCCGAAGGCATCGGGCACACGAGATACAAGGCAAGACGGTCGGGATCGTGGGGCTGGGAAGGATTGGCGGGAACCTGATGAACTGGTTCGAGGCTATGGGGTGCCGGGTGATATTTCGGGATCCCGGAAAACCCCTATCCGTCCCCATGCGGAGGCTGTTCTCCATCAGCGACATTGTGGTCGTCTCCTGCGAACTCAACGAACATACGACGCGGATGATCGGGCAGAAGGAACTAGAGCGGATGCCCCACGAGGGGATATTCGTCAACGTGTCCAGGGGCGAGGTTCTCAGGGAGGAAGAGTTACTTCCGACCTTCAAGAGGCGCCCGGATTTGCGGATTGCGCTGGACGTTCTATGCGGGGAGACGACGGGAACAGCCAATCCTAAGCCGCTATTGGATGCACGGATGTTCGTCACCCCGCACATTGCCGGGGATACCTTCGAGAGCCGCACCAAGGCGGCCAGGATGCTTCTCGGTCTTCTCAAGAGAGAGTATGGGCAAGGTCTTTCAGGTCGTCAAGGCCACTAAACGCGACATCACCGGGATCGGCGGGGCTGGCCGATACCTGAAGTTCGGTTCGTCGGGGGCATTCCAGACCAAGGACCCCGGATTGGCGCGCGAGATCGACAAGAGGTGGGGTCCCGACGAGGGGACCGGGGAGATTGTGGTAGTGGAGACAGACAACAGACCGGAGGCGGGGCACAGGTATACATTCGCCATGCCCGCGATGCCCTGGAAGAAGGGCTACCAAGAACCGACGGAGAAGGAACGAGGTTGGCTACAAAGGACCTGGCGGATGCTGGGTCAGTGGCGGGGAGCGGCTGGAGACCCCGACCGCTTTGCGGAGGAATAGATGGCTACACTGTCAAGCATTCTGATTGGAACGTATTCGCGCCTAGGGCAGCTCACGGTCGGAACGGCCACCGGGGGCAGCGTCACGACGATTGTAGACAGCAAACTGGGCGGAGCCGATAACGATTGGAACAACGGAGCCGCCTTTGTGATTTACGATGCCGGAGGGGCCGGAGCGGCCCCGGAAGGCGAGATGAAGATTATCAGCGACTACACCGCAACCACCGGAACGGTGGACGTGGCCTCGGCGTGGTCCGGAAGCACATCGGTGGCGACTGGAGATACCTACGGCATTACCACGCCGGAGTATCCATTGCAACAGGTTATCAGGGCGGTGAACGAGGGACTTAGAACTCTGGGGCCTATGCCGATGGTGGACACGACCACATTAGACGCGGCCTCGCAGCAGACCGAATACGCCTATGCGCTGGCGTGGAAGCGCAATCCCCCGAGAAGCGTCTGGTATCAGGGACGGACCGGAGACGCGAACGACAACCAGTGGGTCAAAATCAACCGCGGCCCCGGCGGGTGGGACCTCGTTCCGGCAGCCGCGGGCTCTACCGGGCTTCTCGTTCTGCCGCAACTCGCATCCGGAAGGGACATTCGCATCATCTACGACGGGTTACACCCGACGGTCAGTCTCTACAACGATGTCGTCAACGAGTTGATCGACCAAGACCTTGCTATCAGCGTGGCGGTATACCAGGCTCTCCTCTGGTCCAATTCGCGCGACGGAAGCACGGACCGCGGCAAGGTCCAGGCCCTCAACAATGCCGGAGTCGAGCGAGAGAATGCTATGGCTCGCTGGCCTATCTGGCGGCCCAGGCGAGACCGGAAGATTCTGACGATTGACTGGGACCGCTTCGACCTGCCCGAGGAAGATTTTTTCGACTACCCGGACCCACCTTGATGCAAACGGACACTGGCGTGTACGCAATCCGCAATTCGCTGAATGGGCATTCCTATGTTGGTTCAACACTCGCCCTGAGGACACGGAAGGCCGAACATTGGAACGACCTTGCGACGAGGCGGCACCGGAATGGCCATCTTCAGAGGGCATGGGACAAGTACGGCAGTGGCCCATTTGGTTTCTTTGTCCTAGCCGCCAACGTGGCCAAGGAGGACCTGCTGAAACTGGAGCAGTTCTATTTCAAGGCACTACGCCCGGCATACAATATATGCCGCGTAGCCGGAAACACACTAGGATACCTCCATACAGAACGGGCCAAGAAGAAGATTGCTTCCGCTGGTCTGGGCCGACAGGCCAGCAATGAGGCGCGCGCCAAAATAGCAGCTTCTAAGATCGGTCGCCCGCGATCGCCCGAGACGATAGCCAAGATGGCGGCGGGGCATAGAGGCAAGAGCAATGGCCCACACTCTGAGGAGACAAGGCGCAAGATAAGTCTGGCGCACATGGGCAAAGTGGGCCACCCACAGACGGCAGAGACGCGGGCCAAGATTGCGGAAGGCATGAGGCGAGTTATGACGCCGGAGCGCAGGGACAAGGCTTCCGAGGCCGTGAAGGCATACTGGGCCAAGAAGAGAGGCCCCTAGATGGCAGTAACCGTAAACGTCACTGGCACGAAAAGCCCTACACATCATCTGTCGCTAACCGATAGCTCGACTACGCTCGGCTTCATTCTTCCCGACGGCGCGCGGAGCATCCAGGAGATACCCTATCGCCCCTCGACGCTGAAGACCGCCGCCGGCGGGACGCGGTACTCGGACTTCGAGTTGCCGTATGCCTTCATCCAGCAGAACGACTGGTCTGGAGGCAGGGGACAGGAGGACTATTCGCAGGACCCCTCGAAGTTCTACGACTCGGGGAACCTGTGGTCCCTCTCCGAGAACATGCTGGTGCCTGCGCCCCAGTGGAGGATAGGGACGGGCCTCTACTCCACCAACAGCGACCTTCCGGGGGAGGCCAGTTCGGCCGCGGCAAACATGGCGTGGCAAGCTCTCTCCGGCACCACAAAGTACCTGGCCCGCTCCATCTCTGCCGTCCCCGCCTCGTTTCTTCTGTGCTGGATATGGGTGCGAAGGGTAGGTACGCCGACGGGAGCGCTGACGTTCGAGTTCTGTTCTGACAATGCCGGGAATCCGGGGACGGTTACGAACACCGCCAGCATAACCACGTCAACCATAACCGACAACCTGAGCGTCCTTTATCCCTTTGGGGACTTCTCCACCGACACCATCACCGCCGCAACGACCTACTGGCTCAAGATTTACGACGCCGGAACACCTGATGCCGATAACTACTGGCAGGTCGGAGTGGGGGGTAGCGGGGGTACGCTGAAACAGTCGAGCGGCGGAAGCTCCTGGTCTACAGCCTCTCTCACATTCTGGTATCACAACTGGCCCACGATTGTCATCAGTCGGAAGCATTTCTTCGAGTACGACGGCGCGCTGTATCTGGCTACGGAACCATTCAACGGCGGCGCTGGACAGATATTTATCAACGGCGACCGTGGCGCGGCGGACAGCAACACGGGCACGCCTCTCAAGCTCAACGATGCCACGAAGTCGTGGACCACAAACGAGTGGGCGGGGAACGTCGTAATGATAACGGGCGGCCCCGCCAGGGGCGAATTCTCGCTCATTGTCTCCAACACATCGACGCAACTTACCGTCTACTGGCCGTTTGAGACGACTCACACCACGTCCACGAACTACGTCATCCTCGGCTCCAAGAAGTGGACCGAGCAAACGTCCACCGGCATCACGAAGCCCATAACCAGCGTTGCGATAAGCAACGCCTGTTACTACACGGCCCAGGGCAACGCTCAGGCCATGTACAAGCACCGCGAGTACAACAACGCTGGCACGTGGACCGTGGAACACGACGAGGACGGGGCCAACAAGGCCGACTTCCTGGTAGCCGGACGTGACCCAACAGCCGGAATGGTCATGTGGAGGGGCCTGAACTCCGATTCCAACAGCCTAGTCTCTATCTCTCGTGCGCCCCTGATTGCTTACGCCGCCGCTACCGCATTGGCCTTCGGGACGGCGATACCCATCGGGTCAAGTTCCGAGACGATCAACGGGATGGCCTTCTACAATGGTCAGCTCATGGTCGGCAAGTCCGATAGCCTTTGGGCCGTGAATAACGACATCCCCGAACCGCTAGGCGTTGCGCTCAACACCTTCCGGTCGCCGTTCAACAATGTGGCGATGGCGGCCGACAATCTCTACTTCTACTTCAACTGGGCTTGGTCGCTCGAAAGACTTTATGGCTCCACCATGGATGACATTGGCCCGTGGCGGGACGCTGGTATGCCCTCGGGCAGGCAAGGCGCGATGTCCGCCATCCTTCCTACGCCGTGGGGAATGCTCTGTGCGCTAGACGGGTTTGGCTATAACTATTCTTCGGTTCTGCTGTACAGGAACGGTTGGCACGAGATTTACCGGGGAGCCTCCGCCGGTAGTTCCTATTCCCCGCGCATCAATGCTCTCGCCTGGCAATCCGTCATCGCGGGACCGAACCGCTTGTGGATCGGCGACAGCTACGATCTGTTCTACATGGACTTCCCCGCGCACTCGCTGAATCCGACGAAGGACAGCGCCATGCGCTTCCAGCACGAGGCCTACGTGGTTAGCTCCTGGATGGACGCCGACTTCGCCGACCTGAGTAAGTACGTCAAAGAACTGACGCTTCGGGCCGACAACCTGGGGGCGTCGCAAACTGTCGTTGTCGGCTACCAGACGAACGCCAGCACGGACGCGTCGTCATGGACGGAGACGACTGCGGCAACCTCGCCCTCGACGGACGTTAGCATCAATACCGGGGCCATCAAGAGGGTGCGCTACAGGCTACGGCTGCTTACGGCCGCCGCGGCCACTCCGGCGATTGTGAAGGCCACGGTGATGAAGTTGATTGCCCGCGGCCCCATGAAGTACCGCTGGATCGTCAAGGTCAGATTGAAGGATAACGCCACCACCCTTTCGGGCGTTCGGGACCACGACCCCGACACAGTGCTGTCTCAACTCAAGACGTGGGCATCTGCCACAACGCCGCTGACATTGAGGGCTATTGACGCCCTCTCCGCCATGGACAATCAGGCGGTATTCATCGAGCCTCCTTCCACGGCGAGGGAATACCTCAACAAGGTGATGGGGTTCTTTGGTGGCACAGCCACTTTCGAGATCCGCCAAGCCTAAGACCTATAAGTGGGTCGTCCCGACCCTCGGGGAACGCCCTGAGGACCCCTACGCCCTTCAGTCGGAGCCGCAGGAGGCTCTACGCGGGGAAGTAAGGGGCCAGGCGGCCACGGACATCGAGGAACGGCTGTTCTACGCCCTGGCCGACCGCTACGGGGCTACCAGGGTGGAGTTCCAGCCGACGGTTCTGGGGGACAGGAACGTGGTAGGAGAGGTCAGGCCCGACTTCGTGGTGACTTCCGCGGCGATGCTGAGGATTTACTTCGCTGATGGAGAGTATGCGCACAAGTCGGCTGAGGCGAAGGCCAAGGACAACCTGGATGACCAGCGGCTCTTCAACGAGTTGCAAGGAACGGCAGAGTACCCGATACGTATTCCGGGGGACGAATTGCAGACGCAAGAGGACGCCGACCAAGCGGTAAGGGAGCGAGAATGAGGCTGGGCGATCTCTTACTGAAGCTGGCCGAAGGCAAGAAACCTCTCACGCGTGAGGAGAAGGACGAATTGCGCCTTCAGGGAAACCTCGCCAACGCCGCGGCCGGGATCACGCAGCACGTGGAGCCCCTGTCGGCCAATGTGCGACGACTGGTCGCTGGAAGCTCAACCCTCTCGCCGAGGGGCATCGTGGTTCGGAACTCCGCGGTTGAAACCATCCGCCTGGAGACGGACGGGGACGCCTTCTTCGGGAGCGACCTGAGCGCGCCGGCTACGACTTCGCTGGTGATATTCAGCAATGACCAGACCTACAACTCCGAGAGCATGGGCGCGGCGGACGTTCTATTTGGGGACAACTCCGCCAGCAAGGCCAACGTGCTGTGGGACAAGAGCACGGGCAAGATACTCTTTCGTGGGGGGACGACGGAGCAGGGAAGCATCGCTACGGACGGATCGGCCACTTTTGGGAGCGGGACGGTTGAACTAAATACAGACGGGATTCTTATCGAGGGGGGCGCCGGCACCGCCAATCAAATCAAGTGGTGGGACGGCGTCAGTAAGACAAATTACACGCTGATTTTCTACGGTAGCGCGAGCGGAGACGCCGTCCTCCAGGCGAGGGATAATGGCGATGGAACTCGCGATGCCAGCCTCCTCTTGCAGGCCAGTAGAGGCGCGACAGACCCCAACCCCGATGAAGTCAGGCAAGCGTGCATCAGGTTGGAAACAGACGCCCTGTTTGGGCATCAGATCGACCTCTACTACAAAATAACGGGGGCAGTGACCGAGACGTATTCGTTCATTACTTGCGACGACAGCCCCAGGACCATAGTGCTCAATGAAGATTCTGAGGATATGGACGTTCGCGTCGAGGGCGACACCGCCACCAACCTGTTGGTTCTGGATGCCGGACTAGATGCGGTGCAGATTGGCACGACAACGGCTGGTGTCATAGCCGACTTCCGGGCCGCGGCCATTGTGTTCAACGAGGCGTCGAACGACCAGGATTTCCGGGTGGAGTCGAACGGCAACGCCAAC
>ERZ1292629.3886-Hain-H43-01um-R1-3886-length-11264-cov-4_pt1 | contig 11264 bp, 15 predicted proteins | sample MGYA00564399_ERZ1292629 | MGnify/ENA primary metagenome ERZ1292629 (study PRJEB36523, sample SAMEA6512636) | groundwater metagenome | collected 2019-01-08 | study: AquaDiva: Metagenomics assemblies of 32 groundwater samples | reverse complement strand
AGCAGTCCCGGTCACCTCCTCGATCACTGTCTGTCCAGCTGCCTCGTTACCGTCCAGTGCTTTCTCGCTCGCGGCAGTCAGGCCGGTCACATACTCCACCAGAGTCGTCCAGCCGTCTCCCTCTCCCGAGTCATTGAGGTTCTGTTCGATTGCCAATCGACAGCCCTTCGTGGGAGTGGCCGTGCCAACCGGGGTCCAGGAGATCTCGAAGAGCAACTGGCTCAGGGCGTCGAGCGCCGAGAGGTCGATCTCGTCGGACATGACGAGAGCATTGGCTCCGACCGCGACCCAGCCGGGGATGGCGGAGAAGGCGACCGGAACGACGGCTTGTTTGGCGATGGTTAGTGGCATGTCAGGTCCTCACACTCGGTCCAGAGCTTGTCGAGGTCAGTCGCCTCGCGCGCCAGGTCGTTCTCTGCCATCTGCAACGTCGCGTAGGAAGGATGGTCTCTCAGGTAGACGAGTTCCCACCGTCGCTCCGCCTGCGTGAGTACCGCTTGATGGAGCTTGCTGCTAGGCCGGTCTACCCAAATCGTGGTTCGTAGCGTCCACCCGTTCCCGAGGTCGCGGGGGGAGGGCTGGGCACAGAGGGGGATGCCCAGACTCAGGATGATGATGGCAATTCCGATGTGTCTCACGGCACGACTCCTCTGTTGGGCGGGACCGGCCCCGGGGCGCGAGGGAACGAACCCCAGGGCCGGCCACCAGTGGTCAGTCAGACGACGGCCTGCTACGTCAGCAGGTCATTGAAGAACAGTCCGGCGTCCGCGCAGGTGATGAGCATATCATACGCCAGCTCACCTTCCACGCGGTCCGAGTTCAGTTGCTCCTGTCGGAACTTCTTGATCCGGTTGCCGAAGGCGCCGGCCCCGAGGTAACCCGTCCAGGTCGGGATGTACCCGGCCGAGGGGGTTTCCAGGGAAGGCGTGCGGGTCCGGTAGGCGAGCAGCGCGTGGGTCCCCGCGATGAAGCTCTGCGAGGCCGCCGCACCTTCCGCCGCGGAGTCGTAGACCGCCTCCGCGATCATCACTTCCTCGACCTCGAAGAGCCGGGCGAGCATTGCCAGGTCGATGGAGGCCGCAGAGGTGTACTTGATGCGGTCCTCGATGTCCGCGCACGTCTTCAGCTTGTCGTAGACCTTCCGCTGAATCACGAGCACGTTCGGACGCATTCCGATCAGCTCCTGCACCGCAGTGCCGGCGTTGATGACGTCGGCGATCGGCGTGGCATTCGTATTGTCCCAGTACAGGACGGTCCCGGCCGTGTAATCCGAGGCCGAACCGCTCCCCGCCCACTCGGTCGTCCACTTCGAGGCCGCGAAGAAGTCGCTCATCCACTGGATCTCGCGCTGGAGCAGGAGCTGCTGCGTCACCCACTGCGTAGCGTTGCGATCCGGCGTAAACGGCTGATCGGAGTTGGCGCGCACCTGGTCGTCAACGTCCTTGTGGATCCCGTACACCTCGCACGTGTACGTGGTCGTCGAGACCGTGTAGCCGCCGCCCGCCGATTCGGAAGCGAGCGCCCGCGGGCGCGCCTGAGAGCGCATCCACGGCTGCTTGTCGAAGATCGCGATCTTGTCGCTCTTGAAGTTCACCGGCAGTTGAGGGAAAACCCGACCTGCGATGAACGACGTCTCTGCCTGGAGGTACGCAATGCTCACGTTGGTGAGCAGTCGGTCTACATGGACATCGCCAGGGGTAGGCTGTGGCATAGTTCCTGTATCTCCTTTCCCTAGCTCGCGTTGGCCGCGTAGGCGTGCGGACCAAGCAGCAGTACGGTGGCGAACTCGTCACCGGTCGGCGTCGAGGCGAGAGAGATTGTCTCGAGGGCGATGGCCACCGCCACGTCGGTCGCGGTGGTCGTCGGCACGAGATCAGACGAAGAGTCGGCGGTCAGGATCTGGCCGTACGTGACAGACTGGCCTATGCGGGCCTTCGTCACGCCGGACACGGCGATCTCGGCCGCCTGCCCGGAGGCAGGCTTGTTCTGGAGAATGCCGAGGTGCTTGTCGGAGCCCGCGGTGGAGCGGTTGACCGTGAGGCTGGCCGATAGCTTCACCGGGCTGTACTGGTAAGACGAGAGGTCGGCGCCGGCGACGAGGCTGCCGATCGTAACCTGGGCTTCCTCATATGCCATGACTACCTACCTCCCTTCTCGGCCAGGTACTCCGTGTAGAGGGCCGGGTTCTGCTCCATGACCGCTACCTCGGCCTGCTCCTTGGTGAGGGGCGTGGCCGACTTCGCGATCATGTCGCTGGCCAGCTTCGCGATGCGCGCCGAAGCCGAGGCCGGGTCAAGGGAACCGGGGGAGCCGATCTCGCCGAAGAGCACGCTGGCCTTGATCTGCTCGCCCGCGGCCTTGAGGGTGGAGATCAATTCCTCTCCGAATCCCCCCGCCTCGGACTTCTCGATCAGGCTGGCGAGCTTCATGCGGTCGATCGGCAGACCGGTGGACTCCGCCTTCGCGATGGCCTGGGCGCGGGTCTTATCGCCCTCCAGGGTATCCACGCGTTTGGCGAGCGTCTCGATCTGTCCATCCTTCGCCTTCAGGATGTCGGCGACGGCCTTGGAGAGCGGGGTGTCCGCCTTCAGCAGCTCGTCGATCCCCGGCGTCGGGGCGGCTGCCTTCTGAACGTACTCCGCGCCGCACTGACCGCAGAACTTCGCGGCCGCCGACTTCTCCATCTTCACCTTGGCGCCGCACTTCGGGCAGGTCATCTCTGCCTTGGTGAGGTCATCCTGAGCCGGGGCGCCCATCAACTGGGCGACGACCTCGGCCCGCTTCTCCACGGGCTGCTCCGTGGTTCCGGCGACGCGCAGGAGAGCGAGTGCGACATCGCGCTCCGCGTCGCCGAAGGGCTGGCTGGCCGCCTTGCGAATCTCCGCGACCTTGGTGAGGATGACATCCTCCTGCGGGTCGGGGGCGTTGATTCGCTCGGTCAGCGCCGCCAAGCCCGGATCTGAAAACTTGGGCATAGCTGCCTCTCCTTCTCTGCTCTTGAAGAGCAGGAATCTCTTGCGAATGGCCGGCTTGTCTACCAAGCTGACCTCTCGCACGTCGATGTTTCGCAGGGCTGGCATGGGCCGTGCTCCTGTGTGCGGGGGAGAGGCCAAAAGAAAAGCGGCCCGCTCCACACCGCTGGGGTGTGCGAACGGGCCGCTGGGGCCGCTATCTCTACGCTGGGCCGCTAGGGCCGCGGGTGCGTACTATGGGTTGTGACGGGTCAGCCTATCGGCGGCCCGGTTCGAGCACTTCGGGAGCACGCGCGCCGCCCTTCTCCAGGTGATAGAGCACCCGCGCGCTGCACTTCTTGCACACGACTTCGATCTCTGCCTCGCCGTCCAATCGAGCCCGCACCAATAGACGCGAGCATTCCGGGCAGCGCAGCACTTCCGTTCGTGATTCCGCCTTCGCCGTCACTTGCTCCCCAGTCAATGGCATAGCGTACAGGCTTCCTTGTGTAGGGCGAGTCGTTCCTGCGTCATCAGGTGGTCACAGATCACCGGCAGATAGCGCGCCCGGTATCCGGCCGCTGTCGCCTCCACCGCGAACCCCACATCCTCACCGTTGATATGCCACCGCCAGGAGACTCGACCGAGCAGGTCCGCCGAGTACCAGCACACCGCTCCGGTGATGTCTGCCTCGCCGCCGTTCAGGAGATCAGGGGACACCCGCGCCGTCCGGCCGCCGGCGTCGAAGTCCATGATGTTGAACGCGTGGCGCCCAACAGGGACAGCCTCACCTTTCATTCGCGCCAGTTCCGGGTCGGCGTCGCCCCGGAGGCCGTTGCGCACAGCGCAGTTGTCGACCAGTGCCGAGACCCAGGGGGCCCGCGCCGCTGCCATCCGTTGCAGCAGATCGCCCGGCGCGCAAATGTCCGAGTCGATGTTCACCAGCGCATTGACCCGTTCCATGAGCGCCCGCTCCCGCAGGACGTTGCGCATGAAGGCAAGGCGGCGGTACTCCTGGCGCTCGTCATTCTGGCCGCGCGGTTCGCGGATCCACCACGGCCCGTTGTCTTTCATCAGGACGCCGTTGGCGCCCTCGGGGATCCTCGCCTTCCACTGGCCAACGCCGTCAACCACGAAGAACCAGCTCACCTCTATGCCGTTCAGGTCGAGCACCCCGAGGTGCCGCAGGTAGCAGTCCGTGATCTCTCCGCGGTCGTGGAGGAGGCCGCCGATCAGGACGCGCACGCCGCTCTCCTGAACTCTATCGTCCACGTCGATTCGGGCGGCTCGATGGTGCCGACCTTCTCCCAGTAACCGTAGTACCCGTGGTTTTCGACCGCCGCCCACCACTCGTCTATCACTTCGGCCACGTCGGGCGATAACGGATAGTGATAGTCGTGGAAGAGGACGTGTCCGCCCGGCGCCACGTGCGGAAGCCAGGCGGCCATGTCGGATTCGAGATCGGCCCGGAAGTGCGCCGCGTCGATGAAGAGCAAGCCGATGTTCCAGCCCCCGAGGTCATCGCCGGCCGGCCCCACGTCACGCACCTTCGCGGCCTCGGCCGAGTACATGCGGATGGGAGTGACCTGCGCCGCCAGTCCCAGCGCCTCGGCCTGCATGAGCAGGTAGCCGAGGTTGTGCGGCACGTTGTATGGATTCACCGGAGCGAACGGCAGGCCCCAGGTATCGACGCAGTAGACGTGCGCGCCCCGCCCAGACCGCGCCCCGGCTGCCATGGTCAGTGCCGACTTGCCGCAGTAACTTCCCACCTCCACGATGTGATGAGCAGCCGGAACTGCCGCGGCCAGTTCAAAGAGGCGGGCGGAGGGCATGAAGGTCTCGCCGATGATTTCATCTATCAGAGGCTTCCACTCCGCGAAAGTCACCGGCCCGGTTGCTGCCGATCTCATCCCTCGCTCCTGTACTGCGTCAGCAGTTTGTCGTAAGTCGGCTTCGGGGTCGGCTGGTGGAGGCACAGACAGGCCGCCCCGAGTTCGATCACCGGAATGGAGTACATCTCAGCGATGCTTACCACCAGGTGGGAAGCTCGCGCGCCCGCGCCCACCAGGGCGATGTCCGGCTTCTCGGGAAGGGCCTCGGCCTCAGCCAGGGCCTTCGCCGATCCCTCCAGTCCGTTCTCCAGCATGATCGCATCGGCGCCGGCGACCCGGATCCAGTCCGCCGGCCACTGATCCTTCAACTCGCCCGGCACGTCCTTGGTCATCAGGGCATTGGCGACTTTGTCCGCCTCGTTGTTTACGATGAGCACGCGGCGGCCCTGGAGCAGTCCCGGAAGCCACATGTCGAAGAGGAGGTACCAGCACACCATCGCGTCGCCGATCAGCGCACCAGGCTTGAGTTCGATGTTCCAGAGCTCGAGGGACTCGCGTAACTTGGCGGCGTAGATGTTCGGCTTGTCCGCGGTATGCCTGGGTACGCAGATAATGTCTGCCCGGGCGATCGCCGCGGCGAGCTGCTCGGCCGCGGGCACGAACTCCTCGCCCGGAATCCCGAACCCAGCCAGATAGTTGAACGTCTGGAAGCCCTTCCCGGCCCACAAGGTGGCGCTCTCCCCATCGCAGAGAGCGACGAGCGAGAGGGGCCGCTTCTCCAGGAGTGCCTGTCCTATCTCGCGTGCTACCCGCGCCGTGTCCGCTCTCTCGTGCCCGTCATAGACCACAAGCCGCCTCCAGTCGTTTCGCTCTCAGATCCTCTTCGCGCACCAGCACATGCCCGCAGTCCACCTGGCGAAGCCAGAGGAGGCCGGCGGGGACCGCGTCATAGGGAGTGACACGCCATCCATCCATGCCGCGCGGCAGTCCCTTGAGGGCGAGGTCGACGAACAGGTACGGCATGTTGCATCCGGCCTCGGCCCAGAACAGACTCGTGGTGTGGAACCGCCCGGCGTTGCACTCGGTAGGCCGCACGACGCCCGCGCCGTCCTCTTTCAGGTCGACCGAGTAGATGCCATTCGGCGTCTCGTCCAACACCAGAATTGCTCGTGTCGCCGTGTCATTCACGCGCTCATCGTGCACCGAGCGCCCCACGATGTAGGTCGAGGTCGTACCCAGGTCCCCGAGTTGCAGGTTCGTACACTTCTCCACTCGCTCCCTCGCGGCCGAGCAGATCAGCTCGCCCCGGTACCAGACGGACGTGAACGCGAACTCCCGGCCCGGCAGGTACTCCTCCGCCATGAACTCCATCGTCTCGTCGTGCGCCCACCAGTAGCCAAGCCAGCACGTAGCCTGATGCCAGGAGAGCACCCTCGACGCCCCCCGACTGCCGGCACCACGCGTAGCGCGCACCCAGACGGGATAGCCGACAGGATCTTTCGGAAGGCCCCATCCGCTCTTCGAGATCAATATCGGCGGCTTCTCCAGCAAGCCCTGCCCATGCCACGCGCAGGCCGCGGCATACTTGTTCTGCGCCAACTGCACCACACCAGGGCGTGGGTAGAAGGTGCGCGCCTTCAACGTGTCGGCGTGCTTGGAGAGGAATGCCGCGTCGCGATCTCCCTGGCCGTGGATGAACTCGATTCCTTCCCGCTCGATGACCTCATTCAGCCACGCCAGGTACTCGCCAGTACCGCCCGGAGGGGCCGTATAGCCGGCGTCCAGTTCGCCCCACTGGAGGTGGTAGGGATCCATGTCACAGCCCACGATATAGAAGGGCTCGGGGGCCATGCGCAGACAGGCGAGCATGTTCTGCGCGGAGGCCGAGCCTATGCCGGTGAGCAGTATCCGCCTCACGCCTGTAGCTCCCTCGCAATGATCTCCGACGCCCCCAGAGGCTCCCCAACCCTCCACGCCGCTCCCACCTCAGCCGACAGTGGCGCGTCCCTCCTCGCCATGCCCCAGGCCGCGTGCAGGCTCTCCCGGGTCCGCCCCCCGACTACCAGCCGCCCACACCGCTCCAGGTCTCGCAACTCGGTCACCTTCCGCGCCACGATGCAGGGCACGCCAAACCAAGCCGCCTCCGTCGCGGCCCCTCCCGAGTCCGTGACGAAGGCATTGCAGCGCGCGAGGCGAGCGCGAAAAGCCGAAGGGGCTAACGGCTCCTCGACACTCACCCCGCGCGCCTCGGGGGCGAGGTCGTGCGACTGCAGACACTGTGCAAGGTGTGGATGGGCGAGAAGAGACACGGGCCGGCTGGCAGCCAAGTCCCCGAGGAAGTCCATGATGCCAGACAGCGCCTCGCGGTTGTGCAACGTCTCGGCTCGGTGGATGGTGGCGAGGACCTCGTCGCCCGGGGCCGCCTGCGCGTCCTGGAGGTCTACCGGGAGGTTCTGCTGCCAGTCCATCAGGGAGTCTCTGAGGGTGTCGCCGGAGATTCCCCGATCACGGATTCCCTCCGCATGCAGATTCACAGAGTCCTGCGGGTACGCGCACGCGTGCCCCTCCGCGATCCGGTCTATCAGTTGCCGGTTCAGTTCCTCCGGCTGCGCGCGGTCCCCGCTCCTGCTCCCGGCCTCGACGTGGTAGACGGGTATGCCGAGCTTGGCCGCGGCCAGCGCGCCGGCGAGGGCGGAGGTTGTGTCGCCTTGGACGACGACACGGCGCGGTTGGTAGCGCCGCAACATGCGGCCCATGTCATTCAGCATGACGCTCAGGCGCTCGAAGTCATCTGGCCTGTCGTGAAGGGCAGTGGGGGTCGGGACCACACGGCCGCCACTGCCACCCACCTCGTCCATCAGGTTCGTCGTGAGCGACGGACTGTAGTGCTGCCCCGTCCAGATGACGCACCGCTCCGCCTCCGGTATGCGCGCAATCACCGGGCCGAGCTTTAGGACCTCCGGGCGTGTGCCGAGGATGAAGGTGATCATGCCGACACTACCTCCGGCAACACCTTCGCGGCCGCCGGCACTTGCTGCACCATATGCTGATAGGCGCTCTCGCCTACGTATTCGCGCAGCAGTTGCGCGAGCGCAACATAGAAGGCCGCCATGCCATCTCTGCCTACCTCCATGAACACCATGTCGGAAATCCGGATGGTGGTGCACTGACGCCTTGCGTCATACTCAATCTCTATCGCCTGCATCTTCCCTCGCTCCCTCGCTTATCCCGCAACTTGGCGGTAGTATTCGACGATCTTCCCGCACTGCACCTCCAGGCTATGCCGTTCCTCGACCCAGGCCCTGAGCGCCCGCCTCTCCTCCGGCATGTCGTTCTCCAGGGCAGTCTGCACGTCGGCCCACACCTCCCAGGAGGTTGGCTCGTAACCGCGGCGATACGAGAAGCTGTTCGCTCTGGCCAGCGCACCCACGTTGTCGGGAGTGACCAGACAGCCCTCGGGCCGGTGCGTTCCCATGTGCTGCAAGTGGAGAGACTGCCCGGCAATCACGAAGCGGCCGGCGGCCATCGCCTCCATCGCAGTCTGTGCCGAGGCGAAGACGATCCGGTAGCGCGGGAACACCTCTGCCAGGTCCGCGAAGCCGTGCCAGCGCCAGGCGTCCGGCATGTCGAGCTGCGCCGCCGTCGAGGTCCCGTAGCCGTCTACCGGGCCGTCGTAGTACTGCAGAAGCTTGCGGACGTTCACGGCCTTGAAGGCGCGGCCGGCGAAGCAGATGCCTTCGCCGAGCTCCTCGCGGAAGGGGAAGCGCCGCAGGTTGACCCAGTTCCAGATGACGGCCGCGCCGTGCTTGTAGGCGTCACCGTCAATGATGCGGTCCTCGACCGCTATCACGCCGTCGAAGATGGAGGCCGGAGGCCTCGAAGTCACGCCGTGAATCGTGGCGATGGAGGGACAGTCCCACTTCACCGGATCGAAGCCGGGGTGCCACTGCACGTCCACCAGATCGATCTCGCGCTCCCGGACAATCTGCGCGATCCAGTCCTGCATGAACGGCGCCCGAAAGCCGCCGTCTGGATGCGCGTAGTAGAGCACCCGATTGAGGGGAACGCCGCACTGCCCATGCAGGACGGCCTCTCCGAGCGCGTCGAAGGTACTGGCCGCGATCCATGCCTCATGCCCCTCGTCTAGCAGGTAGCGGCAGAGGTCGCCCATGCGGCGCTCGCAGCCGCCCCCGGTGATGACTCCGTAGGCCAGCAGGACTCTCATGCCTGCTCCTTGCCCTTCGCCTTCAGGGCCTTCAGCAGTTCGGCCTGCCCCTGTGCGATCACGTCCAGCCGCGCCACGATCTGCTCCAGCAGCGCGGCCTGCTTCTCGACCGCCTCCAGCATTTTCTCTCGCCACACTCGCTCGTTCATGATTTCCCTCGCTTCAGATGTATCCAAGATCCCGCAGCCGTCTCTCGACAGCCGACAGGTCAACCGCGTTGCTCGTAGCGCTTCGTTTGAGCAACTCCACCGCGACGTCCGGCAGGTACGAATTGCATGCCCCAACCTCTAGCGTCTCCGGTTCAATGCCCGGCCCCGCCGCGAGCAGGATGGTGTCGAGAGCGGCGGGATGGTGACACCAGGGCCGTACTCCCCAACCCCACAGGCCGTCTTCGCCGAGAATAACGCCGTGGTCTGAGGTCACGATGACCACGGTTTGCCCATCGAGCATATCCTCGAGCAAATCGGAGAGCCGGGCGTCCGTATTGGTGCAGTAGGCCCGGTATCGGCGACGGAGATAGTCGGCCTCCTTAGCACTCACTCCGAGCGCGCCGGTCTCTTTGTTGAGCAGCGTCGTGAAGATCCCGTCCGTCAAGTCGGGCCGCGGCGCCGGCTCCTCGCAGGCCCCCAGCCACTCCGGCCAGAAGGGTTCGTGTACCTCGAAGAGATGGACATAGGCGGCCCATGGCCCCTCCTGCTGATCCCGCCATGGCAGGAACTGTTTGAGCACCTGAGTCATCTCGACAGGCCCCCACCAGGAGCCGTCCGAGCAAGTCCACAGGTCGTCGAAGTCGCGGAAGACCCACAGCGCGTCTTCCGTGGCGAGCGTTGCCTGGCAGAGGAAGGCCCCGCAACGGTGAGTTCGTCGCAGCCGACCCACGAGTGACGCCTCCCCGAGGCAGCCTTCTGGCCCGGCCCGGAATGCGTCAGGCCTGCCGATCAGCATGGAGGCCACTGAGCACGGCGTCCAGGGCACTGGCGTCTGCCACCCGGTGTGCGTCAAGCCAGCGCGGCCCAGGGACGAAAGCGCCGGCATGATCTCTGACGTCACGTGATCGCGCCGCAAGCAGTCGAGACAGAGTATGAGGAGGTTGGGGGTCACTCCCACTTCTCCGGCTTCGCCTGCCCGTCGAGGGCCCGGGCGATGCGCTCCATGCGGTGGTGGTAGAGGTGGTGCTTCAAGACGTACTCTCTCCCCCAGTGCGCCGCAAACTGACCGCATCTCGGCCCAGTCCTATCCCAATCGTCAAAGATCGCCACGGCCGCCTTCAGCGTCCACTCAGGGGACTATGAGGAGAACACGTAGGGGTAGGACCATGCCTCGCCAATGATGCGCGATGGACATTCTCCGGGCAGTAGCCCCAACGCCTCATACGCCGCCGACCACGGCGACAGGAACGGCTTCCCGCACGCGAGAGCCTCGAAGACCCTCATGGAACACATCAGCGTCCGTTGCCGCCCGTCCTTGCCCGACACCTGATTGTTGTTGCCCAGGACCACGCGCCCGTGGGTGTACTGCTCGGCTACGGTTCGGCAGGAGGTCGCGCCCCGCCAGAAGGGCCTCAGCTCCTCCGGCATGTTCGGGTCTGGCTCTTTGCCATCAGAGCCCGGCGCCGCATAACTGAAGATCGTCATGGAGTAGCCGGCCCGAGCGAGAGGCAGGATGACCGTCTCTTCTCCCCACTGGCGCGCCTCGTTCCGGTACCAGTTGCCCGAGAACACGAAGTCGGTAGCGTCTTCGGCCAGGGGAAGCGGATGGTGGTACTTCTCACTCGCCGCCAACGGCAACCACCACACCCGATCATGGCCGAGGTCTGCCCGGTACTGGTTTATCAGCGCGCCGTCTGAGGTGAAGACGTAGTCGGCGAGGCGGGCCTGGGGGAGCGTGAACTGGTAGGAGTTTGGGTCCTCGATTGTCCAGTAGGCGAGCGGCTTGCCGTACTCTGCCGCCAGGTTCTTGGCGCCGGCGACGTTCACCTCGGCCGTGTGTCCAGATTGATTCATCGTGAGGAAGAAGTCCGCTTTGTAGCCGTCGAAGCCACCAACGAACCGAACGTCCCCCTCCTCGCAGTAGGGCTGGAGGAAGTCGAAGTTGAGCGGGTAGATGTTCATGCCTGCTTCACCAGGCCGAGGGCGCGCTGCAGGATTTCGCGGAAGGTCGGAACCGTTAGGGAGTACCAGGACTCCCCTTTCAGGCGGAAGGTGACTGCCTCTCGGTCCCCCGTGGCATCCAGCTGACGCAGCATGTCCTTGGCGC
>ERZ1292629.3885-Hain-H43-01um-R1-3885-length-11264-cov-5_pt1 | contig 11264 bp, 11 predicted proteins | sample MGYA00564399_ERZ1292629 | MGnify/ENA primary metagenome ERZ1292629 (study PRJEB36523, sample SAMEA6512636) | groundwater metagenome | collected 2019-01-08 | study: AquaDiva: Metagenomics assemblies of 32 groundwater samples | reverse complement strand
GTGCTTCCGGCCGTCGTGCTGGTGGATCCCGAGAAAGTGGCAGTGTGGCCGCCACTCGACCCGGAAATCCTGATCGACGAAGTGGTCTGGGCGCTCGCGAGGGACGCGAGGAAGCCCACAACGAGCAGGGCGGACATGATCCTCATAGAACCTCCTCAGGTTCAGTCTTCCCAGAAGAATGGCGGGAACGGATTGTTGTTTTTCCATTCCATCCTCGCCCGACTCCTTGGGTCGTCTAAAGGAATCCACTCGTTGGGGCTGTGGACTCCCTCGGGAAGCGGATAGAGATTTCGCAAAGACTGGATCGCTTGCGCGCCCCGGCCCTCGCCAAAAATCCCTTCCATCCGCTTTTCCCAGAATCGCCTAACACCGCCGTCACGGCGAATGTCGGCCGAGATGGGGGTCGCAGTCTCGGAACCGAGGTTGACGCCCTCGGCTCTAATGAGACTAGCAACAGAGCTCTCTCCTCCGATTTCTCCAGAGTCCCTGATGCTCGTCAAGAGCTCAAAGACACCAAAGGCTTTCAGGGGGTCGCCGTAGGCGGCGAGAAGTGGCCAGAACTGCTCCTCCAGATCTCGCTTCAGACGAAACCTTGCGGCTTCGCGCTCGGCGGGATCCTTAATCGCGTTCAGGCCGCTAAAAAGATCGCGGAAACGATCCTTTGTCTTGTTGACGCGCTCATCCTCGGCACCTTGCACCTTGTGCGAGGCCGCAAGAGCAGCGTCTCGTTCCTTCTGGGCTTCCAAAGCCTCCAAAAGAAACTTTCGAGTCAGCGCTTTTTCTTCGGCCAGCTGGCGTTCAAGGTCGGCGACCTTGTTCTTCAACTCGCCGATCAAAACCTCGTGCCCGCAGACAGTCGGACTGACCACCGCTGGAATGTCTTGCACGCTCCGCGTGGGCAGAGCAACATCCGAAAGCTTCACGCCGGCAAGATAGCCAGCGATTCCGCCGACCAAAAAAGCAACGAGCCAGAAAAATCGCTTAGAAAGCATTAACCGCTCCCTTCATCAAAAAAAGTACAAAAAAGGATTTCAAAGTACTTGGCAATAGTAGCACTAAACCCAAAAACCTGTCAACAGCTTGTGGAAAACTAAAAACTCCCCAAATGAAATCAAATTCTATTTGAAAAAAATAAAGAATTAGGCGCAACTCTATAAGTTTTGCGCTTCTCGCTTGGCACCCGTGCGCATCTCCTTATATTTCACAATCTCCGCCTGCAACTTGTCACGAACCCGATCAATCGCGACTCTAAGATCGGCATCTTCTTCGGTAGCTCTAAAAACCTGACCGGAAACTTTTATGTCCCCCTCTGCTCGAAAAACCTCTCCCTTGTGATGATGATTACTCGTCCGCGCCACCTCTACCCAGGCCTCTATTGGAGCTTCCTTTTCCCAGCGCTTTAAAAACTTCGCCAATGATCCGATTTTTTCTTCCACATATTCTTTAAGTGCCGGCGTTAGATCCACCTGCGTTGCTTTGATGTTGATGTTCATACTATTAATACTCGCCCCCACAAGAAAAAAGTTTTCCTAAATTGCAATTTAATCCTTTCTTTACCCGACACCTCGCCTAAACACTAACCACCTCCTCTTCAAGTTGAATTCCAAATTTTTCGCCCACCGACTCCTTTACCAACTGAATCAACCCGCGAACCTCCGCGGCGCGACCATTTAAAACATTAACAATAAAATTCGGATGCTTCGGCGAAATCATCACTCCCCCATTCGCCACTCCACGCAAACCAACCTGCGAAATTAAGTGCGCGACGGGAATAACCGGAAAAGGATCGGTTTTAAGATGAGTCCGAAGCGACTCCTGATGCTCCAAGGGAACCGCTCGCCAGTCAACATTTTTAAAAATACTTCCGATGTTTGGATACTCCAGCGGATGACGCAAAGTTCGATACGCGATCTTCTCGTTAATAGCTCTGCGAATCACGGCAGGATCACCCGGACTCATGGCCAGTGTCGCGCCAATAATAATCTCCTTGCGCGCCACTCTTTTAAAAACACTATTTCGGTAACCAAACTCGCACTCCACGCCAGTTCTGGTTCGCAAATTAATATAAGGAGCGTCAGTCGCGACACTAGTAACCGCCACAACGGCATCTTTAATCTCTCCCTTAAACGCGCCTGCGTTACCGCGGATTGCACCACCCAAGGTTCCCGGCAAACCACCCGCCCACTCCAAACCAGCAAGCCCGTGTTGGGCGGTAAACTCAAGTAAGTCACTCATCAAAACTCCCGCCCCAACTTCAAGCGCATAGCCGGAACGAGCAATACCTAAGACCTCCGGCTTTAAAACCAATCCAGCAAAGCCCTGGTCATGAATTAGCAGATTTGTGGCTCCGGCCAAAACAAAAATCGGCAAACCCATTCTTCCCGCGGTTTCCACACCCTCAACCAACTGTTCAACATTGTTCGGACGATAAAAATAGCGGGCCGGGCCGCCGATCTTGTAGTAACTATAACGCGCTAAAGAAACATGTTCTTCAAACATAAAATAAACTATCGCCTAAAACGCTACGCTACCTTGAGGACTGTTAGGGGTGACCTCCAATTCTATTTGTATGAATGAGTGCGCGTCCTAGCAGTCCTCAAGAAAGCCTAACGGAGCGCACACTCATCATATTCTAGACGACCGCAACGAGCCGCACAAGCAAATAAGTTCCCCACACCGCGGAAAAATAAAACCACCGAAAAAACCAGTGGTTAATTCAAGGCCTTGCGCTCAACCCCCAACACCCAAGACTTGGGTCCGTTGGGAGTATGATCTGCTCTCAATTCTTCGCCATCAATCTGTAAAGTACCAAGCAAGCAAAAGCCCCGCTTACGCGGGGCCAATGCCACAAATAGATCGGTAAATCAAGCATTCCTCCATCGATATCATCGTCGGGGAATACCAACACCCATTCCCCAAGACCCTAGCACAGATGGACTTATAAAGTCAATACCCAGCCAAACGCCAACCTTATGCGCAACCACCAACAACAATCCCAACCCAAACGAGCAGTCAAAAATTGATTTCAAGAAAACCCTTTTTTACCTTAATTCGTAAGTCGCGCTCACCTGCACCGTCACCTCCTGCGTTCCAGCTTCCAAGGTCGGCACTGGAGGCAAAGAACCGCCAGCAATCGAAGCTTCCTTTAAATCATAGTACGGACGCGGATAACCGCCTTGTGATTCCGAAAAGGTAATCACCTTCCCCAAACGAACTCCGTTTTCTTTTGCCATCGTCTTGGCTTTGACGCGAGCCTTCTCAAAAGCCTGCGACCTCGCCTCGCGGATAAACGCCTCCGGATCATCAATGTCAAACTGAAGACTGCTTATATCGTTTACTCCCAAGGGAATAAGCCCCGCCAAAACTTCTCCGGCTTTTTCCAAAGCTCGCACCTTAACCAAAACCGATTGATTCAACACGTATCCCGTGAGCATCGGGGTACCCACCGAAGTTCGGTAATCATATCGCGGCGAAAGATTGTATTGTGAAGTTTTAATATCTTTGGCATCAATGCCTTGCGACTTCAAATACGCAATAGCATCGTTCATCTTCTTAGTATTTTCCGTCTGTAACTTGGCGGGATCTTTGCCCTCGGTCACAACCGAAAAAGAAATCTTGGCGATGTCCGGTGCCACTACTGCCTTACCTTCGGCCGAAACAACAATACTCCTTGCCGGCAAAACCGCCGCCGCTCGACTTCGCAAAAAACACAATAAATAGATTCCGACCAAAATCAAAACCACCATCAAGACCGAAATCAGAAACCGATTAACTCCTTCGCCAAAAAGATTTTTATCCATAATATTTTTGTAAAAACAAAAAACTAGAGCAGAAATTCGACAATAATATTCCGCACCTCCTGCAGTTTTAAACTCGCGCCACCGACCAAAAGCCCACCCAAAACCGAATGCTTCCCAATATAACGGCTGGCGGTAGCCGAAGTTACAGACCCGCCATACAAAACCCTCGGCGATAATTTATAACCCTCGGCGATTTTGAGAATCATCTCCGCCACGCGATTGGCATCCTCTGGCGTGTCATTCTCCCCGGTTCCAATGGCCCAAACCGGCTCATAGGCCACCATTAGTCCGTTTGCCAGCCCTTCATGGGCCAGAGCCTCAATTACCGCCCGCAACTGCCGTGTTACCACCTCCTCTTCCCGACCACTGCCACGTTCTTCCGCGGTCTCGCCAACGCAAAGCAAGGGCGAGATCCCATGCCGCGCCACTTGCAAAGCCTTCTGGACTATAAGCCCGTCTTCTTCACCTTGCTTACGCCGCTCGGAATGACCAATAATTACCAAGCTCACGCCCATCGATTCAAGCATTTTGGAAGAAACCTCGCCGGTATGTGCCCCACTCTCGGAGACCGAAACATCTTGCGCCCCAAGTTTTGCCCGAATCAAATTTTCTCGCGCCACATGAATTAAAGGAAACGGCGGAAAAACTATAACCCCAGTCTCATCACTCGCCCTAGCGAGCGCTGCCGCCTCCGTCTCGGTCTGCGGATTCATCTTCCAGTTAAAAGCTAAAATTGGTTTCATGGGTTTATAAAAAACGAATTACGCCAGCTATAATTAATGCCGGAAAAACTCCAGAAATCATATTACCCAAAGTGATAGCGACAATTGACTGCCAAAAAGGTATACCAAAAACAAATGCCGCGAGTGACGCGCTCCAGACTCCCGAAAACGGCCCCGGCAAAGCTACAAAACCAAACAAAGCCAAAACCTTATAAAAATCGCGGCGGTGAAAAAAACCATGGCTAATTTCGTGAGTCATTTCTTCTTTGGCGGAAAAATCTCGGGCGTGCTTGGCTCTGGTATAAGCAAAAAGCCAGCCAAAAAAACGATCGGCAACTCTAAGATAGCGACGCAAAAAATCAACCATATGACGCAAAAAAAACGACAGCGGCAAAACCAAAATCACCCCGCCCAAAACACTTAAAACATAAGCCTTAACCAAAGAAAACTTAAACCCTAAAACCGCGATTGGAATGGAGCCATTAAGTTCCGAAACCGGCGACATTGCCAGCAAAATAGTAATCAATTCTTGATTCATAAGTTGTGCCGTAAAATTCGCGCCACCTGATCCGGATCGGTTGGATTAATATCTATCCCAGTACCAAGTTCAAAACCGGCAAAAGTGCTAAGCTTCGGCAAGATTTCAATATGCCAATGGTAATGACCGTAACGCCGTCGATTACGAACCGGTGCGGTATGAATAAAAAAGTTATAGTCCGGATCGTTAAGGTTGGTTTTTAACAAACGCAAAGCTTCACGCAAAGCCTCGGCCACATAACCCAAGGTCCGCTCTTGCGTAGTTTCAAAATACGGCAAATGCTCCTTGGGAAAAATCCTCAACTCAAAACTGCTTCGCGAAGCAAACGGGGCGAAGACCACGGCCTCCTCGTTTTCATAAACCACTCGCGACTTTTGCTCCAACTCCCACCGCATCATGGCGCAATGAACGCACTCTTTGTGCTTCTTGAAATAACTCGTTGAACCGATAAGCGAATGTTCAACATCCGGCGGGACTATGGGAATGGCGATAATTTGATAGTGCGGATGATAAACCGAAGCTCCGGCCAACGGCCCCCAGTTGTGGAACATCGCCACATAAGAAATACAACGATTTTTAAGAAAAGTTCGATAGCGCTCCTGAAAAGCCCGAAAAACTTCCTCCGCCGCTTGCTGTGGCAAACTGCCAAAATCAGTTTGATGGTCTCTGGTTACCACCAATTCATGGTGTCCAACTCCTTGAGCAACCCTATAGGGCCCGCGCGAAAAAATATGTGAACAAGTACCGCGCGGAATAAAAGCCGGAAACTTATTTTCAAAAACCTGTAAGGACCAATCATTGTCCTTGGTAAACAACAAGAGCGGCGAATCGTGTTTGACCTCAAACGGACACTTATCCAAAGGGGTGGCCACTCGCGTCTTGTCTTTTCTGATTTCGTGGGGCTTGCCTTTAAAATCGGCAATTACAATCCAATCATGAGAAACTAAATCCTGACGCAATTCTGGTCCGTGCATAATGTCTAAAGTTGATTTGAAACGGCGCGAGAGCCAGCAATTCTGTGCTCATAATACCACGCCAAAACCTCCTTGGCGATTGGTACGGCATTCAAGCTCCCGCCCTTTGCATCCTCCACCAAAACCAACAAGGCAATACGCGGATCCTTGGTCGGAGCATAACCCACAAAAAAAGCATTGGTCTTGGTGTTGTTGGCAAACTGGGCGCTACCAGTCTTTCCGGCGGCATAAACCGGCAGATCATAAAGCAACGAAGCCGTGCCATAGGGTTTATGCACCGCGTCTTCCATTCCTTCTTGCACTAGCGCCAATTCCCTGGCCCAAGAAGAATAATCTAAAACCGGCAGATCTACCTCTGTCTCCGAAGCAACCAAATGTGGTTTATAAAGTTTGCCTCCGCTCGCGATAGAAGCGGTAAAAGCCGCAAGTTGCAGTGGAGTTACTAATAGATCGCCTTGGCCAATGCTGGCGTTGTAAGTGTCTCCAATTCGCCAAATTTGACCAGTACGTTTTTCTTTTTCCTCAGGATCGGGCAAAAAGCCGCTATTCTCCGCCGTTAAATCCACCCCGGTTTTTTCTCCAAAACCAAACTTCTGCCAATATTCCCTAAGTCTTGCAATACCCAAACCGGCATGTTCGGAATAATCTTTCTGCCCATTTAAAAGCCCACCACCCACGGCATAAAAATAAATATTGCTGGAACGAGCCAAGGCCGACTTAACATCCACCCAACCATGCGCCTTCCAATCCACAAAACGACTCGGCCGGGCGGAATCATAGGGGTTAGCCACCTCAATAAATCCAGCGGAAAAAAATTGTTCTTCAGGCGTTACAATTCTCTCTTTAAGCGCGGCCAAGGCGACCAATGGTTTAATCGCCGACCCCGGGTTATAAATCCCGGAAACCGCGCGATTAAAAAGCGGTTTTGATGAGTTGTTCAATAAAGCCAGTCGCTCGCCACTTAATGCTTTTTGGACAAAAACATTGTTATCAAAAGAAGGTAAGCTGATCAGCGCCAAGATCTCTCCGGTTTTGGGATCAAGCGCCAAACCAACCCCAGAAGTTTTACCCAAGGATCGCAATCCGGCCCGCATCCGGTCGTAAAAATATTCTTGCAAATCAGCATCTAAGGTCAACCGCAATGTCGCGCCCGGCTCCGGATCCTGCGTAACACGGCTATCAAAAATTTTTCCCCTCGCGTCCCGATACAAAAGCGAAGTACCATCCAACCCCCTTAAGATATCATCATATACCGCCTCAATGCCGGTTTTGCCAGTCGGTAATTTAGTAACCGTATCCGCACCAACATATCCCAAAACGTGAGCATAGATCGCGCCTTTTACGTATTCCCTTTCAAAATCATCTATCACCTTAAAAACCGGAATATTTAACCCATCAACTGCGATCGCCTCTTCCGAGGTGATGTTTCTCACCAAAGGCACCACGCTCGTTCTCTCAAAATCCGCCTGATAAAAAACTTCTTTGAGTGCCGTAGACTCCAAACCCAAAGTCTCGGCCAGTTTTGCTAGATAAGCCACTGGGTCTTCTCCTCGCGGCAAACGGGTAATGTCCATAACAACCGAAAACGAGCTTTTGCTTTTGGCCAACACCACCCCAAAGCGATCAGTGATGACACCGCGTCGCGCCGAAACTATAACCGACTCGTGCGCGTTGGCACTGGCCCGCGCCACATAAAAAGAAGCCTTTCCCGGATAAAGAAAAAAAATGCGCCCCAAAACCAAAATCAGGATCGCCGCCATCAGAACACCGATTGACCCAAAGGCAAATCTTGACGGCGGTACTTCCAGTGAACGGATTGAATCAATACTCGCACCGTCAAAAACAATTTCATCGAATTGCAACTCGTGCTTTTTTTTCATGGGATTCTCTAAAAAGAAATAATAAAAACCAGAAAAACAAGGAACCAAGAAATACGTTTAAAGATGCCTCTAGAACCACCAGCATCGGATTAAGCGATAAAAAGTCCGGGTTGATAACACCGTAAAAAATCAGTGTACTCAAAATTATTATAAAGGAATTGTTAAAAAATGGCCTACCGGGCAAACGGTGCCCCAGCCAAAACGCCAATAAACCCAAAACAACCAATACTAAAGCCGGCCAAAACGATGATGCCGAAAAGATAACCAGTCCGGCAAAAATCGCCGCCGCCAAAAATAGCAACCAATGACCGACAAAAAACGAAAGAGTCGTAAGCAGGATCAAAACTAAATTAGGCCTAACGCCAAAAAAAATCACCCAAGAAGTAGTCTGAAAAAAAACCAGCAGAATAAAAACGACTACTGCCAAAAACCGCGGCAAAAAAGATTTCATAGCCAAAGATAAACTTCATTCACCTCCGTCAACTCGTAGGGAAAAACTACCGGAGCTTCGTCAAAAGTATCCGCCTGCCCGGATTGAAGCTCGCCCACTTCGCCAATCGCAAGTCCATAAGGAAAATCACGGCTCGCGGAATAAATGGCATCGCTCTCGGTAACTGGTTTTCCTCTAACAATCAAAGTCAGCCGAGGCTCGCGTCCGCCTTTAAGCAAGGCGTCCACGTGTCGAGCGCCAAGCTTGACCGGCAACTTCCACTCCGGATCGTACATTGTTCGCACGATACTGTAATCCTTAAAAACTTGATCCACCACCCCAAACAGCAAATTTCCGCCAACCGTAACCGGCACCTTCTCCTGAACCCCATGCAAACTGCCAACGTTGATATTTAAAAATCCGCGATCGTTAAACGGATAAGCTGAATATACTCGCGCTAGCAATACCCGACGATCCGACGGAAGCAAAATCGGCGCCGTTAGAGCATTTACCGCGAGCTCGGCTCGCAAAGCCTGATTTTCTCGAAGTAAATCCTTTAAATTGCGATAGATTGAAGTTGTCGTTCCAAGATTTTTAATTAAAACCATCGGCACCGATATCGCCTCGGAAATTGTGGCGCTTAAACCATTCCGCGGCATCAATCGAGTCACACCAAAAAAAACCGTATAGGCCAAAACCACCAAAAAAATAAGTTGCCAGAATTTTCTTACCACAATATCTACAGCCTTATGGTACGTGGCTCGGAAGGATCCTGCAAGACGGGACGATATTTGGCAAAGTGCTCAATCGCCACCCCGGTACCCCTAACCACGCAAGTCAGCGGATCATCCACCACGGTCGCCATCACCATCAGGTCTTTGGAGATATATTCCGCTACGCCACGCAAAAGACTGCCACCGCCACAAAGATAAATACCGCGCTTCAAGATATCACCAGCCAGCTCCGGCGGAGCCGACTCAATCACCTCCCGAATCGCGTCCACGATAACTTTAAAAGACTTACCGATCGCGGCTCGCACGTGCGGATCTTTAACCAAAATTTCCCGCGGCAAGCCCGTCGTCAAATCTCGTCCGCGCACGGCAATTTCTAAACGCTCTTCAACCGGCAAAACCGAACCGACGGCAATCTTAACCTCCTCCGCCGTCGGCTCGCCGATGGCTATTTTAAACTCATCACGCACAAACCGGATAATGTCATCGTTAAACTTGTCTCCGGCGATTTTGAGACTCTTGGCGGTTACTATTCCACCCATAGAGATAATCGCCACCTCGGTGGTGCCCCCACCGATATCCACCACCATATTGGCCGTCGGCTCGTTGATCGGCAATCGAGCGCCCAAGGCGGCCGCCAATGGTTCTTCAATCAGCAGGGCCTGAAAAACTCCAGCGCCAATAACCGCGTCCTCCACCGACTTGCGCTCCACCTCCGTTAAATTACTGGGCACGCCAACTACCGCCCGACGATAGTTTACAAAAATACTGTCCTTGCTCACGCGTCGCAAAAGATGGCGCAAAATCTCTTGCGTCACTTCAAAATCGGCGATTACTCCATTCACGAGCGGCCGCGCCACGGTAATGTGGCTCGGCGTTCGCCCCAGCATATCTCTCGCCTCATTACCCACCGCCACCACCTGATTAGTCTTATTGTTAAGCGCCACAATCGACGGCTCATTAACCACAATCCCGCGCTTGTCTAAATAAACCAGCACGTTGCTGGTTCCCAAATCAATGCCAATGTTTTTTCTAAAAATTCCGAAACGTGACATATGTTTAAAAAATAAAATGGTCAAAACTTGGCAACTAATCTCTTACTATCCGCGTCCCTGTAAAATCCACGATTCAAGAAGTTTTCTTTTTTGTCAGAGCCTCAAGCGCGTCATCTAAGGACAAAATCTTTATATCCTTACCACCGCGCCTCTTAAACTCAAGATTCTCGCCGGTTTTGGGGCTGACTACAATCCTGGAGCTAATACCGATTAAATCCGCATCATTGAACTTCTCACCCGCCGCAACAGATCGGTCGTCATACAAGACCTCAACCCCGCGCTTGGTTAGCGAATCGTACACCTTCTTGGCTTGCCTCTCAACTGCCGCATCCTCGGCGCCCAAAACCAAAAGATGCGCGTCAAATGGCGAAACCTCCTCCGGCCAAATAATACCCTTCTCGTCATTATGCAATTCCACGATTGTCGCCATAAGTCGGCTTACCCCTATTCCATAGGAGCCCATAATCGCTGGGCTCCTCGCGCCGCTTTCACTCGCAAAGTTAACTCCAAAAGCCTCACTATACCGAGTACCGAGTTTAAAAACATTTCCCACCTCTATACCACGAGCCACTAAAACCGTACCGCCACACACCGAAAACGAAGGACACTTCTCGCCTTCCTTAACTTTTACAACCTCCTCGTTCTGCCACCAGTCGCACTTAGAGCAATAATAAACGCTATCCTCGCACGCCGGAGAAAGCCCCTGAAATTCGTCCGAGTACTCATCGGTAAAAGCTCCACCGCCCGCCTCGGTCAACCGCACCGGAACTTTAAGCCGCGCAAAAACCTTTTTATAAGCCGAAATAACTTTTTGATAATACAAATCCAAGTCCGCCTTGTCGGTATGAAAGCTGTACAAGTCCTTCATTAAAAACTCCCGTCCACGCAACAGCCCGCTCTTGGCCCGAGCCTCGGCGCGAAACTTGGTCTGCACCTGATAAACCGCCCGCGGCAAATCTTTGTAAGATTCTATAAACTGCGCCGCGGCAAAAGCCGAAGCCTCTTCGTGCGTCCAGCCCAAACCGATCTCATCACCCGCTGGCGACTTAAACTCGTACCCGACTTTCAGACCCCAACGCTTGGATTTTTCCCAATGCTCTTTGGCAATCAGCGTGGGAAATAATAACTCCTCGG
>ERZ1292629.3883-Hain-H43-01um-R1-3883-length-11268-cov-9_pt1 | contig 11268 bp, 15 predicted proteins | sample MGYA00564399_ERZ1292629 | MGnify/ENA primary metagenome ERZ1292629 (study PRJEB36523, sample SAMEA6512636) | groundwater metagenome | collected 2019-01-08 | study: AquaDiva: Metagenomics assemblies of 32 groundwater samples | reverse complement strand
TGTTCATATCCCTTTAGTGTGCCTGATTATGGGGAATTACGCAACACGTCTAATAATAAGTTGCGCGTTGTATTTCCGCCCTTGTCAAAGATCACGTTTTATTTCATGATAGGAAGGTATGGGGAAAGCCAAAAAGCAAAAAAAGCGCGTTTTCAAAACGCCCCGTTTACGTACGCGTGGAATTCTGTCGCGTTTTAGTTGGTCATCTCTTTTTGTTCTCGTTATTATTTTTATCGGCGTCATTTTGTCTGTTTTTGCTGCGCTTCGTCCTACACCACCTACAGGCAAAGCAGCACAATGTGACACAAGCAATTGCAATCAGTGTCTCAATGGAAATTATTGGATGATTACCAACTTTACCGGTACGACTGATCCGGACGGGGATCAGGAATTGTGTTCCTATAGCGGTAGAGCTGCTACCTGTGGTGGCACACCATATTGTTGTCCGAGTGCTGGGCAACAATGGACGACCAATATGAGCGCATGCCCAACGGCCAACAGTCCGACTTCTGCCCCCACCGCGACTAAAGCTCCGACAAATTATCCTACCTATACTCCATATCCTACCTATACCCCGTATCCCACGAATGCGCCAAATATCACCGCGACACCGCGTCCCACCAGTACGCCTCGCCCCACCAGTACGCCGCGTCCTACTAGTACTCGTACGCCGACCAAGACTCCGACTCCCACTCCTATCCCAGCGCTCTCGTCAGTGTGCGGAAAGTCATGTACTTCTGATAGCGATTGTCAGTTGGGGTTAACGTGTGCGACCGTTTTTAGCACCTTGAAGGCTTGTCGCAACCGCTTGTGTCAGGAAAATACGGGATGCACGTGCGGCGAGGGGAATAATCCATTTCTTTTTGCTACCCCTACGCCATTTGTAGGTTCCAGCGGTTCATTACGGGTATTGCCCGTTTCTATCGGTGGTTTTACGGATAGTAAATCTCAGACAGGAGTTCAACCGGCGATTTCTGGTACGTCAGAGCCAGATGCCAAAATTACGATTACTATATATCCAGATGGAATTGGGGCAGAAGTATATGCCGATAAAAATGGCAAATGGTCGTTTAAGCCGACGAAAAAGTTGACTGCAGGACCCAAAAGCATTCTCGTCGTTGCGACTAAAGAAGGGGCACAAGGCCAGATTTCGAAAGAATTTACCGTCAAAGGTGGGGGAAAGAGTAATCCGTTTGGCATGATCCTTCTTGCCATGATCATCATAGCCGTCGGCTTCGGTGGCTACGTCTTCTGGAAATCAAATCAGTAGTTCTCTGTGCCCTTAGTTATAATACCGGTCTTTAGGATATGTTCTATCCAGAATGTCTTATATCCAGCTTTAGGACCTGTTATATTCAGCTTTAGGGAATGTTATATCCAGCTTATTTTACACATGAAATTCTTTATGAATTCCCATGTTGTCTTTTACACTAGCGGCCGCATTAGTAATTGACAACATTGAAATTTATATAATTACAGAGTTAAATAGTAATTGTATGGAGGTGTAAGCGATGCGAGTACGAAAAATCGTGAGCAAACAACTTTTAGAAATTTCTGAATTGGTATTTTCTCATGCAGTGGATGCGACGCTTGCGGTTGTGGCGTATTTGGTCGCATTTGGGGATATTCAAACTCAGTTTAGCGCACCATTTCATGCACGAATTGAGTCTGAAAAATTTCTTCGGACAGTAAATTATGATGCAATTAAATATGCACTTATTACTGCAAGTAAACATGGATTTATCAAACGTAAACGTCATGCAATGCCGGAAATTACGAAAGCGGGGATGAAACGATTATCTTCTGTGATTCCATCCTATGACGAAATTCGTATGTGGGACAAACGGCTGCACATCGTGACCTATGATATACCAGAAAAGAAAAAGCATACGCGAGATGTATTGAGGATGTATCTTAAGCAGATTGGGTGTGCAAAACTTCAGGCGTCAGTCTGGTTGACGCCGTATGATCCTATCGATATTATTCGACAATTTATTAAAGAAAAAGAAATTGAGGGGACCGTCATCGTGTCAAATCTTGGCATAGATGCATCCATCGGCGATGAGACAATACAAGAGCTTGTTTTTAGGATTTATAACCTTCAAGGATTGGAAGATCGGTATAGAGAATGGTTGGAAAAATATGAAGGGGGATCAATATCCGTTATCGGGTATAAAGGATTTTGTGAGTATTTAGCTATTTTAAAGGATGATCCGCAATTGCCATTTGCACTCCTTGAAAAGAAGTGGATCGGGGAACGAGCGTATAAAATAATTAAACCAGTATTTTCTATGTTGTCTTTTGCTAGAGCGGCCGCATAGGTAAAAGACAACATGGGATTATTTGATTTATGAAACGATGATAACCTATCCAATAGGTGAGTCATTTATGATAGGGCGAGTTCGTACAGGAACCCAAATGCGCATATTTCTATCATGGCGTGTCAATTCTGCTACTTCGGTGAATCCATGCTCTTCTATGAATATTCGTTGCTCATCACTTAATTTATTAAGTGGAATTAATCGACTTACTCTCTCAAGTGCCATCCCAGAAAATTCATAGACTGTGATAGGTCCACCTCCCATACTGTAGTCGGTCATAGGTTGTATTCGTCGTATTTCTGAATTAAAAATATCATCGTCATCAAATCCTTGTGCCTTGAGTGCAGTATATGCTGTGGGGTTTGTTGGAAATTCAATTTTTTTAGGATCTTCTGTGACAATGCGGAGAGGGCGAGGACCAAGGATATATCTTGTTATTCGTTCAGCAGAGCTTGCTGTCATAGATATATTATTAAAGTTTCGCGATTTGTAAAAAGTCGAGTTCGACTGGGGTTTCTCTTCCAAATATTGATACAAGCACTTTCACTTTGCCTTTCTCATCATCGATTGATTCGATACTGCCCAAGAAGTCTGCAAATGGACCGTCGACAATCTTTACTGCTTCATTTACCACAAATGCCGCTTTGTAGCGCGGCGCTTCCATTTCCATGAATTTACGGATGGCGTCTACTTCTTTTTCGGAAATGGGTGTGGGTTTGTTACCAGCTCCTACAAATGCCGTGACACCTTGAGTCGTACGAACTGCTAGCCACGAATCATCTGCTAAAATCATTTTTACTAAAATATATCCGGGGAAAATTTTTTCTTTGATTTCTTCTTTTTTTCCGTGTGAGACTTTGACGATATTGCGGGTAGGGACAACGATATCAAAAATTTTGTGGGCCAATTTTTGCGTCTCTATGCGTTGCTTTAAATTCGCGGCTACTTTGTTTTCATGTCCTGAATACGTGTGCACGACGTACCATCGTCCTGCAGAAGAGTCTATTGGATCAGTTGCGAGTATATCTGTCATAGGTTATTTAAAGACTGTTGATGTTATTTTTAAAAATAGTATATCGAGTCCGCCGATAAAGAGTCCGACAGCCAATGATATCACGATCACTGCGGCTGTAAGTCGTGTCGCTTCAGCCCTCGTCGGCCATGTTACTTTGGACAGCTCACTTACCACTTCAGAAAAGAATTTCGTCGGTGCAATATTTGGCAATCTCGGCGCGACAGGTTTGTCCATATAAAACAAGCCCCCTCATTGGGGACAAAACTAACTATATCAAATCTGACAAAGGATGTAAATTGGGAAATAGGTTATGGGGTCAATGCTTCAAACATTTTCACCATGCGGCCAATGTCGTTGGTTATTGCTGGATCCACACAGGCTCCTTCATCTATTCCTTCGGCATACTGAAGCCTTGTGGTTGCAACTCTGTCTCCGGTCCAAGCACTGCATGATTCTGGTCGTAGATTGCCTGTATAAAAATTTATAGGTCCAAATTGTGGAGACACACAAGAATTCGGAACTTCTTCGTATGCATGGCTTTGATCCTCAGAAATTTCTCTTGCAGCCATAAATGCTGCATCCGTAAAATTGCAGGGATTAAATGAAGAAGGATCTAGTGCCTTTACTACTTCATCCATTCCTTCTACCTTAACTTGAAAATATTTTCCGTCATACGGATTTTTTCCATCTTCCATATATTGATCCCACCATGATTGGATAAATCCAAATGGTCCGACGGCACCTTCTCCACCAGCGAATTCTTGGCAACTTGGCATGGGATCTTGATTATTGCAATCGCTATATTCTTCAATGGCTTTGTCATCAGACCAATTCCATTCACTGTGGTTAAATGCGCCTTCGTGATACATAGTAGCTAAGAGAACTGATGCAGGCACTTTGTAGGTATCAGCAGCAGTTTCCAATACTTTTATAGCAAGAGGTGAGAGTCCTGAGCCGAATACGGCTTGTTGATCTGAAGACATAAAAGATTTAGCACTGCTTTGATTTGCGATAGAGCATTTGTTATCGCTTGGTTTTTGCGCTTTTTCTTTGATTACATCTATCGGACACTGGAGTGGTTTTTTGTCACATTCAAGTGGTACGGCAGTATCGCCAGACCCAAGAGCCGCTCCTATTCCATCAGGTGTTACGGCACATCCTGCTTGTGACATGCGGGTTTTCATGTTGTTTACCAAATTTGTCGGGCTTTCAATTTCTGAGCAGTTGTCAAAAAATTTTACACAATATTCATACGTGGTCATGGCATTACCTACTACTTTTTTCTTACTCATAAATTCTGGAAGAAAGTTAAATGCCCAGCCACGTGAAGTCGCAGCTTGGATAGTCTCGGGAAATGGTGATTTTTCCACTTCTTTTGCTGTTGCGTCGCCGACGTGTGCAAATTCCATAGAGTGAGCATCTACTTTTTCTTCGGTTAATCGTACTGCATATTTTGCTTTGGATTTTTCATATTCTGCATCACCGTCTGCTTCGCTGCCAGAAATAATAATAGTTATTGGCATCCTTAGATATACCCATACTTCCTGTAAAAATGCACCAAGACTTGTGATATCGGTTTCTACGGGAGGATGGGGCTTTGCGGATTCTCGATAGTCGCAGAATTTGGTTGGATCAGCATCATTTATTTTTATAGGTGGTCGATCCCAATTATATTTATCGTTTTTTGGCGTTTTTTGGACTAATCCCAACAGTGCATTTGCATTATATGCGGTTTGCATAGCGCCTTGAGAATCTTCCCAGTTTTCGGAAATTTGTGGTTTGGAGGCGGGGACATCTTCTCGTATAAAGCCTGAGTATTTTTCTGTATTTGTTGAGACGGCACAAAAAATAGCATAAATGAGATTTTCGGATGTGTAAGGGATAGAGTTATCACGAACGACTTGAGGATTTAAAAATTGTACAAATTTTTCACCAAGTTCTTTGTAGGGCGTGAGCACAGGCATCGCAATTTGTTGCGTTTTATGAAATATTGGCGTAATTAAATCTGATACGATATATCCAAACGGAGTGCCTTCAAGAACTTTTATAAGTGCTGCATCGCCTAATTTTGTCACTGCAAAGTCATACGGACCGCGAAAATATGTTTCTGGGAGATCTTTTCCTCCACTATCTTCTACAGATGCGTTTACATGAATAACAGGGAGAAGCAAAAAGAATCCAAAAATAAGACTGAGGGCCAAGCGTCTGAGCATACATTCATCTTACCAAATTGACAAATGAAATTCATGGACAGTACAATTGCACATGCGTCATGAAAAAAAATCAAACTATAAGGAAAGCAGTAATCCCAGCGGCGGGTTTTGGCACACGATTCTTGCCGCAAACCAAGGCAATGCCAAAGGAAATGCTTCCGATTGTCGATAAGCCTGTCATCCAATATGTCGTTGAAGAGCTGGTCGCATCAGGCATTACAGACATTGTTATCGTCACTGGTTGGAATAAACGTTCGATTGAGGATCATTTTGATTACCCAAATGAACTCATTCAAACGCTCAAAGATCAAGGCAAAGAACATTTGATCGATGAGGTGCGAAAAACGGCCGAGCTTGCAAATTTTATCTATATTCGTCAAAAAGGACCGTATGGCAATGGGACACCGGTCCTTTGTGCAAAAAACATCATTGGTGATGAGCCGTTTGTGGCGATTTGGGGAGATGAATTCATTTATGCCGATCCACCACGGGCCAAACAGTGTATTGATGTTTTTCAAAAATATGGCGATCCGGTGATTTCTGCGATTCAAGTAGATAAAGCGGATGTCTCGCGCTATGGCATAGTAGAAGCGACCAAAGTGGAGGATCACATTTATCAAATCAAAAATCTTATTGAAAAGCCAAAGCTTGATGAAGCGCCCAGTAACCTTGCAGCACATGGATGCTATGTGCTCACGTCTGATATATTTCCCATATTAGAAACGTTAAAGCCGGGGAAAAGTGGCGAGATTTGGTTGACGGATGCGATACGAGAGCTTATGAAATTGCGTCCAGTCTATGCCTGTGAAGTGAAAAATGGTAGGTATTACGATACAGGCAATAAAATTGAGTATTTAAAAACCGTCGTAGAATTTGCGCTTTTGCACAAAGATTTAAATGGTGAGTTTCGCGACTATCTCAAAAGTCTCAAGCTTTAATCATTCCTGCGGTGCTTCTCCGTAGATGAGTACTTTCGTCCCTGCATTCTCTGTAGTTGCCAGCGTTGACCACGCTTTCGTATTGGTGACAACCGGCGTTGCCCAGTCGTAGAGTAATTTGGCTTCATCTATTTTCATGTTGACGCACCCATGACTCATCGGATGCCCGAAATTATTATGCCAATACGTGCCGTGGAAAGAAAACCCACGCATTTTGGCAATACTATCATTATAAAAGAACATGACCCACGGTACATTTGGGAGATAATAATATGTACCCAGATCTTTATTTCCGCCTTTCATTAGCTGGCTTTTTACCTTCGTCCAAATACGAAATTCTCCGGTCGGTGTCCTGCCCCATTTTCCCGTAGAGACGGTGAACTCATATACGCGCGTTTGCCCCTCAAATGCGTATACTTTTTGATGCGTAAGGTCTACTTCTATCCGTTTTTCTGTCATTTCTAGAGGATCTGAGGTGACGCCAAGAATCAGCGATTGGACAGTAAGGGATGCTATACTTGGGGGAAACACGGTATGCGCATGAAACACTGCAGGTGTCAGGTCTTCTACGGGTGTCGGGAGCGTTTTACCGAGCATCATCTGTTGCAAAGAAAAAGAATCAGCAAGGGGTTCATTGGTATGCGAGAGTTGCTTTAATGGAATAGCTACAAGTGCAAGTGCACCGATAAAAAGAACGAGCAATCCGATCATACTCGGTACGACTGAAGAAAGGCCTGCTCGTGACATATCAGACATCTTCTTTCTACTATACTGCCCTTGTTGTATGATTTGCAATATGGGGCGCGCATTTTTACGGGTAAAGGGGTTAGGATATATCGTATGGCAATCGCGACACATGGTGTATCATGTCATGATAGGGCTTTTGTGGACGTGGTTTTTGCGCGAGCGATGGGGTGAGTTTAATCCCAAGTGGATTAGTACGGCAGTTATAGGATCAGTCATGCCAGATGTAGAACACATCTATTACTTTTTAGGGTACGGCAAACAGGATGCCTATGCTAAAGAGGTGCTACGTCTTATAAAACATCATCATTGGCGGCAAGTATTTCAGTTTATAGCAGTGGGGCACAAGCATAATACGAGTTTGGCGTACCATAATTTATATACTGTTTGTGGTTTGGTGATATTTTCGTTTGTTTGTTCTATCGTCGACTGGCAGGTGGGAGTGGTACTTTTTGGGGCAATGGTCTCTCATTACCTTTTTGATATTGCGGATGATTTTATTCAGCTCGGGAACTTAAATCCTAATTGGAAACGGTGGGGAAGATTTTAGGTGACAAATGCCAGTGCAAACGCCAGTATGCAAATGCCTAACTCAATATAAAACAGCCAATGCGTTTTATAAAGCATACTCCACTCGGCATTACTAGTGAGGGGCGACTTGGTACGATACACAAAACTAAATTTTCGTTTTATCCATGGTCCCAACCACGCTATGCCATCAAAGTAGTCGAAGGTATCTAGGACAAAATGGGATGCTACACAAATGCCGGACATGAAAATATAGTGGAGAAGTTGAGGAGAGTAATTTACGGTAAATAGATAGGCGATGCCATACAATACAAACCACGTCACGGGATAGTGAGAAAGTGCAAAATATTTTTCTCGATGGGCAAAAAGCTTATGAAAATTGTAGAGCCCATCTATATCTGGAGCGTTGGATAAAACCATGCTCACAAGGTAGGTGCTATTGGTATCTGGTAATAGCCCAAAGGTGGCAAACCCTCGTGCGATAAAATAGCCAATTGCAATGTGAGTAGGGGTAGTCATTTAGGGTACTATACCATGTTTGGCCTTGAGCATTGTAAGTATTGAGACAGCCCAAAGTGCAATTTCCAAATATTTTATCCAATGCTTTAAGTACCAATGTACCCATTCGTGATTGTTGTTTGGTGTTATCGGCAGGATGCGTATAAAGCTATAGCGTTTTTTGATCCACGGCCCTAACCACGCGATTCCGCCATAGATAGAAAATGTATCTAAGACAAAATGAGAAAGGATGCATGCGCTGGCCAAGAAGGTAAATTCAAATAATGTCGTATCTGTAAACGGAAGAGAAAGAAGAAAAAAGAAAACGAGTACCAAGAGCCAATTAGCGGGGTAATGCGAGATAGACTGTAAATGATTTTGATGATTGTATACTTGTTTTAACGACAGCGCGCCGTCGATATCAGGTAAGTTTGCAAAGACGATGCCCATGATATACGTTGTGTGTTCGTGCGGCAGTATGCCTCGTACTACGAGGTATCGTGAGATAAGATAGCCTACGGCGACATGAGAAAGAGTAGTCATATGTATTAGCGTTTTGGAGTTGTCTGGCGCTTTTCTATTTTATGTAAGGTGTACATCACGCGTTTATGAAGGTCAATGTTTTTAATTCTGGCAAATCGAAGGACCGAGACGATGATATCCCCTAATTCCTGCTCGTATGTCTCATCTTCTTGGGCGGCTATGTTAGTCGGTTTCCTTCCGTGTTTGGCAAGATACGCACGAGCCATTTCGCCGACTTCTTCTACCAAAGAGAGGATAAGAAACGATCCAAATTCTTCTTTGTGTTTTAAATCCGCATCCGCTTTTTCAAGGATGGAAATATATTTGCCAAAGGGGGATGTGATGGGTGGTTTGTTCATTACACCATTATATCATTGCGTATATATTATCGTGGTCCAATTAACTGGATGGTATTCCCGTCCGGATCAGAAAATGTGGCAAACCATTTATCAAACGTTGGCGCCTTGAATGGTTTGGCGATGATGGGTACCTTTTTTGAAAGGAGATGTTTATACGCGTTATCGATTGAATCAACCGTTATGTTGAACATAATACGTAATGGATCTTTGTTTTTGCCATGAATTTCTGAATGTTGGCCGACCCAGAGCCATGGACCACCATTGGGGAATTCCATGAGTACTCCTGTGTCTTGTGGGTGATCAAGTTCTTCGACGACTTTGAGATCAAAGGTCTTCAGGTACCAATCAGAGAGCTTTCGAAAATCTTCTGACCAGATAAGAATGGTGGAGATATTTTGAAACATAGATTAACCTTTTCGACTTCCAGATCGTCGTTTGCGCATATTTTGAGCCCAAGATCGTTCTGCACGTTTTGCATCACCAGCATGAAATTTTTCACCCATATCTACTACACTTAAATCAAGCAGTTTTCTGTGTTGTTGCGCTCCTTTCGCTGTCAACTCGAAAGATCTGCTTCCATCTGTGATAAAAGCTAATAGGTTCCTTGCTTGTTGAGGCGAATTTACCTCGACTTTTTTTCCATCATTTAGAATAAATATTTCCATGAAACATATTTTATCATGAAATTATATGAACGCAACTGTGTTTCTGTAATTGTTGTATAACGTTCCTGTTTACTACAAATCAATCGATTGATTTATAGTAGAGATTTATTATTTCATGTTTACTATATTTTGGATGACGTCCAAGATATAGGAATAGTTTTCTGGATCAGAAAAGTGGCCGCGATCACGGTAGGTGAGAAGTGTGGCATTGAGATCCCGCGTCATATCACGGGCTTGTTGGTAGGGAATTGATTCATCATCCATCGAGTGCATGATGATGCGTGTTTTGGTAAGCGATTGAATCTTTTTGATGTCAATTTCATGGGTAAAAAAGTCTGCATACTGCTCATCTTTTCTTTTGGCATTTTCTAGTGAGTTGTTAAATGTTGCGACTAATATCAACGCATATAGATTTGGCATTGGATGTTTTTCAAGGTAGAGAAGCGCAGCTCTTGTTCCCAAGCTGTGACCGATAAGAATGACAGGACCTTGTACCTTTTCTACCTCGGCATGAACCTCTTGTATCCAATCGTCAGCATGCGGCGTATCACCACCAGAGAGTGTGGGGATAGCATACTCTATATTTTTTGCGGCTAATTCTGGCACGATGTTAGGATACCAATCGGCGTTGGGAGACGAGGTATAGCCGTGGATGAAAATGATTTTCATGGAGTTTGTTGTTGTGGTTGACAGGCTTGTATAGTGGAAGCTTTTTGGTATATTTTGCCGAAATAAAAGCCAAGGATTGGGAATAAGACGAGTACACTTAACGCGAGCATTTTAGAAAACGGCGTCACCGTGGTCATATACTTTGGGAGTTTATACGATTTCTTTTTCATGAGGAAGTTACAATTGTTTGAACGTATTGATGATCGTGGAGACTTCGGCGTCTTTATTACTGTTTAATAACGTGATAAATGTAGATCCAATTTTGTAGACCGTGAGGTCGGATGTGGTGTTTGGGTATTGGGCTTTGTATTCAGCTTCGCTTTTCCACTGTTGAATAACAAGGTCATAGGATTGTCCGCCTTTATACATAAGAACGACGCCATTTTTCCAGCCATAGAGATTTTCTTTATCATCAAGAGCCTTATATTTTGGCGGATAGGAAATAGAAAATCCGAGTGTCGTGTTGGTGTATGTACGCCAGTCGGCGGCAAGGGAAGGCGTGGGGATGGGCGAGTTGGTTGGCGTCGCAATAACAATTATAGGTGAGGGAGTGACTTGTATTGATGTGGGAAGCGGGACAACAGCAGGAGAATTGACGGTTGGAGAATTTCTTGTAAGAAAAATATACGCTGCTATAGCTCCTGCAAGAAATATTATTACCGTGAGCAGTACCTTTTTTGTTTGCATAGATATATGATAGCGATTTTTAACCAGCGTGTAAATGTGGCCTTCGTACGTGAACGTAAACGGTACGATACATTTTGTGCATTCTGTGAAACAACCAATCCTTAGAGTG
>ERZ1292629.3882-Hain-H43-01um-R1-3882-length-11268-cov-12_pt1 | contig 11268 bp, 10 predicted proteins | sample MGYA00564399_ERZ1292629 | MGnify/ENA primary metagenome ERZ1292629 (study PRJEB36523, sample SAMEA6512636) | groundwater metagenome | collected 2019-01-08 | study: AquaDiva: Metagenomics assemblies of 32 groundwater samples | reverse complement strand
TGCCGAGGCGCGAAGCGCCGAGGCAACAAACTCGCAACATACAATTTGGCTCCGCATCGTGAACGATGTTAGAACCATTATACAGGAGCAAAAAGAGTATATTTATATTCCAGATTTGAGAGAAGTTAATAGTACCCTCGACAGGACTTGAACCTGCAACCTAAGCGGTAGAACTGCTTTGCTCTATCCATTGAGCTACGAGGGCATTGTGCCTTTGGAAGGGATTGAACCTTCTTCTCATCCTTTTCAGAGATGTGCTTTACCATTAAGCTACAAAGGCAAATACCAAAAAGCCACCTAGAACAACCGCAGAATGTCGGTGTTCATCGGTGGCTATCTAAATCTAAAGCGTTGCATTGCCTATTTACTCTAACAAAAAACTCCCCGTTAGGGAAGTTCTTTGTGGGAGTAGCAAGCGAGAGGTTCGCTTTCCAGCCCTCTGTTTTGCTCCTATTATGCTCGGCTGGACTCTTGGTGTGCCCGTAAGCCACTGGTCGCTTTTCACCGCTACCTTCTGCTGTTGCCAGCAAATCCACCGCACAAGGCGGATGACGGACTTAATTCACGACCCTTGTTTCTGACCCGAAGCCAGAAAACACCAACTCTCACTACTCCAATTTATTTATATCAAATTTTACCCCACCCCGCTACTCACTATTTCTTTTGACCAAACTTTCAACAAAGTTTCTAATCTTCTTTTTTATTAAAAATGGTATTTTCAATTACTTTCCTTGATTTTGACAAACTTTCGTAAGATTGTTTTATCTTTTCCTTTGTTTTCTCCATTCCCCCTATTAACTCATTAGCTAAATCTTTTTGTACTTTTTCTTCTACTTTAATAACAGGCGTTTCATATAACTCTTCCAATAATAAATTTTTTATTCCCGTAGTCTGGTTTTGTATGTATGCCATATAACTCATTGCATAAAGAGTTTGTAAATAAGTATAAACATATTCGGGGTTTATAACAGATTTATCAATTACTATTTTTTGCAAAAAATTACTAAATATAACTGGTTTATCAAAGGGCAATTCTTTTATTAAAACTACACGCCCCACTGGTTGATAAGGACTACCGCCAGATTTCTCAATCAAAATATCATCCTTTTTCAGTTTTAATGACTCAACCTTATTTTTTGGGATTAACCTAATTGCTACGTCAGAAAAATCTAAATTAAATTGATTATCAAAGTTAGTATTTCTTAAAACATAACAAAGCTCATATTCTTCTGGGTTGCCCTCTTCTGAATTTGGGTCTAATCCCCATTCTCCTGCCTGTGACTTTTCAATGCAGTCTCTTAGTAATACTTTTGGGTATTTACTTTTTATTATTTCTTCCTTCATCTCTTTGAAATATGGTGCATACCCCTTTGTGTCAATTCTTTTGTTTTTTATTTCATTAAAACTAACTCCATAAATTTTTTCTTTCAATTCCTTTTCAACGCTTAAATTATTGGGATTTTCAATAAAAGCTAAGAAGTATTTTGATATTATTTCCAAATCATTAACATCATCGTCTTTACCAGTCGCCGTATAGCCAATTCTTTCTGCATTAGCCATAAATATCTTATAGTTACCTACTTTTTCCTTTTCGCCCTTCTTCCTTAAAAATAGTAAGGACGATTTTACATTAGCTCCGTAATGACTAAAAGCGAAATCGGGTAGAGAAATAATGCCTAAAATTTGTGTTTTTTCTAAAATAAAATTTCTCACATCTTGAAGTGAGGAATTTATCGCTATGCTATCTGGTAAAACAATGGCTATTCTACCCGTTTTTTCCTTAACGAAATCAATGCAACGTTCAATAAAAAGAATCTCTGACTTTTGATTTTGTTTATCTTCCCCTAATTTGTATTTGTCTAAATAATTTTTTTCTGTTCTTTTTATCATTGCCCCAAATGGCGGGTTCGTAAGAATTAAATCAAAGTGGTTTTTCTCAAATTTAGGATGTAAATTTTCGATGTCTTCAAAGTCATCCAGTGCATCGGTGCTAATAACATTAGTGTGTCCATCATCATGGATAATCATGTTCATTTTGCAGACTCTGGCTATCTGGTCGTTTATCTCAATACCGTATAAATTATTTTTTGCAAAACTGTGCCAATGGTCTCTGGCTTCCTGTTCGTCATAATTTGTTTCTGCAAAATCCTTAACATAATCCAAAGCATTAAGTAAAAATCCTCCACTTCCGCAAGCGGGGTCTAAAACTAAATCACTTCTTTCTGGGTTCGTTATCTTAATACAGAATTTTATAATATGACGAGGAGTAAAAAACTGTCCCATGTCCCCCCTTAAGTACCCGCCTAAAAATCTTTCAAAGGCAACGCCTTTTATATCCAAATCAATTTTATTGATTGCCAATGTTTGCAGGTGCTCAACGACACTATAAACAACTTTTGGCTCTAACTTTATATCGTCCTTAAAAACTTCGGCATCCTCTTTTTTCGCTTTCTGGTAAATACCATTTACTCTCTCATAGACTTCTTCGGGCAATTCGTGAGTGCCTATTTGAAAAGAATAAGGGTCTCCTTTAGTGGTGTTCTTTTCATCTTTTAATTTACAAAATAAGAGCTTTGACACTTCATCAAAAGCAGTCGTGGGAGCAAGCTTGCCTCCTTGCCAAACACTGTCGTGGGATTTCTCTAATGCTCTTATAAGTTCATCCCTTGAAACAGTTTTTAACTCTTTGTCCGTTTCGCTTTTTATAAATCTATATTTAGGAGTTTTACCATATTTTTTAGGAATATCGGCAATAACATTTTTTGCCCGTTCGCTCGGCTTAAACCCAGCAACATCAAAAGCGGTTTTCGTAGTTCCCGCCACAACAGAGGCGAGCTTTGCCCGTATGCTGTTAGCGTTGCCAAATGCCTGCTCAATAGCTTGCTTAAATTCTGCGTCAGTTATGCCGTCTTTTTTTGTTTCAACTACCAAGTAAGGAATTTTTAGTTCTTCATCTTCGTAAATAACAATATCAGCCCTATCCTCTGGAGTTCGGCGAGGGACTAATACCTCAAAATCCATTTTTTCTTTTGGGTAATTATAATCAAGCACAAGCTCGCAAAAATATGAAGCTCTAACTTTTTCCTCTGGGTTCTTAAAACCCGTTATGTAAGCCCGTGAGCAAGCGTAGGTTATTTTTGATTTATCTTCGTTGAAAGATACTATACCTGCCTCAACACCTCTTTGTATATTCTGCTCAAAAATAGACTGATTATTGTTTTCTGTATCAAAACTTTTTGTGGCAGGTTTAACTGCCGATTGTAATTGTAATTTTTTGGGCATACTAGGGATAGTTTTATTTTGTCTGTTGGCGAGACACAGAAAGCTCCCCGCCAGCGATAACCCTTGCGGGCTACCCATAACCCTTTCGGACTATGACTATCCCTAGTGCTCTGACGAGGAGCTTCCTGCTAGGGATAGTTTTTCTGCCATATCTCGGAGTTTTAATTCACGAGGGTTAGGCAATCAAATTGTGAATGGATTTATGTCATTTTTTCTTTTGATTTAATAACTTTAGAATATCATCTTTACGATAACGCCTGTCTTTTCTCTCGCCGAAGCGGATAGCTACGAGGATACCCTTTTTATCCCACTTCCGCAGTGTGTTCGGGTGGCATTTCAGAATATCACACGCTTCTTGGAGTGTTAGGAGTTCGGGTATTTCTTTATTGTTTTCGGCGTTTTTCACTTGATTTTTAACCTAACATTGCTTAACATAGAGCATAACGCAGATAAAAGTATTCTGCAACATTAAATGACAATTACCATAAATTACGATGACCCCAGAGGAACAATTTAATAAGGATGTTTGGTGGGTATTGCAAGCAATCAAAAAAGAGTGGCTATCAACGCCTGCGAGAGAAAATGTAAGAATTAACACCGTTCGTAGTCGTTTTGCCAATACTGGCTCACCGCCCACAGATGATATTGCAAAATGTATTCGTAAGCTGGAAGAACAGGGAGCATTTAGAGTGGTAGAAAGAAGTGTCGCTGACTCCCTTGACCCATACCATTTCGTTGATGTTGATTGGGATAGAGCTACCGAGTTTCTACTTTCTATTCATACACCAAAATTTGATGAGCTTTACAGTAAATATGAAGGGAATCAACACAGTCAGTTTTTAACTACGGCGGATATGAAGAAGTTGTATATTCTAAAAAAGTTAAAAGAATTGCGGGATTTAGGAGGAACAAGACAGGTCAGTATTGCGGAGGGGAGATATGAAAAATGGTTGGCTGAATGTGATATTGAGCAACATCAACTCAAAGATATGTTGTTTAGTTTTATGAGAGAAGGATTGATTGAATTTTTTGAATTTAAGGTAGTAAATCCAGCCGTATGATAAGAACTCTAGAAATACAGTTTCCAGTAAATTTTGATGAACGCTATAGTGAATATAGAAGAGCAAAGATTTTAGGTGCTCAAAAAAAGACATCGCCCAATCTAGCCACCGACTTTAACGCTACTAGAAAAGCACAGACGGAAGCTCTTAAAAGAGCTTTGGCTAAAGGAGAAGAAAAAGAGGAAAGAATAAGGGAGGTTGCCGAAACATTTGGACTAGAGAGAGTAGGGACACAGCTACCAGACGAAAGACCTTTCTGTTTAGTTGATGGCAAGCTGGGTTATCTGAAATTTAATAAAAACGGTAAGAAAATTACAATTGGAGGTTCAAAGACACAGCCATTTAGGTTACTACAATGTCTAACTGAACCATTCAGCACAGCAAAGTCGGTGGATACCGTGTTTGAGGCAATCAGAGAAAATATGAAAAGAAAGAGCAAGAGTGGCGTATATGCAGAAAGTATAGATAAGGCACAGAAAATTAAGACTATTGGAAATGCAATTAAAGATTTGCAGAAGGGCAATAAATTACAAGGTAAATTAGAGTTTAAGTGGGACAACCTCAAGACAAAATACTGGTTAGAGTATATCGGGTAGAGGAAAGTAGAGGAATTTTTACATCAAAATTTTAAGGGTTTAGAGGGAACTTAAATTAGTGGCTTGAAATCAGCATTTTTTGCTGGTTTTTTGTTTAATTTTCCTCTCACTCCCTCTCTTTCGTTTTTAGCAAGAGGAATTGTTCTAATGGTCATTAGACAGTTTTTAACAATTAAATTAACAAAAATTAGATGACCAGAAAATTAAAAGAGAGCCAGCCAGAGAAGCTTACATACCTGCCTCTGGAGGACACCAAAAATTATTACTACTCACACGACATTGGTCTGGTGGGTTATTTGCTTTGCCAAGATTACGAATTGGTCGGCTTGGACAAAGCAGTGAGAAACAAAGTGCTCTTTATTCTGAAAAGAGGCAATGGGATAGATACGGAGGTAAAGAAATACTGGGATTTCAAATCATCGGTGGACGCCCAGACCTACTTCAACCAGATTAAGCGGCTGAAAAATCAAATCTTCAGCTCGGAATAAATCTATGTTGTCGGATGAGCAGATAACCAAATACCAGACGCTTTACAAAAACCGCTACGGCAAAGAAATCAGCCGAGAGGAAGCGTACGAGCAGGGTGCGAAACTCATCCGACTTGTTGAACTTGTTTATAAGCCAATGACCGAGGCGGAATACCAAGAATTACAGGAACGCCGCCAAGAAACTAGCGACTTAAAACCTAACAAAACCTAACATTACAAAAATATGAACCTACAAACTATTACCATTAAAGAATATCTAACACGCAAAGGCATTGCCTTTCGTGAGGGCGGAAAAGAACTTATCACACGTTGCCTTTTCAACGGCTGTGATAGAGACAGCAGAGGCAGTGAAGCCCATCTCTATTTTGACGTAGAGACAGGGCAATATGAGTGCAAAAAGTGCGGCGAAAAGGGCAACCTTGTAACCCTCGCCAAACACTTTGGAGACGACATATCAGAGATTGCACTTAATCCGTTGCCGCCCACGGAAAATCTAGGAAAATCTAGGAAAATTGACGCAGAATTGGTTGAGACCTGCCACTTGGCACTTCCAGCTCATATTCGCCAATATCTCAACGCTAGAGGCATTTCTGACGCCGTTGTGGACGCCCACAAGCTCGGCTGGGGCAAGTTCTACGGCAAAAACTGGATTACCATACCCATAAAGGATATTTACGGGGCTTTTAGCTTTTTCAAGTTAAGGCGAGACCCGAACGCTGGAAACGAAAAGATAACCTATCCCAAAGGAATTGAAGCCCAGATTTATGGGTGGGAAATGATAACAAATGATAACAGTTCGCTCATCATTTGTGAGGGTGAGCTGGACAGATTAGCTTTACTCTCAAAAAATATTGACGCTATCACTTCAACGCACGGGGCGATGACCTTCAAACAAGAGTGGATAGAAAAGATTATGCAACAGCGTTGCAAAATCTACATCTGTTTTGATAACGATGACGCAGGCAAAAAGGGGGCAGAGCGGGTAGCAAAAATGCTGGAAAATGGTGGAGATGAGACCTACATAATCACGCTACCGCAGGAAGTCGGCGAAGGCGGAGATATAACCGACTACCTCGTAAAACTCAATGGCAATCCCGATGATTTGTTTAGTAAATACGCAAAGGAGTATCCAGAGAAAATTGACACCTCGCAATTTAAGCCGCTTACCTCGCAGGACTTGTTAGAGACACTTGGATTGACCATAAAACAGGACGAGGAAAATAAAATCGTAACCTTCTTGTGTGAGTTGTCGGCATACACCGAGAACGCACAATTTAACATCAGCTACAACGCCCCGTCGTCCACGGGCAAGAGCTACATCCCAACAGAGATTGCCCGCCTGTTTCCAGAGGAAGATGTGCTGGAGATTGGCTACTGTTCGCCGACTGCCTTTTTCCACGATGTTGGAGAACAAGACGAAAAAAGTAAGGGGCGTATCATCGTTGATTTGTCCAGAAAAATCATTATCTTTCTTGACCAGCCACACACGCTTCTCTTACAGCACTTAAGACCGCTTCTATCTCACGACAAAAAAGAAATAAACATAAAGATAGCAGACAAAAACCAAAAACAGGGGTTGCGAACAAAAAATGTTGCGTTGAGAGGTTTTCCTTCCGTGATTTTTTGCACGGCGGGACTGCGAATAGATGAGCAGGAAGCAACACGATTTTTGCTCTTAAGCCCAGAGGTTAATCACGAGAAAATCAGACAGGGTATTTTGGAGAGCATAAAGAAAGAAGCGGACGCCGAAAGCTATAAGGGCTGGCTTGATGAGAACCCAGAGCGGAAACTACTTAAAGAACGCATACGAGCGATAAAGTTGGAAGGTATCCGAGAGATTAAAATTGCGAGCCACCAGAAAGTCATTGACAGATTTTTGAGCGAAAACAAAGTGCTCAAGCCCCGCCATCAGCGAGACATTAAACGCCTCACTTCCCTCATCAAATCGTTTGCCCTAATTAACCTATGGTGGCGAGACAAGAGTGATACAACGATTACTGCCAACGATGACGATATTGAACAAGCATTTAAGGTATGGGACACCATCTCCGTAAGCCAAGATCTGAACCTACCACCGTATATCTATAACCTCTACCAAGAAGTTATTTTGAAGGCGTGGAATGACAAAAACAGCAACCGAAGCGAGGGTTTTGAGGAGATAACAGGGGCACTGGGCTTATCACGCCAAGAACTACTGCAAAAGCACTTTGAGGTGTACGGCAGGATGTTAGACACGCACCAGCTCCGCCAGCAGATTTTGCCAATGCTTGAGACGGCGGGGCTTATCGTGCAAGAGGCAGACGCCAGCGACAAACGCAAAATGTTGATTTACCCCACAGCACTATCCGCTAAATCGCCCGAACAGAGAAATAGTGAGAGCGGGAGTGGGGTGAGTACCAGCGAAGAAAACAATAGTGAGCCGAGTGGTGGGGTAACTCCAGATTTAGTAGTTTTCTGACACCATAAAAAAGGTTATGAACAAAGAAGAAAAACAGACGCAAACAAAGCTTGATAGTGATGATTTGAAGATTGAAAAAGGCGAGTTAGACCCGCAAGGAGACTTTTTCTATCCCAAGGGGATTTTGAATATCCTCGATAGAATTTTCCGAGCCAAGAAGTTTCAAAGACCGAGAGGCAAGCAATCTCCACAATTCTCATTTGAAGAAGTGAAAGCACTAGCAGACCTACTTTTCTTCAAATCGCCTTATGTTGTGCTTAAGATTTATGAGCGACTGCCAAGAAAACAAGAATTACCACTCCGAAGAAAGATGTTTGTGCACCACTTAATCGGCGATGCGAAGGGAAACGCCGCCAAAGCCGCACGACTAGCAGGGTATAGTCCAAAGTCTGCCAAACAAATCGCACATAAGCTTTTGCGTTCTTAAAATGCTTACTTTTGTTTACTTTAAGCCCTTAATTTGACTCAAAACAATATGACAAAGAAGAAAGAAGAAAAACCAGACGAAGCCGCAGAAAACACCAAAGCTGTGGCGAAAATTGATAATAACAAAGAGCTGGCAAAGAAAGAGAACAAGGAAGCAAAGATGGAAAGAGTGCTAAAAGCGTTTTCCAAGAGTAGGGATTTTTCTGATTATTACATAGAGGAATATGTTGATTTATCAGAAAAGAAGGAATTGACAGCCAAAGAAAAAGCTAGGAAAGAAGAACTTTATTTAGAAATCGCAAAAGCAAATGGACTTAAAAGTGGTCTCTGGGCGGCTAATTTAAGCTACGGGAAGTATCACGAGTTTTTAGGCACTACACGAAGTATGTTGGTAAAAGAGTACGATTGCAAAACACCCATAGAACTTATGCTGGTTGATAGAATTGTGGCTAATTATTGGCGTTCAATGAAGCTAGATATGACGTTAAACCGCCTCATAGAAAAAGAGGATGGTGGCTATACCTTCAATGACTCAAAGATGAATGTGATAAGAGAATTAAGCAAAGGGCTTGAATCTACCAGCAGGCAGTTGAATACCAGTATTATGCTTTTGAAAGAACTTAAGCAACCATCCCTCAATATCAAAGTGAAAAATGCCATCATCGGACAAAACCAGCAATTTAATATGGACAGGGAAAATAATCAGCAATAAGATGAAATCATTAAACCCAAATAATTTAGGACTTTTAGTTGAGGAGTGTAAAAAAATCAAAATCTCTGATTTTCTGAAAAAGAGTAGAGCGGGCTTAAAAGAAGCTATCATTAAATCCGAGCTAGAAATAGACGGATTAAGCATAGAATTGACGACATCAAAGACTAATTTTGACGGCTTAAGGTTTTGGTTTAAGTGTCCTCTGTGTATGTGCCGTGTAGGCGTATTATTCAGACATCCAGTGAGTGAAGCGGTAGGTTGTAGGAAATGCTTGAAACTGGAATACCGAAAAAGGCGGTACAAGGGAATGATTGAAAATGAACTTGTTAAGCATTGTCAAGTATGATAATATTACTAATAACTTAAGATAGAGCATTACATCAATCTATATACCAATTATGGCTACAGAAAATAACAAAGCTAAAAGAGACTTCTACCTTGTCAGCGAACTTGCCGAAAGTTTAAGAGTTTCTCTGATGACAATCTATCGTTATATCAAATCTGGCAAAATCAAAGCCCACAAAATCGGCAAAGAATTTCGTATCAGCAAAGCCGAGTTTGAAAGGTTCTTAAATAAGTCCAGTACGAAATAATATGCCAGATAAAGCACAGCCAAAGCTCAAATACTTCCTCTACGCCAGAAAGTCGTCAGAAAGCGAAGATAGACAGGTGCAGTCCATTGATGACCAGATAAATCGGCTCAAGAAGCTTGCTAGCGACCTGAACTTGGATATTAAGAAAACTTATACCGAGGCGAAATCGGCAAAGAAGCCCGACAATCGCCCACTTTTTGACGAGATGATGGGGCGAATTGAGAAAGGTGAAGCAGAGGGTATTTTATGCTGGCAAATAAACCGCCTATCCAGAAACCCGATTGATAGTGGAAGATTGAGCTGGCTTTTACAAAGGAGTGTTTTGAAGTCAATCCAGACCATAGACCGCCAGTATCTCCCAGACGACAATGTGCTCTTGTTTAGCGTAGAGAGTGGCTCGGCTAACCAATTCATCTTGGATTTAAGTAAAAACACGAAGCGAGGACTGCAAAGCAAGCTAGAGAAGGGATGGCAAAATGGCATCGCACCTCTGGGCTACTTAAACGACAAAGAGAATAAAACGATTATTAGCGACCCAGAGCGTTTTAATCTTATTCGCAAGATGTGGGATTTGATGCTCACAGGCAATTATACGCCACCAAAAATATTGGATATTGCCAATAATGAATGGGGCTTTAGAACGAGAAAGTTTAAGCGGATGGGCGGTTATCCTTTGTCAAAGAGCGGTATTTACGCCATTTTTACAAATCTATTTTACGCAAGGATTATCAAAGTCAATGGAGTGCAATATGCAGGAGCACACGAGCCAATGATTACCCTTGATGAATATGACAGGGTGCAAATGCTTCTTGGTAGAGAGGGCAAGCCGAGACCTAAAAGCCACGAGTTTGCCTTTACGGGGTCTATCCGTTGCGGTGTGTGCGGTTGTCTCTATACTGCCGAGACAAAGAAAAAGCTCCTCCAATCGGGTGAGATACGAGAGCATACCTATTACCACTGTACGAGAAAGACCACGAAGATTAAATGCGACCAGCGAAAAAATATACCAGTCGCTGACTTGGAATTGATGATTGAGAAGGAAATAGAGAAATACACCATCTTGCCAGAGTTCTTGCAGTGGGCTTTAGAGGGTTTGAATAAGAAGAACGACAGAGAGGTTGAAGATAGGAGCAAAATCTACGAAATGCAACATAAGGACTTGATAGGAACACAAAAAGAGCTGGATGAGCTTACCAAGATGCGATACCGCCAGCTTATTGATGACGAAACCTTTATCAAAGAGAAGAACCCGCTCCAAATCAAAATCGCACAAATGAAAGAAAAACTGCGACAGACGGAGACACGAGCTGAGAAATGGCTTGAGCTTACAGAGAAGACATTTAGTTTTGCCACCTACGCACGCAGTGCGTTTATTACAGCCAAAGGAAAAGAAGGGTTAGAACTGAAAAAAGAAATTTTATTGGCTATTGGAAAAACGCCTATAGTTAAAGACCAGAAGCTCACTATTGAGCCAAATGAATGGTTTGCAGAGATACAAAATGGCTATCCTGCACTTGAAAAGAAGTATCTAGGGTTAGAACCTAGAAAAACCCTTGCAAATAAAGGGTTTAATAGGGATTTATTGTCTGTTCAGAACTCTTGGCTCCGCGACCAGGGCTCGAACCTGGGACATCCTCGTTAACAGCGAGGCG
>ERZ1292629.2458-Hain-H43-01um-R1-2458-length-15604-cov-4_pt1 | contig 11271 bp, 12 predicted proteins | sample MGYA00564399_ERZ1292629 | MGnify/ENA primary metagenome ERZ1292629 (study PRJEB36523, sample SAMEA6512636) | groundwater metagenome | collected 2019-01-08 | study: AquaDiva: Metagenomics assemblies of 32 groundwater samples | reverse complement strand
ACAACAAGAAATCGCCAGATTAACTGAATTAGTTGAGGGAACAAAAGCAGGATTAAACGAAGCTCGAGAAAAACTCGGTCTGCCTCCGACTGAAGAAGACCCGCCGAGCGTATTTTCAGAAAAAGATAAATTGGAAAAGTTCCAAGCCGAACAAGAAATGTTGGAGAAACGAAAAGAAGAACTCATTAGCCAACAGGAGAAAGAAAAAATTATATCCACTGCTAAAGTCGAGGATTTTGAAACCAAAGAAGGGAGCGAGGCAGTAGATGAAAAAATTGAAACAAAAATCTCAAGTATTGAAAGAACCTCTGAAGATGTCTCTCGTATTCTTAAAGAAATTGAACGTGAAACAACCTCTTTAGATTCGAAAGAAGCAGAATTTCTGAAACGCGCTCTGGAAGGAAAAACAGAAAAAGTAACCACAATCCTTGATAAATCAATATCTCTTCTTAAGGCGAATGAAACGCTCGCAAAAAAACTCATCGGAGAAGGAGCGGATCATAAAAAGGTTGCTCTTTCAAAACGTATCGGAAAAGTTTTGGGTGGAGGATTAGGAGCGGCGCCAGGTGCTCTCATCGGAAACCCAATTTTATCAGCAATTGGGGCAAGTTTCGGATCAAGAATTGGAGAAAATATAGCCCTCAAAATTCACGCATACAAAGAAAGGATGAATCGGGAAAGAAAAATAGAGGAAAAAAACGAGCTCCTCGCGGAAAAGAAAGAGATTATTAAAGAAAAAACAACTCGCTTCAAAGAAAATCTTCAGTCCCTTGAACTTGCAAGCGCGCCTGCGGATGTGATTGAAAGAATGCAAGAGAAAGGCGCAGAAACGCACATCCAAGAACTTGAACAAATTACCAAGGAATCAGAAAGCGCTTTTGAAGAATTTGAAGCAAAGTATCCGCATCTCGCCGTAGTGCTTGAGGCGGGAGTTCACTTTGGCATGGACACAGCGCTCCACGGACTGCATCTTGTAGGAGACGCGCTCATGGTGTTTATTGGTATCGCGGGTGGGGCGGGAATTGCGGAAAAAGTATCAAAGAATCTCATTCAATTCGCACACTCGGCAAAAGATAAAATTAGTAAAATGGTCGAAAAATTCGGAAAGGAAAAACCGCAATCCGTTCCCGAACTAAGTACCGCATAAATCATTATTATGGATGAATCTAAAGAAAAAACGCCCTCTTCGGAGGAGAAACAAACAGAAGAAAATCCAAATGTAAAAACGCCTGAACAAGATGATATTAAAATATACGAAAATTTCCAAGATAAAATGCTTTCCCTTTCAGACAGAACAATCCAAGCCCTTAATTCTCTCATAAAAATTACAGAGGAGGTGAAGTCCGAACTCGAACAAAAAGACAAAAAGGATGATTAAAGAAGAAGATCAGAAGCCAACCCAAGATGAGGAGATTTTAAAAAACTTTGAAGAGATTGAGAGAGAAGCGATTGATCTTAAAAAGGCGCTTCTTGAGCTTCTTGATACAATCAAAGCAGAGCGAATAAAATTTAAAATCGAAAAAACAGAGGAGAGCAACAACGCCGAGGAGTAATGAATATATTAAATGGCTGAATGTTATCCCCAACTCCCCCTGGTGTTCACTCCACAAAGTGAGTAAAATAAAGACAATGATTATTCCAGCCATTCGAATACTTGTGGCCCAAAGCCCTTTTCTGGGACGGGAGAGAGCGGCCATTCTTGATCAATTTTTCGGCCTGACGGCCGCGGAGGAGATTGCCTGGCTTGATTTCTTGAATGTCAATCCAATTTTTTTTGATGAACTGGCGGATGAATTTCGTGCGTTGAAGCGCGCGGCCCAAGAGAACGATACGGCGTATCTTGAACGAAAATTAAAAGAACTCAAGGAGGCAATCCGCGTTGCGCGCGAGGCGGAAGAAGCGGTCGTTGTTATGTCATCGCGAAAATAGGTATGAAAAACAAACAAGAGCAAGAGTTCCCGTATTACGGCGATATCCGGAGGGAGTACGATGATGAAAAAAGAAAAGAGGAAGGGGAAACAATAGAGGGAGAGAAAACAACAAAATGGAAAGATCGTTTGGGACAGGTGTTCGAGACGACTCAAGAGTTTTTTAAGGAAGATGTGCCGGCGGGAGTGAGGATGCTAGTAGAAATAATGGAGAAATTACCCGGCGCCGTTGCGGGGGCGGGTCAAACTGTTATAGAGAAAGTTCCCGAATTTGCCGCGAATGTCCCGGAATTTTTGCGACAAACGCCCAGAGTGGCGAAGGCAATTATACGGAGCGGTCTTATCTTTGGAATATTGAGTGTTGGTCAGGGAATTCTTCCTAATGTTGCGGAAGCGGCTCCTGACGATAAAGATGAAATAGAAGCGACGTTTGACGAAGACAGATTTAATTATCTGAAAGATGGCTATCTTCAAACGCTTGAGTGGGAGGTAGAGGTCGCGAAAGCCCGACTGCGAGAGGAAAATACTCCCGAAGCGCTTCTCAGCGCCTACGCGGATTTACAGAACTATCTGGAAGGAGAGCATTTCTATCAGGGACAAAACTATAAAGTGTCGGCGCCGGAATTAGTCCGGTTGGGAGTGATTACAAAAGAACAAATGCCCGAGGTGCGGGGCGTGCTTGAGGGCGCGCAGAATATACTGAACGCGATAAGAGAAAAGGCCTTCGGCGCGATGGTGGAGAAATATCCGGATCTTAAAGCCCACGCGGGGAAAACCGCCTTGCGAGGCGTGGCGCGCGAAGATGCCGAACAGCAGGGGTTCGCTCCCACCGAAGAAGGATTTTTGAAATTATGCTTCAGCCGATCCTTGCGTGTCGTGAACGGGATGAATCATTATTTAAATTCGGAGCACAATAAATCAGAAATTCGCGGAGACCGGCTTACTCCTCCCGTGCGAGAGTTCCTCGTCCATTATCTGACCCGGGGAGGGTTTGAGATGGGACGGGTGGGTTCCGTAAAGGACGCGAAGAAGGCGGTGGATGCCATTCTTGAGAGTTACTGGAACTTCCTCGGGGAAAGCGGGAGCAAGGCCGAGACGGAAAAAATCAGAAAAAAGGTCTTGGGCGACGCGGAGGGAAAACTCACCAACCTCTTCGAAAAGTATCCTGGGTATAAACCCGCCCCCGGCAACATTGAACTGATACTGCTTTATATTTTAGGAAATCTTCCCCAAGGCGAGGAGTTTATGCTCTCGCGCATTCCGACGCCAATGCCAAGTTTGGAACCGCAAAAACTGAGGATAGAACCGCTTCAAATTAAAATATCAACTGCTGAATACCCGGTGGAAAAACCACTGCCCGTGGAACTGCGAATGGATACGGAGGCCGTCCGGGCCTTCGCGGCGGGCATGCGCGATATTGATTGGGACGCGCTCGGGCGGGATTTGAAAGATGTATTTCATACTGAAAGTCTTCGTGAGGCGCTGGGCGGGCAGATTCAAGATCTCAAGGGATTTATCGGGAACGGGGACATTGCCTTTTTGGATTTTATTGATACGAACGGCCAAGAAGCGTCCAGCGCTTTTAATCTCAAGGATCTTTTGGTCACGAAAGGACCCAAGGATTTTGAACAGTTTATGCAAGACCACCACATCAAGAATGGAGAGCCCAAGAATGTGATGGTAGGAGGAAAACCGTTTACATTAACCGCTACTCATGGGCAGGAAAAGATGGAGGGAAAGAAAAAAAGCACGATGATTATTGAGTTGCGCGATCAAAACACGGGGTACACGATTGTGTTTGAGGCGATGAACGAAGAACAACCGATAAATGAATCCGGCATCGTGACCGCGAATTACGGGCGCGTCGCTATGGGAACTCCCGATGGCAAGTGGGGCGTGTGGGGCGACGGGAGGTATTCGTTTGACCATGAGAATAAACTCGTGGTGGGGGATTTCAATCTCGGAGTGCGCGCCGGGGAAAATGCCGTGTTTCTTGAGGGGGTGGGCGTGGATTTCTTCACGGGGTTTTTCAAGTACGATAAAGTCAATCCTTCGGAAAGCGTGCTCACGCTTCGCGACGGCGGCACGATGAAACTGGGAGAAATTTTTAAAAGCGGAGGAAATTTGTGGAAGGCCTATCGCACCTTTTTGGGAGCACTTTCGGAGCAAAGCGCCCTTGAGTTTGGCGCAAGAATTGGGCCCTTTGAAGCGGCGGCGAAGTTCACAAAATCGGAGCTGGCAAGCGGATTGCTTCGCACAAAAGAGGGGCTCTCTTTTGAGGTGAAGAATGTAAAAGCGCAAAAAAAAGAAAGGGCGCGGGGAGGCCTGACCGCGGAGCGTTTTACGGTTGGTTTAGAAAAACCGGGAGTTTGGTTTGTTTTTGAGAGTAATGCTCTCCGGCTTGATTCGGATGAAAACGGCACGTCTTTTACGTGGAAAGCCAACGGCAAGGAGGTGTTGCGATTTGAGTCCACGGTAGCGAGAGATCAACTCCTTCATCCTTCTCGCGACCCCGAGAGTCCCGCCGGGAAGGTCTACGTCGCGCTGGCACGTCTTTGGAAAGCGGTGCCAGGGCTTTTAGGGAAGGGAATTGAGGAGGGCAAGGGCAATGTGAGTGAGTCACTCCGCGACGTATGGGTGCGTGAGTTAGAAAGCATCCTTGATGCCCTGCCGCTGGAGACGACGCTCACGGTGAATTTTGGCAATATTTTTGAGACGGCTCGCGGAAGTAAGACGGCGGAAGAGGTTCAGGAACTGGGGAAGGGATTGGGATTAGAGGGAAGTGGGGAGCTCACACTTCGGACTGAGGATTTCAAACAAATCCACTCCTTTATTCAGCGCGCGAATAAACTTTCTCGCGAACAGCCGGCTGATGAGGCGGGAGTGGCGGCGAAGAAAGAGGCAAAGGCGCAGCTCTTACGGGAGGTCATTAATTTTAGTTCTCTGAAATTAACCGGTTTGCCGGCGGAGATAATGCTGAAGCAAACAGTCGCGAATATCATCGGGATTGAAGCGGACGAATTGCGCGAGGCCAAGCGCGGTCTTCTTATAGCCTGGGATTCTAAAATGCGCGGCAATGTGAACATGAAAGATATCTACGCCCAGTGGACCGAACTTGATGAAAATGGGAAATTAGTCCTTGCGGCTGGACTTGAACGTCTGGGCGTTAACCCTTTCAATAAGTCCGCGGAAACGGCAGAAGTATACGCGGTCATGACCTCCCTCAAGATAAAGGCGGGCGTGCTCATTGAACAAAAAGTGGGGGACGACATTACCGTACGGTATGGAGGTGAAATAATTGCGCGGGTGCCTATAAGTGAACTCGGCCTCTCCGCGAATAATATGCGATCCATTATCCCGATGGGAAGAATTGAAATAGGCGGTAAGATTATCCCCTCCGCGTTTCTTATGGTGGACGCAAGTTATAAGGATAATGTGCGCGTCAGCGTTATTCTCCAGCCATCGTTTGTTCTGCCTGAAGAAGGAACGGATATCATAAAGCCAGGAGTTATGGTAGGAGCGGAATTGGAGTTTAAGAAAGAACTTTTGGGCGTTGAGGTGGAGGCGAAAGTGGCAACGCCTGATGTGACGGTGCCGGTGGTGGGCGCCTGGGCAGAAGCGGGGGTTCGCTTTTACGACCCATTTTTTGGGGGAGAGTTTACCGTAAAGGCAGTGAATAAATTATCTCCTTGGGAACAGGTATTTTGGAAAGCAGCGTATAAGTATCCAGTAAGTGAAACCGCCACCATTCAAGTTGAGGCGGCTTTTGACGGGAAAACGGGCCCAAGAGTGGCGGTGGGCGCCGCTGTTAAACTTTAGAGGCGGAACATTTTGCCGCTATCGTGAGCGACACCTGCGCCGTGGTCAAGTTCCGGAAAAATGTCAGCATCGCCCCGCTTGCCACCTTCAAAATTGGCGGGCGGGCCGAGTATTTTTATGAGGCGAGAACACCGGAGGATTTAATCCGCGCGATTGATTTGGCAAAAAAATTAAGAATGCCATTTAGGGTTTTCGCCGGCGGGAGCAATGTGGTTTTTCCCGAGGGGCAATTAAAAGGCCTCTTAATTCGTTTTTTGGGCGGAAAGATTTCAACGAAAGGGAAGAGATTTATCGCGGAGGCCGGTGTTCCTCTGGAGAAGATTATTAAAAAATCAATCAGTATGGGCTTGAAGGGATTGGAGACCCTCTCCGGCATTCCGGGAAGTTTGGGCGGGGCAGTGGTGGGCAACGCCGGCGCCTACGGCCATTCCATTTTCGAATTGGTGAGGCGGGTGGAAATTTGGGAGCCGTTTGGTGCCGCTCTGGGCGGGCGACGGAGGCGATGGCTCAAAAATTCGGAGTGCCATTTTACATATCGTGAAAGTATTTTCAAACACAAACCCTATCTGGTTCTACGGATAGAACTCGGTTTCAAAAAAGGAAATAAATCACGGCTCAAAAAAATTTCCCAAGATATCATCAAGACGCGGGAGAAAAAATATAAACCCGGTCTCAAATGCCCCGGCAGTTTTTTCAAAAATGTTCTAGTGAAAGATATCCCCGGAGAATCGTTGAGATACATTGATAAGAAAAAAATTGTGGAGGGCAAGGTCCCGGCCGGCTATCTTTTGGCGGAGGCCGGCGCGCAGGGGATGCGCCGGGGCGGCATCCGGGTGGCCGATTTCCACGGAAACCTGCTCATTAACGACGGCCGGGGAAGGGCGGCGGACGTGAAAAAACTGGCCCGAATCCTGAAGAACAGAGTTTGGCGGAGATTCGGCATAAAACTGGAGGAGGAAGTGAGGTATTTCTAGCAGTTGACAGAATTTTACATATAGTGTATAATGCAACTAAAGGATAAGAGGTTTATTTGAGAGGCAATTTACATCAAGTAGGTTGCCTCTTTTATTTTTTGTTTAGTCCCTCTCCGAAATGGGCTATAATGAGCTCAATGGTTTTGATTTATTTAATCCGGCGGTTTTTCTATCGCATCTTTGATTTTTTGCGCCACTGGTATGTCAAAAGTTTAAAAATCTACTCCAATTTCGTTCTGGACGAGCTCGTGAAGATTGACCGAGTGCTGGCTTGGCGCGTCAATCTGCGGTATCTCTTTCAGCCGCTTTACAAGGACTACTCCGTAATCGGCTACGGGCTGGGTTTTATCTTGAGATTTTTGCGCCTGGTCGGAACCGGTCTGATTTATCTTTTTATTTTCGCGCTGGCAATCCTGATTTACTTAGTATGGCTACTCATTCCCATTCTCATTCTCGGATGGATTTTAACTTCTGTTTTTTAAAATGCCCGATTTCTATTTCAAAGAACCCCGCTTGTTCCTCTCCGCCGCCGGAGAATTTTTGACGCGGCTCGTTGCCTATTCCGCTTACGTTGTTCTGATATTTTCCGCGGTGACCCTCTTTTCTTCCGGCGCGAAGCCGCTTAACCGATTCGCGCTTCTCCTCGCCCTTTTCATAACGGACCGGCTGATTCACATTGGCCAAGGAGAAAGGAACTTGTCGGAACTGGGAGGCCGGAATTTAAATCTGGCCGAAGCCGTTACTCCGGCCGCTCTTCGGATATTGAGCCGTGCTTTCCGCCAGTCATATCTCACGGGCCAGAATTTCCACCGGCTGTTTCTTTATGAACTCGCCGAGAAGAAAGATATCCGGGAAATTTTGAGGCGCTTGGACATAAAAACCGATGACTTTATCCAGAAAATTCGGGACATTTTAAAAAAAGAAGACGGCTACCTTAAGCCGAATAAAATGGACAATCTCGCGATGATTGCGAGTATGACGCTCCGGGCATATCAAAACGCCTTGAGCGCGAACGAGAAATTTATTGAGCCGCGCAATTTTTTCGCGGCGCTCGCGGCCGCGGACGACCCGGTTCTGAAAACGTTTTTTAACTTTTTCAACATCAATGCCGCGGACGTTCAATCGGCGACGGTTTTCGGGCGCTTCCGCCGCTTTTTCGGGCGGGTTCGTTTTCTGCCCGCCGTTTCGGGCGGTTTCGCCCACCGGCCGAAATTTCTGCGCCATCGGGTGATGAATCGGGCTTGGACGGCGCGCCCTACGCCGACCCTGGACCAGTTCAGCGCCGATTTAACCGACCTCGCCCGCGAGAAAAAAATCGGCCTTCTTATCGGCCATGAAAAAGAATTTGGAGAATTGATTCAGATTATTTCCCGCCCCGGAAAACCGAATGTGATTTTAACGGGCGATCCCGGCGTCGGGAAGTCATCTCTCATCGCGTATCTCGCCTTCCGGATGGTGAAGGACCAAGTGCCGCCCATTCTTTTTGACAAGCGCCTGGTCTCTCTCCAGATTAGCCGGCTGGTTTCGGACGCCACGGGAGAGGTCTTAAGCGGCCGACTCCAGAAAATCACCGAGGAAATTCTGAAGGCGGGGAATATCGTCCTTTTCATTCCCAATATGCACGACCTGTTCCGAACGGCCGGAGAGAAATCCTTAAACGCGATTGACGCTATTCTGCCGGTCGTCAAAGACAACGCGATTCCGGTGATTGGAGAAACCTATCCCCGCGAATTCAAGCAATTCATAGAGCCGCGCTCGGATTTTCTGGAGCAGTTTGAGGTGGTGCGGATAGAAGAAATTTCCGAGGAGGAAGCCGTCCGGTTTTTAATCTACGAAAGTTTGATTTTGGAGGACCAGTACCGGATTTTCATAACCTATCGGGCGATTCGCGAGGCGGTGGCTCTGGCGCGCCGGTATCTGCGCAGAAAACCTCTGCCGGGCAGCGCGGCCAACCTCCTCAAAATGGCGCTGGCGGAGGCGAGCGGGGCCAAGATGAAAATCGTGGACGCCGAGGCGGTGGCGGCCGCCGCTGAAAAACTGACGCGGATTCCGATTCAGAAGGCGGGCAAACCCGAGACGGAAAAACTCCTGAATCTGGAAGATATTATTCATGAGAAGTTTATTAATCAGGATGCGGCGGTGCGCTCGGTGGCGCGGGCCTTAAGAGAGTACCGGAGCGGACTGACCCGCCGGGGCGGTCCCATCGCCGCCTTTCTTTTCGTGGGTTCCACCGGCGTCGGGAAAACGGAGTTGGCTAAAATACTGGCCCAAATCCAATTCGGTTCCAAAGAAACGATGCAGCGTTTTGATATGTCGGAGTATCAGGATAAGACGAGCATTTTCCGCTTCATCGGCAATCCCGACGGCTCCAAAACCGGTACTCTCACGGACGCGGTCCTGGAAAAACCGTACGCGCTCATCCTCTTGGACGAATTTGAAAAAGCTCACCCCGATATCTTAAATCTGTTTCTTCAGGTTTTTGACGACGGGCGGCTCACCGACAGCTTGAACCGGACGGTAAGTTTTGAAAACACGATTATCATCGCGACATCCAATGCTCATTCGGAATTCATTAAAGTAGAAACGGAAAAGGGTCGGCCCGGCGGGGAGATCGCCGATGACCTGAAGAAAAAACTCACCGATTACTTCAAACCGGAGCTCATCAATCGTTTTTCGGATGTCATTGTTTTCCGCAATTTGAACAAAACCGAGATTGCTTCCGTGACAAAATTGCTCATGCGGGATTTAGCCGGTTTGGTTATGGAAACGAATGGCACAGAACTCTCCTGGGACGAATCGGCCGTGAATAAATTGGCCGATCTGGGTTACAGCCCGGTTTTCGGGGCGCGGCCGTTAAGACAAGTGCTCGCCGAACGGGTCCGGAGCGTCCTGGCCGAAAAGATTTTGAGGGAAGAAATGAAACGCGGCGATAAGGTACAATTGAGTTGGGAAAACGATAAATTTGAATTCAAAGTAAAATGAAATTCAGCGTCAACATAAATTTTAATTTCCGGGATTTGAAGGTGAACCGTTTAATCCGTTTTTTCGTGATAGCCGATTTGCTTTTCTGGAGCGGGTGGGGATTCATTAACCCCGTCTTCGCTCTTTTTATCGTGAATCGGATAGCGGGCGCGACGGTCGTAACGGTCGGTCTGGCCTCGGCTATTTACTGGGTGACGAAGGCCTTGTTCCAGATGCCCGTGGCGATTTATCTGGATAAGCACGAAGGCGAACGCGATGATTTCCACGCCCTCGTTTCCGGCTTGATGCTGGCGGGGATAGCGGCGCTCTCTTTTTTGCTGGTAAAAACGGTGGCGGGATTATACCTCGTTATTTTTCTGCAAGCCCTGGCCTTCGGCCTTTACACGCCGGCCTGGTCGGCGATTTTTTCGCGCCATCTGGATAGAAAAAATAACGCCTTTAATTGGTCGCTGGATCAGACGGTCGTCGGCTTGGCCCTGGGAATAACGGCTTTTGTCGGTTCGGCGCTGGTGGCCATTTTCGGCTTTGACGCCATTTTCATCTGCGCGAGCGCTCTTTCTTTCGCCAGCGCGATTCTCTTGCTTTTTGTGCCGGATTTGATACTGCCGGAGGTGAAAAACGAGGAGCCGTTGATTCGGGACCACAATCCCGCTAATGTGGGGAGGTAACCCGATTATGATTAATAACAGAGAGATTTCCGCCGGCGCGATTATTTACCGGCGGACAAACGAGGGTCCGAAATTTTTGATTTTGTACAACGGCGGCAATTACTGGAATTTTCCCAAAGGCAAACTGGCTGAAGGGGAGCGCAGTTTCCGGGCGGCTCTGCGGGAGGTCTGGGAAGAAACCGGCTTGAGTTTCCGGGACCTAAAGTTTTCGGACCGGTTTAAGGTAGAGGACCACTTCACTTACGTGAGAAATCGGCAGAAAATATTTAAAACCGTTACCTATTACCTCGCCGAGACCGGTAATCCTTATGTCCGGCTCAAAATAAAGCCGGAGAATATCCCCGGCGAGAAGCACCAGGGCTATGGCTGGTTTCTCTATCAGGACGCTTTGCGCATTCTGAAGGCGCCGAATTTGAGGAGCAGTTTAAAAAAGGCCTTTGACCTTATTTTAGACCGAGTAAGAAAACCGCGGCCAGAAAAATAAAAACCTCGTTAAGAGGTTTTTATTTCACGAACTCCATGATTTTCTTGAAAATTTCCGGTTCGTTCTGGGCCAAGTCCGCGAGAATTTTTCTGTCTAACTTCACATTCTTTTTATTCAGGGCGTTTATGAAGTGGCTGTATTTCATTCCCTCATTCCGGACGGCGGCGTTGATTTGAACCTGCCACAGCCGGCGGTAGTCGCGCTTCTTCTCCTTCCGGCCCTTGAACTTGCGGGAAAGTCCGTGAAGCAAGGCCTCCTTCGCCGCTCGTTCTTTGGACTTGCGGCCCCAGCGGAAGCCCTTCGTCTGCTTCAATAATCTCTCTCTTTTTTTGTGGGCAGTAGCGCCCCGTTTTACTCTCGGCATGCCAATGTTATCTAAATGTTTCCTTTTTGTTTTTCATAATTCTTGTTAGCGC
>ERZ1292629.3877-Hain-H43-01um-R1-3877-length-11273-cov-14_pt1 | contig 11273 bp, 13 predicted proteins | sample MGYA00564399_ERZ1292629 | MGnify/ENA primary metagenome ERZ1292629 (study PRJEB36523, sample SAMEA6512636) | groundwater metagenome | collected 2019-01-08 | study: AquaDiva: Metagenomics assemblies of 32 groundwater samples | reverse complement strand
TATGAGGCTGCGCTTTCGGGGTCATACTTGGGCGATGCGCTTTTTAAACTGAGAGTTGGTCCAAGAATCGACGGGCAGACGGACAGCACAGTAATTATTGAAGATATTACGCCCAAAATATATTTCCCCAAAGTTGATGGGTTCAATGTGCGCGCGATCCCTGGTGAGCAGGAACTAGCCTGGACTTTTAGGATTGGCAACCAACTTTATTTAAGAAAAGAAATACATACGCCTGGGAAAATCAAAAATGAAGTTTATGAAATGCAGGCAGACAAAATTGGTACACAAGTTAGCCTTGGAGTTTTGGGAGATATACGAGGGCTTCTTCCGGAAACTGATGTAAAAATTCAGGAAAGTTTATTAGTTCACACTCCTAACTGGAAAACCGGAGACAGATATTTTGGCCTTTCAGACTATGTTGATTTGGATAGTATTTTCTTTGCTATTAATAACCGGATGACCAAGGTTGACAATATCTTAGATAAACACGGAGACCCGATTTTAGTCGTACCACCAGGAATATTGGATGAAAAAGGCCAGGTCAAGAAAAAAGCTCTTGGGCTTATTGAGATTGGAGATGGAGAACAAGGCAAGCCGGAATACATTGTTTGGGATGCAAAACTCGAAAGCGCTTTTACGGAGATCGAGAAATTGGTTGATTTTATGTATTTAACTGCCGAGATATCCCCGGATATCTTGGGTTTGGGCGAGGGCAAGTCTGATTCGGGTCGGGCATTGAAATTGAAGCTAATGCGCACAATCGCCAAGGTCGCTAGGAAGAAACTATATTTTGATAAAAGTATCAAACAGGTTTTGTATACTGCCCAACTTTTGGCAAAAGCTTACGGCTTGAAAGTAGGCGGGAAACCCCTTCAGGGGGAGCCGGTTATGCCTGAAATCGATTGGCAGGATGGATTACCAATCGATAATTCGGAGCAAATCGATACCGAGAGTAAAGCAATTGACGCGGGAATTACCACCAAGAAGGCGGCAATGATGAGGATTTATGGGGTAGATGAGAAAGCTGCAGAACAGATGATGGCGGATATGAAAAAAGAAATGGCTATTGAGATGCCAAAGATGGATCCGAAAGCAAACCCTTTCCCAGAAAAGTAAAAGTGTGTATTCTGCTAAAATCAGTTTATGTACCCTCTCCAAGTTGAAATAGACACAGAAAATATCCTCAAGCTTACGGCACTTCTTAAAAAGGCATATAAAAATATAGTTGAAGAAATAGCCACAGCAACGGACTTTGGTGTTGCCAACCGCAAGGCTATTTTGTCTCAAATTGAAGACATTTTGCAGGATACCGGGACTGATGTTGAAAAGTTTTTGGAAAAAGAATTACCCAGATATTACAAGGATGGCGCAGATCAGGCGGTCAAGCAATTGCAGAACACGGGAGCGGATGTTAATGTTGCAACCGGATTTAACCGGATTCACAGAGAGGCTATTATTGCACTTGTCGATGACACCTCGCGTGCATTTGGGGAAAGCATGACCGGCATTGGGAGGTCTGCTAACCTGCTTTTGGGCAAAGCCATCCGAAATTTAATTACTGAAAAAATGGCAGAGGGACTAATCGGCGGCAAAGCATTGCGCACAGTTAGACAGACAATAAAAGGGATTTTGTTGGAAGAAGGGCTTGATGCTTTAGTTGATAAGGGCGGGCACAGTTGGTCTTTAGACAGATATTCGGAAATGCTCTTTCGAACAAAAGCGGTTGAAGCCAGAAACAGGGGCTTGGCAAACAGAATGGCCGAAAACGATTACGACCTTGTTCAAGTATCAAACCACGGAGCAACGGATGTATGCAGAGAATGGGAGGGCAAGATTTTATCAGTTTCAGGCAGAACTCCGGGCTACCCAACAGTTTCCGACTCGGAGGCCGGCGGTCTTTTCCACCCCAATTGTAAGCATGCTATTAATGTTCTCATCCCATCTCTTGCAAAATTAACAAAGGCTTACTTCCCGGATGAACGCACAAAAGTAATTTCAGAATCCGAGATATTAAGGGTAAGCGGGGTTAAGTAGCACTTGACAATGCCACTACTATATTGTTATTTTGATCTATAGGCGTTTTGCAGGTGGACTTACCACTTTAAAAAACGAAAAAGCAATGCCAGAACCGATAGTACCAGCGAGTACACCAGAAACACCAGTTACACCAAAACCAGGCGAGGAGGGCGGGACAGCCCCGATAAAAACTGAAGCTCCGGCGCCAGAAGCGGTAGATATTGCCAAGATAGGCGATGAAAACTTTTCAAAAGTTTTCGATGACCCCAGGCTTTGGAATCACCCACGCTTTAAATCATTGAATGAACAGGCCAAACAGGCCAAAGAATACGAGAAAGCAGAAGCGACTCGAAAAGAAGAGGAGCTGAAGAAAAAGGGTGAATGGGAACAACTTGCAAAGACTAATGAGGATAAAGCCTTAGCGGCCGAGCAGAAGTTCCAAACAGCCCAAATCGACAATCGTATTCAATCCGAAGCTGCAAAGCTAGGAGTAGTTGATTTAGAGGCAGTTACAAAGCTTATTGACCGTGCGGGCATTAAAGTTGATGAAAGCGGCACAGTTGCCGGCGTAGAAGAAGCGGTCAAATCACTTTTGGAAAGTAAGCCATACCTAAAAGGGACTGGCACTACACCAATAGTTGGGGGACAGACAGCACCGGGTACAGAAACACAGGCAGGCTTGAAGAGATTTAAACTGAGCCAGCTTCAAAACCCGGAGTTTTACAGGGCGAACGAAAAAGATATTTTAGCTTCACTTAAAGCTAACCTTGTAGAAGACGACACCCCAAGATAAGCTCCAAATACTCCTCAAAAATCTTCTTTATTTTGAAAATTTGACTTGGGATAACCCGAGTATTTTTTAGATGGGGGTGAAAAATATGCCAGAAAGTGTATTGAACAACACAACGAATGCGAACTTTATTCCTACAATAATTGCTCAAAAGGCTCTTGGTAGGCTTTCTTCTTACCTTTCGGTAGGAAAAAATGTAACAAAGGACAATGAATTGACGACTGCTTCATTTGGGCAGACAATTCAGGTTCCAAAAAGAGGGGCGGTTTCTGCAAACGATAAAACGGCAGGTGTCGTTTACACCAAGCAGAATCCAACAGCGACTAATGTATCCGTTACATTGAACAAGCACAAAGAAGTAACATTTGCCATTGACGATGTTACAAAGGTTCTTGAAAATCAGGATACGCAGTCTGGGTACGGAGAAGATGGAGCTATTGCACTCGCAGAGGCCATCGAAACCGACCTTTTGGCGCTTCACACTTCTATTTCAAACACAGTAACTTGGGATAGAACTTCTGCTGCCACGATTGACACATCTTTGCTTCTTGCAAGGAAGTTCTTTACGGACCAGAAGGTGCCGAAGTTAGACAAAAAGTTCATGGCTGTTGACGCAACTGTTTTGAATGATTTACTAAAACAAGAGAAGTACACAAACCAATCTTGGAGGGGTGATCAGAACACTGTTGCAGAGGGAGTAATGGTCAAAACATACGGATTTGATATTGAGGAATCTCAATTAATTCCGGTTACAGGTTCACCTGTTGCATACCATAACTTGGCCTATACTAGAGGCGGTTTGGTTCTTGCATCTCGACCATTGCCACGTCCAGTAGGATTTGGTGGAAATTACGCCGTTATCAACGATACCGGTGTAGGAATTGCACTAAGAACTCTATTTTGGTACAACGCTGATACAGCGTCACACCAATTAACGCTAGACGTTCTTTACGGAGTTGCTATTCTTGATACCCGAAAGGTTGTTGAGATAGAAAGCGTTTAAGACGCTTGGTTTACTCGCTAGATTTGGGGGAGTGCTTGCACTCCCCCATTTCGGGTGATAATCTAAAAAAGAGTAAACAGAACAATGCCAGTATTAATTAATCCCTCCGGACGATTTGTGATTGTCGACGATCCAAAAGAATTTGACAATCTTTTGCAGACTCCTGGATTTAAAAAACCAAGCGCCCAGGAAGAAGAAAAATATTTAAAGGAAAGGGAAGAGCGAATTGGTGCCATGATTAATCCACCGGAAGTCATGGTTCAAGACAATCGGGTTTATTTGGCAACAGTTTCTCAGGGCGGAAAAGATGGGTATAGTATCGCCTCTGGCATGCTTATTCCCGAGCTAAAAAAGCTTGGCATATCGCTCCAAACTCATTTTGAAAATCAGAAAGTCGCTATCCTTTTTCACAATCCTTATTCAATTCCCCGGATTGAAAGCCCCTATAAAATAATCTACACGATGTTTGAAAGCGATAAAATCCCAGATGATTGGATTACCTATTTGGAAATGGCAGACGAAGTAATTGTTCCGAGCAAATGGTGTCGGGATGTCTTTGCAAAAGCCGGTATACACGCCAAAGTTGTCCCTCTTGGCTACGATAGCGAAACTTTTGTCTATAAAGAACGTGAGAACAAAAGAAAAGCACACAAACCATTCACGTTTTTACACTACAACGCTTTTAATATCAGAAAGGGATTTGTTGAAGTTTTTAAGGCATTTGTCAAAGAATTTGACTCAACAGAGCCCGTTCGAATGATTTTCAAAACAACAGTTGACCCAATACCACTTCCAATAACTCGTGAGAAATATCCCAATATTGAGGTTATAAGCGGAAGAATGAACGATAACGACTTGGTTGATATCTGCCATAGGTCTGATTGCTTTGTATTCCCTTCCCGGGGCGAAGGGTTTGGAATGACCCCACTGGAGGCTATGGGGACAGGAATGCCCGCGATTGTTCCTAATGCACACGGAATATCTGAATACTTCGACCCTAAATACATGTATGAGGCAAAAGTTTCGGCAATGTGTCCTGCCTTGTACTCTAGGTATAAAGACCAGGATGTCGGGAAGATGGTTGTTTGCGATGTAGACCAGTTAGCCTCACAAATGCGCTGGGTTTATGAGCACCAAGATGAGGCTTTAGAGATGGGGAAAAAGGCTTCAGAATACGTCAAACAATGGACTTTTGAGAACACCGCACAACAAATGAAAGTTATTTTAGAGGAAGCTTTGTCAAAACATGTGGATGACAACATCAACAAAAATAAGTTATCATTGGAATTGATTTGACAATCATGCCTAAAACAAACGCAGTTCCAATTATTCGCCTCCCCAATAAATTTAGATATTATTGTTTTGGTTGCACAGGACGGGTTATATACGCGCCCGAACCCTATGAGATAACCTATGCGGTGTGTCCACAGTGTGGTAAGGTGCACGACTCCTCAAATTACAAACCAGAAAATTGGATGGTAATGAGCCAGGAAGAAGTACAAGAAAAACAAGGTACATGATACTTGCATGGGACTTCTTCTTTGTTTCTTCATTGGCCACAAATTTCTCAAAGACTTGGCGATCCAGGACAAAGATGGTAAAAAGCATTTTTGTATAAGGTGCAAAGAATTTTTAGTAGAGCAGTAAACCATGAATATAAAATATTGCGGGCCAGGGCTTGATTATTCAGGATATGGTGAAGCAAACAGACACGATATTGCGGCGTTGGTTGCAGCAGGGGTTGATGTAAGCGTCGAATTAACACGACACTGTTTGGAAATTTCCGAATTTGGTAGGCTTGGGCAACTCGTCCAATCCCGAGCGAACCTCCAACAACCTTTTGAAATTAAAATTATCCACACTACCCCTAATATTTACGGGCGCTATATCGAGCATGGCAAATACCATATAGGCAGGCTTATTTGGGAAACTGATAAGCTACCCCCAGACTTTGCGGCCGGAGCAAACATGATGGACGAAATTTGGACAGGAAGTAAGGCTTGTGCCAAAGCAATTGCCAACTCCGGGGTAACAAAGCCTGTTTTTGTTATCCCGGAAGCAATAGACACAGATGTTCCACTAATTGAACCTTTTGAAATTGACGACAAATCGGGTTTTTACTTTTATTCAATATTTGAATGGACTGAGAGGAAAAACCCCGTGGCGCTCTTGCGTGCGTTTTGGCAGGAGTTTGAAGACACGGAAGGTGTGTCTTTGGTAATTAAAACATATATTGACAACTTCACGCCGGATAAAAAGAACGAGCTTAGAAATGCAATTGCCCAAATTAAAAGTAGAACCGATGTAAAAAGATTTGCACCGGTTCATATCTCCAACACGCTGATGACCAGAAAGCAGGTTTATAAATTTCACCAAAGCTTTGATTGCTTTGTTTCCACACACCGGGGCGAAGGTTGGGGTGTTCCACAAATGGAAGCAATGCTTCTTGGAAAACCAATAATTTCAACCAAATTTGGGGGAATTCACGAATGGCTACATGACAAGGAAGATGCTTTCTTGGTTTCATATAAAATGATTCCCTTAATTTCAAACTCTAGGAATCAACAGTGGTATAGGCCAGACCAAAATTGGGCAGACGTAGACATTGCGGAATTTAGGAAAGTCATGCGTTTTGTGTATGAAAATCAAGCACAGGCAAGAGAAGTAGGGCAGGCGGGCAAGAGCCAGGTAATTAGCAAATTTGCTTTGCCGGAGGTTGGGAAGATAATGCTTGATAGGCTCAATCAAATCAAGCCACTTGACAATCATCAGACGACTGGATAATATTATTTATGAACCCAGATAAAGAACATAATTTTTACCTGAAGACGGCTAATGCCAAACCAGGTTTAAACCTTTGGAGATGTGATGATTGCGACTCTGAGGTTTTGTGGTCGATTAAATATACCCAAATAGACGTTAATCAGCTGATGATGGTTAAAATGGCGTGTCTGAATGAAGAAATGTTTATAAATTAAAATGAAAATACATTACCTCTCTTGTCATTCAATTTTAGAATATGACGAAGTAAAGCTTCTAACCGAGCTTGGACATGAAGTTTATTCAAACGGCGTATACCGGGATCCAAAAGGTCACTATGGCCTTCCCCGTCCGGGCATCCCCGGCGCTCCATTTGACCAAAAGTTTATGGATTTGACAGCCAGATATCCAAAAACCGATTTGCCAAAAGAATTAATCGAACCATACGATGCGCTTATCTTTATGTCCGGACTTCATGAGCAACCGCTAATTAGCAATTGGGACAGGATAAAGCACAAAAGAGTAATTTGTCGAACAATTGGGCAGTCAACGCCCGAGACAGAGGGAATGTTGAGAAGATTGCGGAGCGAGGGATTGGAAATTGTGCGTTATTCCCCCAAAGAAAAAGCAATCCCAGGATTTGTAGGAGAAGATGCATTAATTCGCTTCTATAAATACTCTGAAGAATTTGAAGGGTGGACGGGGGAAGACAAAAGACCGGTAAATTTTACGCAAAGCTTAAAAGGAAGACGCCTGCCATGCCATTACGAGGAGGTTATGGGCGCCTTGGTTGGCTATGAGGGAGCAAAAGTATATGGAAGCGGTAACGACGACCTGGGAAAATTCAATGGTGGGGAGGTTCCATTCGAACAAATGAAACAAATTCTTCGCCGTGCCCGGGCTTTTGTTTATACAGGAACCCATCCTGCTTGCTACACACTAAGCTTTATTGAGGCTTTAATGACCGGTACGCCGGTTATTGCAGCAAGTAAAAAAATCACGCAATCCGGAGATTTTGGAGCTTTTGAGTTTTATGAGGTTGATGAGATTATAAAAAATGGTGTCAACGGGTTTGTATGCGATAGTATTCCAGAGATGAGGCAAAGAATAGACGAGTTAATCGCAAATGACCATTTGGCAAAGCAAATCTCCCAAGCCGGTAGGAAAACCGCAATGGAATTGTTTGATAAGCCACAAATTGCAAAGCAATGGAAAGAATTTTTGGATAGGGGGTGAAAATTATGAGAGTTAAATTAAGAGAAAATATTTGGTTAGGAGATGAGGCGGCTTTTAAAGACTTGGACGAACTTACCAAGGAAGGTATCACCGCGCTTTTGGTGGTAGCTGATGAAATGCCTGCGCCAGAGGGGGCAGGGAAGGGAATCAAAGTTTTTAAGGTTGGTTTGGTCAATGGTCCCAATTATGGGCATGTAAAAGATTTATCTTGCCATATTCCCAAATATATGACTCAAAACGGAGAGATAGTCTTGATTCAAAGCAAAACCGGATTGACGCGAGGAGCATTTGTCGCAGCTCGAGCCATCTGTGAGCTTGAAAACAAAAGCATTTACGAGGTTTTCCAAGAAATCAAAGAACTTGTACCAGACCTAAACTTGAGCAAAGTTTATCTGTAATCTGCTACTATAGAGATATGGGCAAAACTATTAATGGTCGACCTATTCTGCATATTTGCAAGCTTTGTGGAATCAAGTATGGGAAGAATAAGAAGCTGGATGCGGGTTTTCCAAGGACAGGCGGATTTTGTGATATTTGCGAGGCAATTGGTCCCATAAATGTTCCGCAATCCGTTTGGGACATTGAAGCATTTAGAGGTTTAAATGCTATTGATACTGCCCATTTAGTTGACGCTGATGAACAATGAACATAACACAAAGATTACTTGAACTAGACCCCACTCTTGAGCTTCACAATGAAGGGGATTGGCAGAATCCACTCGACAGTGCTAAACCAGGATTTACTTCGTTTAATGACGCAGGGATTGAAACCGAAGTCGGAGAATTTTTATATGGCATGGTCCGGATTCTAAAACCCGAGCATGTTTTAGAAACCGGAACCCATGTCGGAGTTGGTGCTGCATATATTGGTCAGGCACTAAAAGACAACAAACAAGGACGTTTGGACACAGTTGAGTTTAATCCGGCAAACCATAATAATGCTCAGAATCGAATAGAAAAGTTAGATTTGGTAGGACAAGTAACATGTCACTTTGGGGACTCTATGTCTTTTGACCCCCATCGTTCAAGCCAGGCGCCCGTGAATCCAGGAAAATATGGACTCATTTTTCTTGATACCGAACCACAACTTCGTTTCCAAGAGTTTATAAAATTCGTGCCTTACCTTGCCACTGGAGGTTTCATCTTTATCCACGATCTACACAGGCATATGGGACAACACGACAATGCAGAACACGGATTCGGGTGGCCATTTGGGAGAATTCCCCAAGAGTTTAACAATATCGTTGCACAGTTTGATTTGAGGCCATTTCATTTTCCTACCCCCAGGGGGTTGACAGGTTTCTATAAACCTCATTCCGGGGATTATAAGTGGGATAAAAGCGGGTAAACTATGGACCAAAATTTAAGTTTAGATAGATATATAACCCCTTGGGGAAAAATTATAGATGGTTATACAAGAGATGGTACAAGTGATAAAAATACGTTTATATCTTCCGTGGCAGAAGATGAATACCAAATAGCCAAATTACCTGAGAAGGGACTTGCTGTCGATTTGGGATTACATATTGGTACTGTAAGCCTAATTTTAGCATCAAGAGGATGGGATGTAATAGGAGTTGAGATGCTGCCGGATAATGTAGATTTGGCTAATAAAAATATTACGCTAAATAATTTACCGGGAACTATCAGAATCTATCAAAAAGCTATTACAAAAGAGGATGGTAAAAAGATTAAGGGTTATTATTCGGATACATCACGGGAAATTGGGAAAGTTCACCAATATATAGGAACCACTATACCAAGAAAATTACATGATCCCCATGCTTTAGCTGATGATGGTCAGGAAATTATTGTTGAAACTATTACATTGGAAACTATTTTTAAGGAAAATGATATAAAAAGGTGTGATTTTTTAAAGGTTGATATTGAAGGGGCAGAATGGGAAATCTTTGAGAATATACCTGAGGAAATATTAGATAAAATTGATAGAATAGCAATTGAGCTAGACGGGGCAAGGGATAATCCTACCAGCACGGAAGCATTTATGAAGTATTTAAAAGGCAAATTTGTGGATGTGTCTAAGGAGTATTTTCCTAAATGGTGCGCCCCTGGGACTTGGGTACATGGGTATTATATAAGGAAGGGTTTAAATTTATGAGCAGGGCTGCGCTTTTACCGTTCCCAGGCGATCCATTCTTACTTAATTACTGGCTAAAGTTTTTTGACGAGGTATGGGGAGAGGAAGTAGACAAACTTTATATTGGTTTCAACTCCCCCATAGAAGACTGCGCCCTTGATTATATACGACAATTATGCGCCGACCGTTCTAAAATTGTCCTTCATGTTGTAAGGCAACAGGCAGATCATGGACCAACGATTAATGCTCTTCTGGATTTGGTTACTGAAGAATATGTCATGCTTGTTGAAGATGACGGTTTTATTTTCAGAAAAGGAATTGTGGATAAAGCATTTTCTTATTTAGAGTCCAGGGAGTTTGAGATTGTCGGTTCAAAGCGCGGCTCTTGTAGCTTCGAGATATTGAAGAAGGCACAAGAGGTTTGGGGTTTGGACTATGAAGGCGTTGGTGACCAAGGTCCCAACTTCTGGCCTAACTTCTTTTTCTCTTCAAAAGAGTTATTACTCAAGACTGATCGTCATTTTGGGGCTAAAGCTTGGAATAAGGGCGAGCATATTGCCAGTTTAGGGCTCAACGTGCAAGAAGAAATCGCAAATGGGGACACATTTGTTAATACCAGCTTGCAACTTCGGTCTATGATTCCGGAAGCAAAGATTAAGTATTTACCCCAATACCATGGCCACCCGGAAGATTTGAGACACCACCAAGAGTCTGTCTATTTGTTTGATGGAAACGCACCTTGGACTCATGTGGGCTCGCTATCTAGCGGAATAAACGGATTATTAAAAGATGGAAACGATCGAGAATTGGCACAAAGAAAAACCAGAGAGCCAAAAGACAAAACGGAATTACCAGTCCAATATTGCCAGAGCGAGATGGAGCATAAAGAGTTTGAACGCCGGGTGCAGTGGTGGAAATCCGCAATTGAGTATTTCACAAAGACCACAGACGTTGAATCTATAAGCTCAGAATTCCGGGAGTTCTCCAACCTCTATGCACAGGCCGTCGACCAGCTTATAAGCCAGTTCGGTTTAAGTCGAAAGTCAATTGAACGCCGGCAATTGGTTTATAAGGAGTTAATGCAGATATGACAAGAGCAATAATCGTAGCTTTCCACAAATACCAACCTTATGGGGGAAAGTATTACGAGCCTCTTTTTGACTACTTTATCCACAATTTATCCACAGTTAAGGACGAATTCGATGCAGTTTATTTTATCGACTCAAATTGGGATATTGATCCTTTGAAAATTAGTCAGACTCTAGGAGAAAAAGGGGTGATTATAAAAGTAAATCCCCATCTCCGGTATTATGACGCTTACAAAGAGGTTTTACCCCTGATTCAAGAAGACTTGGTTTTATTCATGGACAA
>ERZ1292629.3876-Hain-H43-01um-R1-3876-length-11274-cov-4_pt1 | contig 11274 bp, 13 predicted proteins | sample MGYA00564399_ERZ1292629 | MGnify/ENA primary metagenome ERZ1292629 (study PRJEB36523, sample SAMEA6512636) | groundwater metagenome | collected 2019-01-08 | study: AquaDiva: Metagenomics assemblies of 32 groundwater samples | reverse complement strand
GAACCGCCGAAGCGTCAATGCGCATCGACGTGCTCGAGGCGAAGCTCGGTCTCGACTGAGCGCGTACGGTTCGTCTGTCAGCGAGTCAGATGGTCACGTGCGAGGCAAATGGTCACGACCCGTTCGCCGTCCCGCCATGCCTGTTCGATAGTGCCACCAAGTCCACGCATGGCTGCGCGCATCAGCTCTGTCCCGAAGCCCTGATCGCCATTGTCGAAAGTGCCACCGCGTTCTCGCCAGGCGATGGTGACGTTTCCTTGCGTCACTGAGATATCAACCTGGAGCAGGCCGTCGGAATTGGAGAGCGCGCCATATTTGACGGCATTGGTGGCGAGTTCGTGCAGAAGCAGCGCTAGTGACGTTGACGCGCCCGCGCTCACAGGCGCGTCGCACTGCGCGACGGTGATCTGACCCTCGTCGCGATAGGGCTCCAGGACTGCTCCAATGAGCTCGCTCAGCGCGGCACCGGACCGTTCTTCGCCTGGAAGTCCGAGGACGAGTTGCTGCGCTGCGCCGAGCGCGATGATCCGGCTGCTCAGGTTATCGGCGAAGTCATCCACATCGTCGGCCCGTCGTCGGCCAACGCTGACCAGCCCCTGCACGATCGAGAGCAGGTTCTTGATGCGGTGATGCATCTCGCGGACCAGGAGCCGCTGGTCCTCGGCATGACGCAGCCGCTCGCCGATATCGCGCGCGATTTTAGACGCGCCGATAATCTCGCCTTCGGCGTTGCGCACCGGCGAAATGGTAACCTCGATATGGACGGGTTCGCCATCACTGCGGCGGCGCACCGTTTCGAACCGATCGACGCGTTCGCCGGCCCGCAGCTTGCCGATAATCTCGGCTTCTTCGTGGAGCCGGTCCTCAGGAATGATGAGCGTGATGGGCTGGCCGATGGCCTCGGCGGCGGAGAACCCGAACAGCTTCTCGGCTCCCGCATTCCAGCTGGTGATGACGCCGTCGAGCGTTTTGCTGAGGATCGCGTCGCCGGAATTGTCGACCACCGAGGAAAGCCACAAACCGGCGTCGAATTTGGGATCGTACATCGTCGAATGGCTCATGTCACCTCATTCCCGGAATGCCCGGTGGCCATTTGAAAGACTCGCAGTGACGGCCCACGTACAGCGTCGCAGTAGCGAGCGTCGCGGGAACATTAAAAATTTCGACGGATGACATCAACGCCTTCGGGCTGCTGATGTCGCGGTGCGCGAGCCATCCTGCTTGCTGCGCTTGTTTGTATGGGCGCCGAAGCGGCCTTTCGTGATCGTCCGATTTTCCCTCTAGCCGAACTGCGAGATCGTGCTCGCGAACGACTGCTTTGACCCAGGAGCCGCCTACCGATTTTGGCCGACAATATTGTGAAGCCCGGTCTTGCAGTAATGGCGCGGTCCTGAATGGGGCATCATGGCGTTGAGGTACGGCGTCGAACCTTCTTGTCGGAGAGCTCGACCCACACCGGCGCATGGTCGCTAGACCTCTCCCAGCCTCGCACGTGTGCGTCGACCTGGGCATCGATGAGCCGGTCGCGCAGAAACGGACTGAGCAACAGATGATCGATGCGCAGGCCCGCATTTCGGCTGTAAGCGTTTCGGAAATAATCCCAAAAAGTGTAGATCGTCTCGTCCGGATGGATAGTGCGAAGGGCATCCGTCCAGCCTTGATCGAGGAGCCGGAAGAATGCCGCCCGGACTTCGGGCGCGAACAAGGCGTCGTCGAGCCAGCGTTCGGGTTTGTAGACATCGCGGTCGGTCGGCATGACATTAAAATCGCCGAGCATGATCACCGGAGCGCCCGATCGTAACAGCGCCGCTGCATGATCGATCAGCCGATCGAACCAACGCAGCTTGTAATCGAACTTTGGTCCGGAGCGCGGATTTCCGTTCGGCAGATAGAGGCCAGCGACCAGCACGCCGTTGACCGCTGCCTCGATATAGCGACTTTGACTGCTGTCGGGGTCATCTGGCAATCCGCGCCGTGTCTAATGAATTTCCCCCACACGGGCGAGAATGGCGACGCCATTCCAGCTCTTCTGGCCATGCCAGATCGCCTGATAGCCAAGAGCACGAAACGCGCTTTGCGGGAATTTCTCTTGTGGCGCCTTCAGTTCCTGGAGCACGACGATGTCCGGTTCGGCCTCGGCCAGCCAGCGAAGCAGGACCGGCAGGCGGCCGTTCACGCCGTTCACATTGTAGGTGGCGATCTTCACAGGTCTGGCAGGACCTGGTCGGCACGGCCCCATTGCGCGAGCGCCTTGGATCCTGCTCGCTTCACCATCTCTGCGGCGTCACCAATATGCCAGCAGGTCGGACTGTCCAGATCGCGCAACTCCTCCCAGCTGAGCGGCACCGCGATCGGCGCAAGGGGGCGCGAACGCGCGCTGTAGGGCATGACTGCAGTGGCGCCGCGCTGGTTGCGAAGATAGTCGATGAAGATGCGTCCGGTACGTCTGGCCTTGGCCAGGGCCGCAGTGAACCGGTCGGGATCTGCCTGCGCCAGGGCCATGGCAAAGCGGCGCGCAAAATCCTTGACCACTGGCCATTGCGCAGTCGGCGTGAGCGGCGCGATGACATGAACGCCCTTGCCGCCGGTCACCATCGGGAAGGTTGCGAGACCCATCTGTCCCAGCACGTCCTGAAGGTGGAAAGCAGCCGAGACGACATCTTTGAACTCCAAGCCCTCATCGGGGTCGAGATCGAACACAAGCCGGTCGGCCTTCTCGACGTCCTCGATCCGAGCGCCCCAACCATGGAATTCGATCGTGCCCATTTGGACGCAGGTCAGAAGTCCAGCGGGCGTGTCCACGAACAGATAGGGCTCGTCATGCCCATCCTTCTCGCGGATCGCGACGTGCTTGACCTCGTCACCAAAACTGCCGGCATCATGCTTCTGGAAGAAGCATTTCTTGTCTCGCCCTTGCGGGCAGCGCACCAGACTGATCGGCCGGCTGCCGCTCCAGGGCAGCATGATCTCCGCAACGGCTTCATAATAGTCAGAGAGTTGCCCCTTGGTGAGCTTGCCCTCGGGAAAGATGACGCGCTCGCGATTGCTGATCTTGACGGTACTGGTAGCGGCCGGAGCGGTCAGATCGCCGACCGGCGTTTCGGTTTCGACCACAACCGCTTCGGGCTTTTTATCCTCTCGAAGGCCCAGATAGCTCGAATGGCGCAATACGCCTTCGTGGGTAAACTCGATGAAGGCGACCTCGGCGACGAGCTTCGGCTTGATCCAATGGGCGCCGCGCACGGCAGCCCGGGATGCTTCCACGGTTGCGGTCTTCTGTTCGAGCGGCGCCATCAACGCCATCAGGCGCTCGATCTCGTCGCCCGTGAACCCAGTTCCAACCTTCCCCGCGTATCGCAGTACGCCCCTCTCGTTCACTCCCAGCAGCAAAGCGCGAAAGCCCCGCTGCTTGTCCGAGGGTGTCCATCCGACGATGACAAACTCCTGGCGGCGGATGCACTTGGTCTTGACCCAGGCCCCCGAGCGCGCGCCAGAATAGCGCGCGTCGGTGCGTTTCGAGATGACGCCCTCCAGTCCCGCACCGCAAAAACTGTCGAAAAGCTGCTCGCCGCGCCCGATTATATGGTCGGAATAGCGCAGATGGCCCTGGCCCTCGCCGATCAGCGCGGCGAGAAGCTCCTTGCGTTCCAGCAACGGCCGTTGAGTCAGATCTTCGCCGTTGAGCTCGAGCAAGTCGAATGCGAAATAATCGATCGCGTTCGGGTCGTCCTTGAGCGCTGCCTGCAAAGCCTGGAAACTGGTCCTGCCGTCGGGCAAGACCACGACCGCTTCACCGTCGATCAAGGCGCTTTCAGCATCGAGCGTGACCGCGTCGCCGATCAGTCCGGCGAACCGGTCCGACCAGTCCAACCCCGAGCGCGTGTAGGCGCGGCCTTCGCCATTGCCGATGGCAAGCAGCGTGCGGTATCCGTCATATTTGAGCTCGTGCAGCCAGCGATCACCCGGCGGCACATGGTCGACAAGAGTCGCCAGCTGCACGGGCTGGAACGGCGGCAGGATACGGCCAGCTTTCCTGTGCTTCGTCGCCCTGGCAGGCTTCCTGACTTGCGCCTTGGCTGAAGCTGGAGCCGCCGGCGATGCCTTGGCCTTCGATCTTGCAACCGGTTTGCCCGCAGCGATCTCCTCCATCGTGCGGCCGCTGTCGATACTGGTCAGGTGGAGCCCGATCAGATCGTCCGAGCCGCCGGCAAAGGCATCGTTTACCTTGCGCAATATCCAGTTCTCGGCCTTTTCCCTGCCGCGCGGCTTCAGACGAAAAAGGATCCATTCGCCCTGCATCCGGCGCCCATGGAGAGTGAAATGGAGGTGACCTTCGGGCAGGGTCGTACGCGGATCCTTGCCGGCGATCGGTTCCCATGTTCCGTTGTCCCACAGCATGACGGTGCCGCCGCCATACTCGCCCTTGGGGATGGTGCCCTCGAACCGGGCATAGTCGAGCGGATGGTCCTCGGTCCGCACAGCCAGCCTCTTGTCATCCGGATTGGCACTGGGTCCGCGCGTGACGGCCCAGCTCAGGAGAACGCCGTCCAGCTCCAGTCTGAAATCATAGTGTAGACGGGACGCGGCATGTTTCTGGACGACAAAGCCATTGCCGGCGGCGGGCTGTGTCGCCCCGGAGGGTTCGGCGGTGCGCGCGAAATCACGCTTGGCGCGGTAGGTGGCGAGCCTGTCCTCCTTCTTGGTCTGAACGTTCGGCATGTTGGTCCCGGATTCCTTCGCTCCCTTAATTCGCGGATGCCATGACTCGTTCCTGCGTCGCTCAGGCCTGACAAGCGCGGCTAAACTGGACTTCGATCATTCGGGGGCGATTGATCGCGCGAACCGGTAGCTTGTCTGCTCAAACTTCAATGTCCGGAAGAAATTGTGGGCATTTTTCACATCGATGTCGCTCATCGCTTCGAGCCGCGTGCAACCTTTCTTGCGAAGCGACGTCACGGCTTTATCTACCATAGCGGTGGCGATGCCCTTTCTTCGATGTGCGTGGGCAACGAGCAGCAACGTCAGTCTGCCGACCAGCCCATGCTGGAGCGTGGGTATGACAGCCCAGGCGCAGCATCCGACGACTTCTCCGAATTCAGCAACGGCCATGCCGGCTTCCGCCTTGAGCGCTGCTTTCAAGTTCCGGGCCACACCGAGTTCGTCCAGCCTTACCCCGGACAGCTGTCGCACCAGCGGAACGAGCGCTTCCGCGTCGGCTGCCGTTGCGGCGCGGATGAGCAGCTTCGGCTCGGGTGCCGGCGCAGGGGCGGGACGGCGGCCGCTTGGGCGAGATGCTGAACTGACACGCGCGGCCACTTTGGCGGCGGGATTATGCCGATCTCTTGGCTGATCTTCGGCCTCGCTCCGACTTTTTGGATATTCTCTGCTTAACGGTTCTGGCTGTTCTCCAGACCTGCGTTTTGAGCGTGGCCGGATGGCCGATTCCAGACGTTGATCGTCGTCATCATTGCCGCCCGAGGGTCGGGCTTTCGATGCTGGTCTGGCAGGGGTGCTTTCCGCTGATTCCTTCCAAGTGCTGGCGGCACCGGCCCGCAAATAGGTCTCGATATCTTGCGCCGACGCTTCCAGCCCTTGTGCGCCAATGCCGAGCAGCGGCTTGCCGGCTGCATCGATCAGCCCGAACTTGCCATAGTCGCCGACGCCGGGTTTGCGCCTGCGTGATTTTACAAGCTTGAGGCCACGATGCTCGGCCATGTCGCGCAGCTTTTGGTCGTTCGCCACCTGTGCCATCTTACGACAACCCTTTAGCTGGCCCCCGGTTCATGGAGCCTCGAAACGCCATGTCGGCGCAGGACTTTCATCCGGCCTTGTTTCTGATTCGGCTCGACTGCCGAAAGGGAACGCGACATTGGTTCTTTCGATGGATGCTGATGCGCGCATATCGCTTTAACCAGTCTTCGTTGATCGAGCGTATCGCGTTCGATGATGACGCACACACGCTGAGTATCTCGTTCCGTCAGACCGGCAAATATCTCTACTATGACGTGCCTGCCACCATCTTTGACGAGCTGTGCAAAGCCGTCTCGGTGGGCACATATTTCAACGAGCAGATCAAGGGGCGCTTCGCGTGCCGTCGCGACCCCGAACGCCGGCGCTTTGGCCCGAAGGATAAATAACCTTCAGGCTTTCCCGAGCACCTGGTATACCGACATCAAATGCTGTCCTGCAATGGCGCGGGCGCGCGGCGATCGCACGGTATCCTCATTGGTTTCGTGGAGCATTGTCAGCATATCAAGCAGTTCCTGACGGGGCATGCCGGTTTCGAGCAAGTGCGTGCCGATCAGAGCCACCAGATTGCTCCAGAGCGTGATCGCGCCCTCCGCGAACGCAGCATCATCATCTTCGCTGCCGGAAGCCTTGCAAATTGGATCGGTCATGAAATTACGCCCGCTTGCGCGTCGTCGCCGACGACTTCGCAGCCGGCTTTTTATCGGCGCTCTTCGCAGCCTTTTTGGCAGGCGCTTTCTTCGCAGCGGGTTTAGAATCGCTGCTGCCAAGTGATTTCTTGAGCGCGGCCATCAGATCGACGACGTTGCTGCCGCGCGGATCGGCTTCGCTATCGTCCGCATCGATGTTGAGGGTCTTCCCTTTCTTCTTGCGCTCGATCAGGTCCTTGAGCGCATCGACATAGCGATCATGAAAATCGCTGGCATCGAACTTGCCGGTTTTCTTGTCGATCAGGGTCGTGGCAAGATCGAGGAGTTCGTCATCGGGATCGCCATCGCCGATTTCGCGGAAAAAACTCGCCGCCTTGTTGACCTCGTCGGCATAACGCAGGGTTTCCATGACCATTCCGCGGCCGCAGGCTTTGATGCTGACGACATATTCCCGCCCGCGCATCGCTAGCTGGCCAAGTCCTGTTTTCCGGCTGCGCCGAAGCGCCTCCCGCAGCACAATGAAGGCTTCCTCGGCCAGGTCGTCGGCCGGCACGACATAATAGGGCTTTTCAAAATAGATCGGGTCGATGTCGTGGCTATCGACAAACTGTGTCAGTTCGAGCGTTTTCTTGCTCTCGAGCTTGACGCCCTCGATCTCCTTCTCATCGAGCAGGACATACTCGCCCTTGGCATATTCAAAGCCTTTGACGATCTCATCGAGATCGACCGGGCCGATGCCAGGCACGACCTTTTCATATTTGATTCGCTTGCCCGACGGCTCGTGAATTTGATTGAACGCTATGGTCGCGCCGCTCCTGGTTGCGGAATAGATTTCGACAGGGATCGAAACCAGGGCCAGCCTTATCTGGCCTTTCCAATAAGGTCGTGCAGCCATGATCATCTCCAACGCATTCTCCGGATAACTTTCTGCGGCGGGCAGCGTTCCAAGTCCGAGAGCCGGCTCGCCTCGTTATAGAACGGCCGTAGCTTCTCTCGGATGCCGTCCAGATCCACGACGTGATCCGAGGCCCGCGACAAGTAGTTATGGAACATGATCTTCCAAGCTGACGCTGTAAAACAGCGCCTCCCGCATCACCCTCCGATCACCAATTATGAGCCTGTCTCCTAACGACAAGGTCAGTGAATCCGGACAGCCATTACTGCAAGGCAGGGTTCGACCCTTTACGGCCGTTCGGAGGCCATTTTTTGGCTCCGCGGTTCGGACCGTCAGCTATTGGAATTGCCCCCTCGAAGCTGACTGTGAAAGGCCGGCTCCGAGGCGCTGCTGCGATAGCGACAGGTGCAGCGCCTTGCTTCCACGCAGAGTTTCAATATTCGGCGATACATGCTACAAGCATGTCGCTGAACGTCGACTTTGACGGGTATTGGGCCGCCACGGCTCTCCCTTTGTCCACTATTGCCCTCATGAAGCCAGGACGCGCGAATGGTCGCGCGTCCGAATGAATGATGGGACAAGGACAGTCTTCCTGATCGCCAAAGCAAAGATTTCCATGGCGCAGACGCCGCTTCTCACCGTGAAGCAGCGATATGGAAATCGCCATCGACATCCGCGGCTGGGGCTTTTCCTGCCCAAAGGTCGGCTTCCATCGGATATTCCGGCCTGGCCGGCCATTTCAACACGCATATAAAACAGGACATTTTCCAACCGCATGAAAAGATACAAGGAGCCAGGCTTTCAGGAGCGCATCGGTGCCGCAGCGCGTGCTCGTACAGGGGCACTCGATCAACTGCGGGCCAAGCCGCCGATAGATGAGGCGGCCGCGGCCGCCCGCCTAGCCAGTCGGCTGGCCAAAGAAGCAGCCAAGCGGGAAAAGCGGCAGCATGCCTTGGTTGCCGCCAAGGCGCTCGAGCATGCGAAGGCACAGGAAGCGGCCGCGGCGGCGGCAGCACGGCAAAAGCCTGTACTGACCGAAGCCGAGCGCAAGGCAGCGCGCGATGCGCGCTATCTCGCACGTAAGAATCGGTCGTCGTCGTGACGGGTTGCAACGCATCATATGGGCTGGAGGCCCTACCGGTGCACTGCGGCTCAATCCCGCCCATCATTTCCGGGCAACAGCCCAATTGACGCGGCATGACGCCGCTAGGACCAAATTCATGAAAAACATATCCAAGGCCGGCAAAGGCGCGAGCCTGCTGCCACCGGGCCACCCGTCGCATCGGCCGTTGTCCGCTACCCTGTCCAGCAGCGAACTTAAGCGGATCGTTGCCGCTGTGCTGGGCTGACTTATTCTACCGGCGGAGCATTCGCGTCGCCGGCCTGCTGTCCCTCAACCAGGAGCGCCTATGTCCCGTGCAAATGTTAAACCCTTTCTGATCAACACGGATGAGGATGGGAATTACCGTCTCACGGTGCGAGAGACGCGCCATAATTCTCAAGGCTATCCGCTGGTAACATCCCAGTTGCAGGCGGAACTCTTCCCGACTGCGACGGCTGCCCGCAATTTCGCGCGCGATGTCTTCCATGCCGAACCCGGACAATATGCGACCAAATGAAGCGCTATTCTACCGTCGCACCGGGAGGTTGATTGCACTTCAGCGCTGAACATTTTCCGCATTACGCATTTCGCTACTGGCCGCGTCCTCGTCGCTACCACGCTTTTTCGAAAAGGCCACCGCACGATCAAGTAGGCCGCGATGGCGTTCCTGCGCGAGCCTCAACGCCTCGCTGGAAAATGGCACCTTCTCACCGCGCTTCCATCGCGCTGAAAGATCATCGCTCATGCGCTTGCTCTCGCCATCTACCAGGTCGCTGATGCACAGCGAGGCATCGGAGACCACGTCGGACGTATTGACCGCGTTGCGGCTGATCGCATTGCTCGTACGGACGGCGTTCGCCGACTGACGATTTGACTCCCGCACCATTGCGATGGTCCGGTCATAGTCGGCGCGGTTCTGGACGTTGACGAAGCCGCCACCACCGGCATCTGCAACTGCCTTGAGCGCTGCCGCGTCTTTTGATGGAAGTCCGAAGCCGATTATATTCACCACGGCCCGTGTGTTGCTGACATTTATTCGACGCGCGACGGCAACCGGATCACCGCCGCATGTCTCCTCGCCGTCGGAGACAACGTAGATCACCTGTTCGCCGGGCTTCGCGGCAGTGTCCAGTAGCACCTTCGCGCGCTCGAGCCCGGCGGCGAGCGGTGTCCAGCCGATGGCGCGAACTTCCTTCACTGCGGCAGTAAGCCTCGCCCGATCTATCGACATCGGCGCGAGTACGTCAACGCCTCTACAGGACTTTGCCTTGCCAGCCTCGCTATTGTTACCTTGCTGGCCGAACACAAGCAGCGAAGCCTGGACAGTGGACGGGAGGCCATCGATGAAGCCGAGCGCGGACTGACGCGCCAGTTCAAGCTTGCTCTGGCCACCGATCGTCCCGGCCATGGAACCTGACCCGTCGATAGCGATGATCACGCGTGTCGGCGGAACTGCGGTGCCGATCGGCCTTCCGCGTTTCTCCAGCACCGCCTTCTCCAGCTCGACCTTTCCGAAACACCGGTCCGGATTTTCGGTAATGAAGCTGTCGACATATTCGCGCGCGGTTCTGGGTAGGTCCGTTGATGCAATGTCGGTCGCTGTTTCGGAATTCGCCTCCCTATCTTTTCTCCCGCTACACGCGGAGAGCGCGATCGCCAAGGCGACGAGGACAGGCAATCGGGCATCAATCCAGCAACGCATCACGTTTGCTCCCTGGCTGCACGCCGGTAGGAATATTGTACTGGAGCGCCCCCAATTCCACAAACTCGGTGCAGCCGTTAACCGAGTCTATCACAGCGGCTCGACGGGCACATTGGGAGAAAGCGAACAGCCAGCTACGCACTCACTAAATTGGCCTGGCGGCACCGAATTTATCGGTCGGAATGAGCGACATAAGGTGTAGCAGGAAGGTGTGAATACCGGATCGAGCATCAGAAAGCCGCCTTTGCGCACCCCACCTGAATGCTTTGTTCCGTACTGGCGGCTCCCGACCGAGGCTGTGTAAAAACATCTCGTCGTAAACGAAATGAGCACTATCCGAATCCGGAGGGTCGCCTTGCCGCATGAAAAGAATCCGGCGGGGGCGACGCCTGAATCAATCGTGCGCCGCTGGGCCGCGCATTCGCGTTTTTACACAGCCTCGACCCAAGGCGGACGACCAAAGGTGGACCTCCGCGCCTCAGAAGCGGGCGGTCGCCTCTTTAGAGCATGTCGGGTCAAAACCCACACAAGCGGCCTGCTCTAAACTTCTGGGAACCAACGCCGCAGATGCTCGCTCTTGGAGAGGAGGTTCCTCGCTATGGCAACGCGCGCATTTCGGCAGGGTCAGATGAAGCTTGCTCTCATATCGACCCCTGTCGAGATTTATCCCCCGATCAAGCCGGGTGCAACGTCTCCTTCCGCCACATCCAAGAACCCACCGGCAATCCCGTTTAATATGAGAAGGTGGTGAGTGGGGTTGGCCCGGTCGACCGCGATCGCAGGGCAAAGAGCGGACCGGAGAAGAAAGTGACTGCAAGACCGAAACCCTTTAAAGAGACGATAGCGGCCAGGCGCAGGAGCGTCTGATGGAGCTCAATCCCGACACACCTCTACACCTGATTGACGGGCCGGCCTTGCTTCGCCTGGGCGTGGCGGCAATCCTCGGCCTGCTGCTCGGCCTTGACCGGGAGCTGCGCGGCCACGCTGCAGGTATGCGCACGCATGGCCTCATCTGCTTTACATCGGCGCTGATGACGGTTTGCGCAATCGCCCTTCATGTTCAGTTGCGGGGTGAGGGCAATATCGATCCGCTTCGCGTGTTTGAGGCTTCTGCAGCCTTCACCGGCATCATAGCGGCGGGGCTAATCGTATTCAGCAAGGGCGAGATAAAGAATCT
>ERZ1292629.1126-Hain-H43-01um-R1-1126-length-27325-cov-5_pt1 | contig 11277 bp, 16 predicted proteins | sample MGYA00564399_ERZ1292629 | MGnify/ENA primary metagenome ERZ1292629 (study PRJEB36523, sample SAMEA6512636) | groundwater metagenome | collected 2019-01-08 | study: AquaDiva: Metagenomics assemblies of 32 groundwater samples | reverse complement strand
CCGTCTGGCAAATCTCTGAAACAAGCGAGCGAGAGACAATTTTATTTTCGCCATCCATATCCGCCATTTGAGAAAAGGCATCATACTCAGCAACCCTCATGCTTTCTGAGCGGCCATTTTCTCACTACATCCTCGGGAGCAAGAAGCCGCGTCTCGCTATCTTTGAATTTGCCGCCCCGAGGGTGAACGTCATCGGGTAAAAACCACAAGAAAAAATTCTGCTCGTTAATTACATTAAAGTCATTCCATTTATGTTTACACACACTGCATACAGTTTCTCGCTTTTTCTCAGGGGTTGCGAGCCTATTATCATAAACAATCCACCCTGATTTGCCGTCGAGAACCTTATGGTCAAATTCTGCGCCACAGTTGGGACATTTGAGAATCTTCACAGGATGGGCGACAACTTGATACATTCTCATACCCGGCACCCCTCGTGTTTTGCGCAGACGGCCTTATCGTACATAATGCGCTGCGCCCGCGTCCCCACCTTGCATAGCCCCTGCAGGCCGTCATACTCACCCTTCGGACACCCGACCGTGACGGAAACACCAGCCGGCAAGGGCGAGCCATGGACCGCCTTCACCGTGCGGAAGGAATCGGGGTCGAAGTGCTGGGCAGGTTCGAGGCGGCAATGATAGGCCTTGCCCACCACAACGCACTTTTTCAACCCCTTGGGATCGAGCAGGCCGATCTGCGCCGCAATCGCGGCCAGGATGGGGTCGGCGAGCTCGCTATCGCCCGTCATGCCCCGCACGGCCTTGCCGAGTTCCGTCACTCCCGTAACCTTGACCGACGCAACGTCCGGCTTGATGGTGAAGGCGCACGAGCTAGGCCCTTCCCCGCATTTTCCCGTAATCCGTACCGTTTCTTGTTCCATATCAGCCCCCTTTCGTTCTTTCGCCGGAGCCGAACAGGGGATCGCTGGGGAGGTTTCCAGCGATACTACCCCCGTTGGCTCGACGACGGGAGAATGTTCACTGAGAAAAGCGCCGCACTTGCGCTTGATTGCATCGGAGGACATCAACCGCGCCTGCTCGCCCCGCTCGCCCTGAATAGCCTGCACGTCCTGGGGAGACCAGGTAAGCAACGGCTTCTCTTCTGCAGGCATGACGATCTCATATACCCACTCGCCCGGCATAGCGGACATTACTTTGCGCGCCGTTGGAATCTTCCGCGCCAGCTTGTCAATGAGTTTAGCGTCGGCTTTGGTTGTGGTGAGGCTTACCTGGTACGTTCCTGGAACGAGACCAACCGCCCACACGCGGACTTTGCCCACGCTTATGGCCCACGCGATGAAGTCCGCCAATGGCCGCCAGTTGCATATCGCGTCGAACTCCGCTCTGGTCATGTTGATATTGGCGCGCCGCTCAAGGAACGAACAAGCCGGCGACTGCGCAACCGCCGCTAACGATTTGGCCGCGACTGCCCACAGATCAGCTCGGGAGGGCTTTTCCTCCACCATGAAGGACGCCTGCTGCGGAGGCGGAGATTCCAGCACAAGTTCAGAGTAACGCCGCAGTATGGCACCAATCCGCTTGCCGCTGCGGGCGTTAGCGTCTATCGTAACCAGTACCGTTTCCTGGAATGGCGTTAGTTCGCGGGCAGTCAACTGTCCCTGCCCGAGATAGTCCTCGACGCTCTGCCCTTTCGACTTGATGCTGGCATAGACTGGTATCACCCTGGCCAAGTCCGCCGCGATAGCGTACTCGGCCTCGCGCTGTCCGGTCGTGACCAGAACTTCGGCCCGAGTCAGAATGCCAAGCGATGCCGCGATGCCGTTGAAAACATTGCGCACGAATGGGTCTGTGCTTTCAAAAAACCTCTCGGCCAGGATCAGGCCGGGCTCTCCGGGAAAGGCGCGGACAAACAAGGCGCGCACCATGCGGCGAATGCCATCCTGGTTAAGTTGGCCGGATGAGTCCACGAGTCCCGCCTGTACGTTCGTCGGGAGCTTGGCCAGGAATGCTTGAGCGAACTGGCGATTGGACTGCGCCCGCAACGCCTCTTCGATTGACTGTTCCCCCACGTCTAATCCTGCCAGCATTTCGGCCGTTATGAACTGCGCGTCGGCCTTTGCCTTTTCGATGGCGGACATTTCAATTGCGGGCGGCTCGTTGGCTTCTTTGGCAAACTTGGGCCGGTCAACCTCAGTCAGGCGGACGCGCACAAGTACCGGATTATGCACGGCCTTAAATCTCTCCCCGCTGTAGCCCACGGACGCAGCCATTTCGGACAAAGACGCAACATATCTGGCGTACATATAGGGGTAGTCCTGGATTGCCCGCTTGAGCGCCATCATGCGACCATTGCCAGATTCGACAAGCATATCGGAGGATCCCACAATGGGTGCTCCGCGGTCAAGCACATGAAAGTCAAGCAACATCTGCTCGGGGTCCAGTGTAGCGGCGATGGTTTCAACCTGAACCTTAGTTGCGGCGCGGTCTCGTATGCGCGGCTGCAACTTCTGTGAGTAGACGGAGGATGGCTCGAAAGTGAAGGGATCGTGAGAGACAATCAGGGAGTCGGCGTCAACAATGCGGTACTCGAAATCATACCGCGTGCCGGTTGGCCCGATAGCGAAGGTCAACTCGGTTGATCCCCGCACGGGGGGCGCGGTAGGCGTACTCATTTCCTCAATAAGCAAGGGAAGTTCAGCTATTTTCTCCGTCCGGCCTTCGTGTACGACTGACCCCTTGACCTTGAACGAACACCCAACGCCGGAACCGCACTTCCCCGCTATCGTCACGACGGGGGCCTGGGCCAGGGCGCAGTCCTGTTTCAGATGGGCCTTGCAGGCGTAGTAGATAGGCTCAAGCTTTTTTCTGGCATCCCGACTCCACTGAGATAAGTCGGGCCATGTCCCGCCTTTGCAGTAAATCGTTTTGGCCTTTTCGTGAAACTTCTCGGCCTCGATTGCTAGCGTTTCAAGCATTTTCCTGTTTGGGCTGTCCATAAGAGCCGTTTCTTCACAAAGTGAGTTCACGTTCAAAAGGTGCTTGCCAAGGCAATACTCAGCATGGTGTTTCCCATCTGCGCCCAAGTCTACCTGGTTACAGGGGCAATCGGCAGAACTTGCATGAAGGGAAATTTGCCCTAACTCTTTGAGGATTGACTTGTATTGCCAATGCAACATCGGCTGTGCGGTCGTTAGTTCTTTAGTTGTCATATCTTCTTGTCACGTCGCTTTGCTCTCCATAGCTTCTTGCGCACCTTGATCTTGGCAAAAGACTTGGTACGAGAGTACGTGAAGGGGTCTTCACCCTTCGCCAGTCGGTTCAGGATGGTGGCGAGACTTAGCGCCACACTAAGTCCCCTTTATTTCTTTCGCCAGCTTCGCCGCTTGCTCGGTGTGACGTTCCGTTAACAACTTATCCATCCTTTCCGCCGCCTCTGCCGGATCAATGCCAGCTTTCGATGTAGCCATCAAAGCCTGCGTTACGAAACGGCCACCCTGAAACCATATCTCGTTGTCTGCCTGTGCCAGTTGTTTGATCTTCAGGCTGTAATTGACATACCGATCAAAACCATCATCCTGCCCCTTCGGCACTCCTCCCCCCAACCCGACCTGCTGATCGACATACCGCATCAAGCCAGCCATAAATCTGTCCAGGATGGTTTCTCCTCTGCCTGCATTAACCACTGCGCCGGCAGGGACCGATTGTTCGACCTGGGCTTCTGCCGCTTGGGTTCCAGCCTGGGCTTCACGTTGCGCCTTCGCTTCCGCCATACGCTGCGCCAGGCACTTGTCAACCGCCTCCGGTATCGTATTCCCAAGACTGGACACAGCCTTATCGAATCTGTCTCCAAGGACTTTGAAACCGGCGTCGATTTCGGCTTTAGCGGCCTTATTGCTGGCCTCGATCATGGGCGTCACGACGTTGCGGATCATCGCCTCCGCCTGGGCGCGCTGTGCCAATATCGCGGCCTCTTGCTCGGGGGTAAACTGCGGTTCCTGTTCGACCGGACCGTTGCCGTTGGGGTTGATTTCGTCACCCATTATTTTGTGCCCTTTTCTCCACAATAGATACAGAAGTGCCATTTGTTACTGACTGGCCTATCGCATTTTCCACATCTGAAATCTTCATCTGCGATTTCACGCTCTACACATTTCACGCGCGCCCCACACACCGGGCAAAACCTCAATTCAAGATCAAAACTCTTTGCAGTTTCGACCATCTGACCTGATGCCCCCATATCCCCATGAGTCGGGCACACAAGGTATTTTTTCTTCTGCGCACCACCAATGAACATTACCCTACCGCCTGGCCATATCTTCAGCGGACGGTACCGCCACTCTGATAGTCTTTAGTTCTGGGCGCATGCCCAGCACGGCCGCCCGGGACTTGATGTAGTCATCCGGTATCTTCTTGATGATCTTCGTTTTGACGTCGTTCCACTCGGCCGCGTGGTCCCCGCACTCGCCCGACTCGCAGTGCGCAATGAGGGACATGAGGCTCGGAACCTGCGGGGGCTTGCTTTGCAGTGTAGTTACCTCGGCGCGAGCCGTGTCGCGCTCTTTCTCCACCGCCTCAATACGCTCCAGGGCCGTTTTCGTTTTTGCCGCCTCCTGTTCGGCCTTTTGCTCTGCCTTGTAAAGGTTCAGCGCACAGATACCGCTGGTACATGGTTCATTTGCCATAACGTTACCCTCTTTTGTTTGTTCTCGCCCTATCTGGTTCGCCGTGCCCGCCTTATGATGCGCTATGTGAAGTTGGAGGGCGTTTTTCTTACCAAACGTCCGTTGACATTCGGGGCACTCGTATGTGGTATCAACCTTCGTGTAGGCCATAATGGAACTCTTTACCCACGGGAAAGTATAGCACGGTTGTCAATAACGATGTTTTCAGGCAACAGAAAGCCAGCTCGACAGCGGACTATCCACGATAAGTCTTCACGAATCTCGCAGGTTAGGCCCTTTGACCTCAAGGATGTTCTCTTTACCGCACATTTCCAGGATACGCCACGTCAGACGTTCGCCAAGCCGCTTTTCCAATTCGTCCAAAGCCATGTTTGAAGTGAATATCATGGGCATCATTTCGTCGTGACGGTTGCCGATAATCTGATAAAGTCTGTCTTGTACCCATGCAACACCCTTTGTGCTTATCTGTTCTGCGCCTATGTCATCGAGTATCAACAGGCCAGTGTGCTGATACTGGTCCAGCAGGTTTTGTTCTGTCTCCATTTTCTCTGGGTGTGGGTTATAGGTTGCCCGGAGTTCACTGAGCATGTTAGGCAAGGTGCGGAATAGAATGGAGTTTCTACCCTTCGATTTTTCCAACCAGGCGCGGGCATAACCAACAGCGAGCCCGGTTTTCCCGGTTCCGAAAGCGCCCCAGAGGAAGATTGATTGACCTCCAGTGAGTTTGTCTGGCATTAGCTTCTTCGCCAGTTTTTTCAGTGGAGATGTGGCTAGAGTAAAGGCATAGAAACGGCTGGGTATTTCGCTGCCGTCCCACTTGGCTTGAATATCATCCGCCTGTTGCTCTGCGACTTCCGCAGCATACTTGACTTTGGCTTCTTGACCTTCAGGGCAAGGGCAAAAGAGTTGTCGACCAGTGTAGTAACTTTTGCCTTTATCTCGCCCGTCGGCAACAACGGCCGTTTCGGACTTGCTCTCGCCCGATCCCAAGCACCAGCAGTCTGGCGGTCGCTGAGCATTTATGCGATCCCGTTCAAGCGCTTTGTCCAGTTGCCACATGTTCACCTTCAGTCCCCTCTTCGTCATTTCCGCCCGTATTTCCTCGGTACTTGGCAAATGGGCTAATTCTGCCAACTGCCGCTGGCTGTGCTTCTTCACTACTTGCTCGGCCTGTTGTATTAGTTTTTCCATTGTCGTGTCCTTTCGTCGCATCGTTCCGGGCCCAGGTCAATATCGTAGCGTAGTGCGACTTCTTAGTTTTCCCAGAAGACTCCAGCCATTCGGACAGCCTTTCAATGCGCTCTTCGGCGCTTCTCTCCCCGAATCTCTCTGTCAGTTTCTTTCGTTCCTCGCTGGTTAATGTCACGTTTTGGAATTCCCCATATTTCTGCTTTGAAGAAGTTGGTTTCCCCTGTTTTGTGGAAATATTAAGAAGGGGTATATTATCTTTTATTTTCTTTTCTTTTATTTTCTTTTCTTTTATTGGTGTACTTTCTGTCACGGAAACTGGGGTTTCTGTCACGGAAACTGGGGTTTCTGTCATCGATAACTCCGGTTTTGTAGGTGGTTGTTGTTTTCTTTTATCGTAAATAAACGCTAAGCGGTCTATGAGGTGTTGACACCATATCTGGCCAGATAGAAAAAGAGACTTATCAATTGCCCCAAGATCGGCCATTTTCGACAGGATAACCATCATCCGTTCGGGGAGCAAATGTAGTTTTGCCGCCAGAAAATCTATGTTTTCAGAGTTTCGGATGTCGATAACATGGGTTTCCGTGACAGAAACTCTTTCCAATAGCTGAAACCAAGCTGAATAACCTTCGTGGCCGAAGTGATTGAACAGGATTGTAAGTGTGCGTCCCTCGCTGGCATGAGCGTCGTGAGGGAAATAGTCTACGGTGTTTTTGGTTGGCCTCGGCATCAGTCAAACCCCTCTTCGATGATTCCGTTAGGGGTCAGGAGCTTGATCCCGAGCTTCTGGCCGGGGACGTAGACCATTAGCGTCAGGCCGCCGTCAAAGAGCAGTTCAAGAATACCGGCGCGCAGACGCGAGCTTTGTAATTGGTGGCCGGCGATCAATTCGCCGATACGTTGGTTAGCGGATTGCTGAACCAATTTCACATCTCTTTATTCTAAATTCTAAATTCCCCTGTAATATAAGCCTGCGGGCCGCTTTTGTCAATACCTCTGCACAGGTGGCCTCCGCGACAACTCGGCCATGCAATGCCTCGCAATCACGGGCTCGAATCCATGAAGGAACAGGCCAGGTGTGGTCAGCATTTCTTGGCATGGCATTATCCCCCAAGATGATCGTACATCGTCGCCGAGCCTGCTTAACGTGCTTCTTTACGTGCCCGCGCCAGGTGGTAGAATACCAGGCGCCGATCCAGCCCGTATATTCGCGCTAGGTCCGACAGGCCGATGCCGGAGTTGAATCTCTCCAGCAACTCACTCCGGAACGCCCGATACTCCTCAGCAGAACGCGACCGCAGTTTGGCCAGGTTTTTCATACCCTCACATTACCATAGAAATGAACGCGTGTCAATAGGTTTTGACGCGTTCCTGAAAATATCCTGTCCAACCCCCTTGACAAGAGGCTGGAACTGTGATATTATATCTGCGTTAGGCCGACTCCGGGAAGACAGATAGAACCTTAACAACTGAATAGTGGGCAGGTGGGGGAAGGAGCGATGTATGCAGCCAGATGATATTGGCCAACCCAAGCTCCCACCAATTCAGCAACAGGGTGAAGTCAAACGGGGCTTCGACTTCCTGATTGCGACACCAGGGAAGCTGCGCAAAGGCGTAGCAAGAGCCGGAGACAGCCTACTCGGATTTGTAGACTACAATATCAAGCTCTTTCGTTCCGAGGAGCGCAAATGGAGTCTATACGTAGAGTGGGTAGACCTGAAAGGCGAAGGCCACAGGATTGTCCTCCCGCATGAGGTAGTGCAGGGAACACTACAACGGGCCAACTCGATTATCGCCGAATGCCGTAGGGATAGGGCACAACGAGGTGCCCAAACCCGAAAGGAAAAGGCACAAGGGTAAAATATAAAACTCACCTGCCCACTACTGAATTGTTAAGCCCCCTATCGAGGCCGGCGGGGAAAAGGAGGAGACTATGAGTAAGGTACGATATAAGGCACTGAAAAAGATTGAGAAGCCAATTATCTTTTCAACTCCAATGGTCAAAGCTATCCTGGAAGGCCGCAAGAGCCAGACGCGCCGGGTATCCGACAGAACCAAACCGCGCTATCGAGTCGGAGACAAACTCTGGGTCAAGGAAACCTATGTGGACTTAGGCAACGACATTATACTTTACAAGGCTGATTGGACAGCCAAAGAAGTACAAGACAGTGGCAAAGTACCGTCTTGGAAGTCAGGCCGGTTCATGTTCAAGCGGTTCGCCCGCCTCTGGCTTGAGGTAACAGCGGTCAGGGCTGAACAGTTGAACAGCATAAGCGAAGAGGATTGTATGCGGGAAGGTTGTCCACAAATTGAGGCTAGTACAGGCCTGAGATTGCAATGGTTCATCGCTCTTTGGGACAGCATTAATGGAAAGCAAAGGAAACGGTGGGTAGACAATCCTTGGTGTTGGGCTTATACCTTCGAGGTGATGGTTTGATCCTCCCGGTACATTTGGCAGCAGGAGCCTTATCACAGCGAATCACCCGAAGATGGTATCTATGGGCACCGCTCGCTTTTTTCAGCCATCAGGTTTTGGACTGGACATCTGGCCGTATCCTACATGAGGGCACGGGTTGGCTCTTCACCATCCTGACCATTGTGGGGGCCATAGCGATGGTCTGGTATGGGCGCAGGCAGTGGGCTGGCATGGTGGTGGCCGTCTCACCGGATATTGTGGACTACTTGCCCAATAAGCCGCACGGCGACTGGATGCCTATCCATAGGTTCTTTTGGTCGGAACGCTGGTTGCAGCCGGAGTGGGCCTTCGCTTGGATGGCTCTGGCGATATTGTGCCTAGCACTGATTCTAAGAGAGGGAAGGAAATGAATGCGACACAAGAAAAGATGATTAGAAAATCTATGGAGCGCATCGACCGGCAGATGGTGCCCCAAGGTGCATGGAACGGCGACTACATCACATGCCCGCATTGTAACCAGAGACAGCGCCAACTGTGGGATATCCCCAGGGGCCAGGTCGTAACATGCCCGTGCTGCGACGGGCAGTTCAGGAAAGGATAAAAAGGGAGGGATAACATGGTAAACACAGAATTGGCTACGGTGATTTCCGCAGCGGAAATGGTGGCCACACAGGGCCGGGCCATCGAGGTCAAGAGTGAGGATGACCTACTTACGGCGGTAAGCTTCTTGGGCAAAATTGCGTCAACTAGGAAGGCAATTGATGCCGACCGCATGGCCCGGACGAAGCCCTTGAAGGACGAAGCCAAGAAAATCGAGGACGCATACCGGCCCGTGACCGACCTGTTGAAGCAGGTCGATGACCTCATACGCGGCAAGGTCAATGACTGGAAACGTGCCGAGATGGTACGTATTGCCGAACAGAAGCGGCAAGAAGCGGACGCTGAGGCGGCGCGACTTGCGGTAATCAAAGCTAATGGCGAAGCAACCGAAGAACAAATGCAGGCATTGGCCTTTCGACCAGATGTACCCGATGACCCAATCAAGCGGGTACATACCGAAGGCGGCTCGGCTCAATTCAGGAAAGTATGGAAGTGGGAACTGGTAAACGCATCCGAAGTCCCGCCCATATATTTCACCATCGACGAGAAGAAGATACGAGCAGCCATCGCCGCAGGAGAGCGCAACATTCGCGGTATCCGTATCTATGAAGAAGAACAACTGGCGGTATCAGGGACATGACCATCTACTCAGAATATCAGACGCGACATCAAGAGCTAGACCGGCTTGAAAAACTACGGGAGAGGAATTATCACACCTGTGGGGCCTCCCCATGTTTGGCCATCAAGGACGGTATACCAACCCTGCGTTGCGGTAAGTGTGGCAGGTTCATTGCCGATACTGAGTTGGTAAAAAGACGGAGCTTGACCAGGCAGTACAAAGACGGCGAGACGTTACCTCTGATAATAGCAAACAGGGTCGAGAGAAAACTAGGAGGGAAGTACATGGAGAGCAAAGAGTTGACCACTATGAGTCAGGAGAAAATGCTGGCGCGAATAAATCAGGCCAAGTTTCCGCAGGAACTGAAAAAGGAAGAACGAGAGTTGCTGGCCACAGCCGCCCGGACTTATGGCTTTGACCCCATCATGGGGGAGTTGACCATCTTCCAGGGCAGGCCGTATGTCTCGATAGACGGGCGCTACCGGAAGGCCCGCGATACAGGTAAACTCGATGGGGTGAAAACGCGACCAGCCAGTAAAGAGGAACGCGAGGCATGGTCTATCCCCATTGAGGACTACTTCTTCAAGGCCGAGGTATTTGTAAAGGGATGTGCCTATCCTTTCGAGGGATGGGGCAGAGTACGGGCAAAGGAGCGCAATGACAAGGGCGAATATAAGCCCGTGGACACCAACCCGCAGCGCATGGCCGAGAAACGTGCTGAGGCTCAAGCGCTACGCAAAGGTTTCAGCATCCCTCTTCCCAGCCTGGAGGACATCGGTTTTGAGGAAGAGCCGGCGTTTGAGGTTAAAGTTGTTAAGCCCGTACAGTTATCCGAGGATACTGAGGACTCGCTGAAAGCTTGGGCCGGCTCATCGAAGCCCCAACAGGCCGCGGGAAAGGGCATCGAAACCACAGGAACGACGAATCGTACAGACCAAGCCGTGGACATGCCAGAAAAACAGTGGCCGCACCTGGCGACAATGGGGGATTTAATGCACCGGGCAAACACCGAATACGAGATTAGAATCACCGACATATACTCCGACCTGGGTGTAACGGGCGTCAAGGAAATTAAGTTGGAACCCGACGACGCCTGGATGATAATCGCCCAGAAGAGGAACCTGAAACCGAGGTAGCCAAACAGCGGATAAACCGAGCCAAGAGCATTGCCGACCCGTGGCGGAAAGGGAGACGCCAATATCCTAAGCTGTTGCCCTGCGCGCAAGGGTTAAGGAACATCAACAGCATCTCAGGTTCGAGTCCTGAGCGGGTCAGCAAGGTGCCAGTCGACGAAGATGTGAGTTGAGGAGGCATTGAATGAGTGACCTACTGAAGGACATAGACGTGGTCTTTAAGCCAAAGAAGACTCGGACAGTTAAGGCGGTTGTGGTGGAACGAAGAAGAGCTACATTCAAGACCGCTTTCCCTCCCGAGCCGACAGATAAAGACTACTATTGCATACCAAAGTGGTGCCGGATGCCTCCGGCAGGACACTTCGACGGCATGGGTGGGTGTTGGGGTATTTCATCCAGCAAGGTATTTCAGCAAGGAAAACGCTATTGCATGAAGTGTGAGTATGCGGGAAAGGTGGAGAAGCCATGACTCCTTTCAAACCCTGGGGTGAACAAGAAAAGCAGGCTATCGAGGAATTGATAGTATCTGCCCGTAAAGATATAGATTCTCTTCAAAGCTTCATTCTGGCACAAGAGAACAGATTACAGGAAGGTAGTTGGTACTGGGATAGGAGCAAGGAGAAGCCATGACCGAGCAGTGTGAAATCCCTCTGGCTGATACCCCTTGCGGGGCCTG
>ERZ1292629.3873-Hain-H43-01um-R1-3873-length-11281-cov-5_pt1 | contig 11281 bp, 24 predicted proteins | sample MGYA00564399_ERZ1292629 | MGnify/ENA primary metagenome ERZ1292629 (study PRJEB36523, sample SAMEA6512636) | groundwater metagenome | collected 2019-01-08 | study: AquaDiva: Metagenomics assemblies of 32 groundwater samples | reverse complement strand
AAATTGATTAATATTAACTGTATTAACAACAATTTTATGTTGTATTTTAAAAAATAAACATGATGAAAGAATATATGATGATATTGGAGAAAAAGAACCAAATATAATAAAAGAATTTATAAAAGCAAAATATCATAAATATTGTCCTAAAATTGATTGGAAATAATGAAAAGATTATCAACAAAATTTAAAAATGAAACATTGGATATGGTTAAAACATTATCCAATGATGAATTAATAGCTAGAACATTAAATTTGGCTGGTGGGGATGATTATGATGGTTGTCATACACATAAAGGAAGTTATGAATATGAACAATTACTTAATGAATTAAATAAACGATTAAAAATTTATAATTTTATAATTAAAAATATTTTTGAATAATATGAAAAACATAATCTTAATATTACTAACAATAATTACATTAAGTTCTTGTAAAAAGACAAATGATAATTATAGTACAGAACCTGAAGAAGAAATTGTTCTTGATCCGTTAAGTGGATATAATAATGGTGGAATCCTACCCACAAATACATTAACAACTAATAATGAATTAAATGGTACAAATTGGATCTTAACCAAAGTGCAAATTGGTTTATCAGTAACCAATAAATCAGATACAATTCATTTTATTAATAATACACAATATACTGTTGGTAGCAATACTTTAATTTTAACTTATAGCTTATATAAGAGTGGTGGGAATCAAACATTAACATTAAATAATTTTATGCCAGTTAATGGTTATAATTGTTCTGGAATCTTAGGATTAACATTTGTTAATTATGGTCAAATTGTTGGTGTTGAATTTAAAGATCTTTTTAATAGTAATAATAAATTTAATATGTGGTTTAATAAAATTTAAATAATATGAAAATTATAGATTCAAAAATAGTAAAAGATATAACACCTATTCATAATAAAGTTGAAGTAAGAATAACCCAATCAAATTTTCAAGAATTCTTTGATGAGCAAACATTAATAGTTAGTTTAATAGGTGGTAATTGCTATCAAAAAGTAAAAATTAGGGGTGATAAAGATTTAATACGAAAAATCTTTTTTTCTTATAATGAAGATGACGCTGAAAAATTTATTTTAAGGGTTAAAACAAGATAATATGAATTTAAAAGAACAAATACAAGAAGGACAACATAGAGCAAATCAGATCATTAAACAAATAAAGAGAGATATAAAAGATTTGGATAAAAATACTATTGCTTTAAGTACATTTAAAGAAGAATTGGAATCTGAGATTTTAGAATTGTTTAATAAAAAATAAACAATATGAATTTATACAGAATAAATTGCAAAAGAAAATATGTTAGAGGTTTTCAATTAGAAAATGAAAGTTTTATAGCAATAGCCTCATCACAAGATAAAGCTAAGGAAATTATTAAATTAAGATTTGGTAATGAACTTGACATTGAAAATATTAAAAGATGCCAAGATGGAGAATATTTTATTAATGATACATATATTTTAGACACAGTTTCATGAAAAAAGAAATTAAATGCTCCAATTGCTCTTTTTGGAAAAAACATAGAAAAGTAGATGAAAAACAATATGGCATTTGTTCAAGTAATTTTGAAAATACTAAGAATGGTATCATATTTGAATCATCTAAATGGATACCAGAAGTTAAAATTGAATTAGGTACACATAAAAATTTTAGTTGTTTAAATTTTAATAAAAAATAATAATGGATAGATTTAATAAAAATGAACCAATTAAGTTAGCTGTTTTTAGAAGCAGAGATCTAGAATCAATAATTGTTTGTAGCAATAAAGAAGTTGTCCCTATGGGTTATGTGAATTCATTTGAAGAATTTGATGGTTATGTAATGTTAGAATATCCAAAGGCAAAAAGAATGGATGTTATTTCTAATTGTGGAAGTGGTCATTATTACTACACAGATGGAAATTATAATATTTTTTATCATATAATGAATAAACTTAATACAATATGAAAACAAGAGTAGGAAATATACATACATTAGGGTTTTATGTTAATTTTTATGGTGATCCTAGTGTTGGAATATTTAATGCTGAGTGGAAAATAACTGGTGAATTCTTTTTTGAAAATGAAGAAGAATTTGAGATGTTTAAAAATAAATTAAAGGAAACATGGGAATATTGCCACGACACTCCAATTGGGGTTGAAACTTTTGAGGAGAGAAAAGAACGAATTAAAAAAGAATATGAGCAATTATAATTTAGTTTGGGATAATAGTATTACTTGTGATAATGATTTTAGAAGTCATTTATTAGGAGAACCAATGTATGATATGAATTGTAGCAAATGTTTAACTTTTATTGGTGCTTATCATAAACCTGAAGATTGCAAAGCTAATTTTTGTCTTAATTGTGGAAATAAAATTAAAGAATAATATGACAATAGAAGAATTAACATCAGCCAGATATAAAGTAATTGCAGATTACCCAAGAAGTTTATATAAAGTTGGACATATAATCCATGTATCTGAAAACTTGGAGGGATTTGTATTTCTTACAAAAGATATTCTTAAATACCCGCATATATTTAAGAAAATGGAATGGTGGGAAGATCGTGATGAAAAAAATATGCCAAAGTATTTGAAATATATAAATAGTGATATTATATTTAAACCCTATCATATTAATTTAGAATTTGGTTTATATTATGAAACAAAACAAGACTATATTAATGATAATAAAGATGCTTTAGATATTACAATTCCAGCAACAAAAAAAGAATATGATAAATTTATTAAACAAAATAAAAATGGAAAATAAAATTAAAGAAATTAAAAATTCAGACAAACAAAGTTTATTAAAACAAATAGATAAACTTATGAATGAAGGTTGGAAATTATCTGGAAATATAGAAAAGATGTACAACCATTTATTGAAGATAATCATGGTGGTGGTTATGGTGGAACAGAATATTCAGCAATTTTAATAAAAGAATAATATGATAAAAGTAAAAATATTAAAAGCAGAACCAAAAGCAAAATACAAAAAAGGTGACATTCTTGAAGTGAATTGGGCTTTTTGCAATCAATATGGAGGAAAAGAATATTATCATGATGATAGGTTCTCTTGGGAAATACCAAATAGTGGTGGATTTTTAGTTCAACATATTCCTTTAAAAAATTGTAAAATATTAAGTTGGGGTGGTAAAAAACCTAAAAAGAAAAAAATAACTATAGAACAATTAGCTGTTAATTTTGCTGGTGATAGAAAAAAAGGTGCTGGACATGGTTATCCATCTTATACAGCACAAATGTTAGAAAAAGGATTTATTGCTGGATATAAAGCTAAATTAAAAAACAAATAACAATGGAAAATAAAATCTTACAATTAGAACATGAAATACAATCTTTGATCTTTAAAGATAATGGTTGTACAGTACATTTTGAATATTCAGTAGGTAATTGTGATGTATCGGTATACACCACAAATCCTCAAACAAAAGAAATTTTCTTATTAAAAGAAACAAATAAAGTGTATCTTAAAGAAGATGGTTTGAAAGATATTCTAAAATATGTTAAAACACAAAAAGAATTAGATTCATTTACCGTTATTTGGATAAAGAAAGATGAAGGAACACCAGTTAAACAAACATCTTATTTTTATTGTCATGATATACAAGATGCAATTAATAAATTCTTTATTGGTAAAGATGTAAAAGATTATATTATTTATGAAGTTAAAATGAATGCAAGAGCTTAATTAATATGGGTTGTAACGAAAATAAAAGAAAAAATAATAGACGGTTTAAATTATATAATGAAAATCCGTTTTGTCCTGATTGTAATAAAAAAATGATATTACCTGATGATATTGGCTATATTATAGATGAAATTGGAAATAGAAAACTTAAATATATTCCAGATAATTTATGTACTATTGAACACAAATATACAGTGAATGATCCAAGAAGGTATAAAGCTAACCATACTAATGAAGAAAGATGGTCAATCTTATGTAAAAAATGTAATCTTATGAGAGGACATAAATGTGAATTTAATAAAATGAAACTTGAAAAAGTAAAAATGGAAAATCAGATAAAAAAAGATTATTATATAATTAAATTACCAATAATTAAAGTACCAAAAATTGGATATGCTTTAAACACATTAAGATTAGGAATTATAGATAGATTACCAAAGATAGAATCAGAATATCAAATAATTACGGGATAATTTAAAATTTTACTTGACAACATTAAAATTAATAGGTATATTTGCAAAACGTTTAAATAAAAACAAATGGATAATATTATAACAGATAAAACAACAATGGTTGGTTTTAACAATAAAATTCAAACAAAATTTGATGAACTATCTAAAAGTGGTAAATTATTTAGAGTTGAATTAACTGGACAACAAATCTGGGATCTATATTTAAACTCATTTTCTGATGAGAATGACCCAATATTCCGTGATCCTGAAAGTTCAGAACATAATTGTAATCATTGTAAGAATTTTGTTCGTAGATATGGTAATATTGTATCTGTGGATGAAAATTATAATATCACAACAATGTTTGATGTAGATATTGAAGGTGAATATGAAAATACTGTTAAAGATTTATCTAAAGCAATTAAATCATCTAAAATTACAGAAGTATTTTTTGAAACCTTTGATGTGTTAGATAAAAAACTTAATTATGAAAAATGTTCTAAAAAGAATGATAGATTTCAATTAGGTATTGTAAGTAATCCTAAATGTTATACTAAGGAAGAAGCTGAAAAATTTGGCGTTGTTAAACCTAATGAAATAAAAATATTTGATCATTTTCATTTATTTTTGAATAAACAATTTGTAGATATGTCTGGTAGTTCTATTGAATCTATTATGGCTGATTATAGAGAACCTAAAATAGTATTTGAAAGAGGAATGGAAGAAATTTCTTTAGATACATTAGAATTAGTAAGAGATTTAATCAATCAAGGTTCATTATTAGATGGTCAAACACATTTATATAAAATTGAACAACTAATTCCGTTGAAAAAAGAATATAATGAATTAAGTAAAAAACAAAAAGATAATTGGTTATGGGTTAAATCATATAAATTTAATCTTGCTAAATTCAGAGGTGAATTAATTGGAACTTTATGTGTTGAGTTATCTGAAGGTAAAGAAATAAATGATGCGTGTCAAGCATGGAATAAAAGAGTTGATCCTGTTAATTACATGAAGACCAAAGCTCCAATTACCAAAAAACAAATTGACGAGGCTAAAGCATATGTAGAAAAAAATGGATATGAAGAATCTTTTGATCGTAGATTTGCTACAATTGAAGATATTAAAGTATCTGAAATTTTACATAGTAATGTGGGTAAAGGAGAAATAAAATCTGTTTCAATGTTTGACAAAATGAAACCTACTACATCAACTCGTCATAAAAGAAGCGAATTTGATGGTGTTGAGGAAGTCTCTATTGATAAATTTATGAAAGATATTTTACCCACATGTTCATCAGTAGAAGCTTTCTTAACTAATAACCAAGAAGGAAATTTAGCATCATTAACAACTGCTAACAATCCTGATAGTAAGCCTATATTTAAATGGAGTAATAATTATTCTTGGACATTTAATGGTGATTTAGCTGGTAAATCTCAGATTAAAGAAGCTGTTAAATCAAAAGGTGGTAAGGTTGATGGTGTATTAAGATTTAGTATTATGTGGGCTGAAAATGATTCTTCAGATAATTCAGATTTAGATGCTTGGTGTCAAACGCCAAATAAAACAAGAATTGGATTTAGTAGTAGTAGAGATCATATTTCTGGTGGAAATTTAGATATTGATATTAGAGTTCCAAATGAATTTAATAATAAAAATATTGTGGAAAATATAACATTTCCAATTTTATCTAAAATGCCTAATGGAAAATATATTTTTTGGATAAATCAATGTGCAAATAGAGGATCAAAAGGTTTTAAAGCTGAAATAGAATTTGATGGAGAAATTTATTCTTATGAATATAATAAAAGTATAAGTACTAATAATAATGTACAAGTTGCAGAAGTTACTTTAAAAGACGGAAAATTTACTATTGAACATAAGTTACCAGAAAGTACTTCATCTAAAGAACTTTATGGATTAGAAACAAATCAGTTTCATAAGGTAAATTTAGTATGTTTAAGTCCTAATCATTGGGGTGAAAATAATGTGGGAAATAAACATTATTTCTTTATGTTGGATAAATGTAAATCACCAACTTCAATTAAATCATTCCATAATGAAAATTTAATACCTGAATTAGCACAACATAGAAAGGTATTAGAAGTTCTTGCCAGTACTTGTATGATTAATTCAACAGATAAACAATTATCAGGTCTTGGATTTAATGCAACTGTAAAAGATGAATTAATTGTTAGATTGAAAGGAAGTCATCAAAGAGTAGTAAAAATTAAATTTTAATAAGAAATGGAAAATTTATTAATATCATTTTTAAATCTTTTTAGAAAAAATAAAATAGAAACATTATCTTCTTTTGCTAAGAAAGTAGCAAAAATTACAAATGGAGAATATCATTCAGTCAAAGTAGAAATGGAAAAACATTCTAGTCAAGAAAAATATACATTTAACTATAATTGTTATATTCATTCAAGAGGTTTTTACAATGGAAAGACTACAGATGAAGTAATAAAAAAATTGACGGAAGATAAAACAGAAAACATAACAGCAGAAGTAATAATTAAATAAATATAAACAACTAAAAAAAAGAAAACATGAGTAATTTTAAAGAAGCATCAAAACAAGGATTAAGAATCCAAACATCAAAAGGTTCATTGTCAACAGAACAATTATGGACTTTATCACTAACTGAATTAGATACTTTAGCATTGTCTTTACAAGAAGATTTTGAAAAATCTGGTAAGAAATCATTTTTAACAAAAACTTCAACAAAAGATAAAACTGCAAAGTTGAAATTTGATATAGTATTAGAAGTATTAACTGATAAATCTGATGAAGCAACAAAGTTAGCTGAAGCAAAAGAAATTAAAGAACATAATGAAAAAATTTATGCTTTAATTGCATCAAAAGATAAAAAAGCGTTAGAAGGTAAATCTAAAAAAGAACTTGAGAAATTGCTTAGATAGCAACGATTTTAACCTTAGCTCAGTTGGTTAGAGTATCGGCTTCTATGTGCCGAGGGTCGGTGGTTCGAATCCATCAGGTTAAACGATATATTTATTACAAAACGTTCTTTTTAATATTAATATATTATTACATAAGCTAACATAAATTTATACTTTAGTTAGTAAATAACTTTATAATGAAGGACCTCTTATATATGTTATTGACCAGTCTAGGTTAAAAAGGTAATTTTATATTATTAAAAAAATTAAACAGAAATACAAATAATGAATTCCATTAAGAGGTTGCAAACTCTTATTACATTATTTGTCGAACTACAGATAGTAGCAAATAGGTGTGGATATTATATTGGTAACAATATATTCCTATTTGTGAATAATAAAAATATTTAAAATATCACCATAGGGACAATAAGTTACTTGAAAGACAGTATAGTTAATCTACAGTAAAAAATTGTATGTAGGTTTACCGATTGGAAAAAGCTAGGAGAGAGACCTAGCAAACATTACATAAAACATCCAAAGTTAGCAAAGTGAGGATGTCTGCAATAAGCCTGAAAGAACGTTCAAAGTAGTTTATATCTGAGGGGCTAATCAGTCATGAATGCCTTAGATAATCACTAACCCCAAGCATTAAGTTGTCTTGGGGTTTACTTTTTATAATAAAAAAAAATAAATAATATTTACACTTTCAAATTAAATGATTAATATTGTACATATAACAAATGTACTTAAGCACTTAATTATGAAGATTCTTGTAAAAGAAAGTAAAAAAAATGGTTCACAATATCTAATTTATCTATATGTTGATGGTAAGGCAATATCATGTGATATTGCTAATAATGATTATGAGAAATTAGAAGTTATTAAAAAACTTATTACTAAACATGGTATTAATAAAGATGCTATTGAAGAAATGCAATATAACAAATATATAACACAAAAATAAATTATGGAACAAACAAATCAACAACAACCTTTAATCTTGGTGTTTTACTTAGATCCAATTTTAATGGCAGAACCACAAATAATCCAACCCTTTATTCAAGGTGTAAATGAACAATTAGAAAAGAAAAATGCTAATGTATTAGCTTATTTCTTAAGATGTGCTGAAGGAGAATCGGAAAGGGTAACTTGTATCAATCCAATTCAAGTTGAACCAGCAAAAATGGAAGAAATAAATAAAATGGTTGAAGATATTAAAAAGCAATTTGATATTAATCAATCAGCAACAATAAAAAAATGTACATGCATTGAAGGTGAAGCATGTTCAAATTGTAATAATTAAGAAAATATGGAAAAATACAACGAAAAAGCAGAAAGATATAATCAATTAATTAGAGAATCTGATCAATTAGATTATGAAATATCAAAATTAAGAGCTACAAATGCTGGAATTAATTTATCAGAATTAACTGAAAGGGAAATTTACAGATTACAATTAAGAAAAGAACAAATTGCTAAGGAAATAATGGGGATGTTTTAATTATGAATTTAAAAGAACAAATAGAATTTATTGAAGATTTATTGGAAACTTGCGGGGAGTCAGCAAAACCAAGGCTTAAAGATATTTTAGAATCTTTACATCAGCTAAGAGATCTGGAAATTTCTAAAAATTATAAGTAATTTATAGGTTAGTATATCTTCTAACCTTAGTGATCTTCCATCCAGTTCTTTCAACAATAAGTCTATACATATCACTAATTAATTTTTTACTTATCACAGTACCAATAAATATAAAACTCTTAATTTTATTGGCTTTGCTTGCTTTATATAGTTCTTGTTGAAGTCGTTGTGCATCCTGTTTATTCTTACACAAGATCATATCAAAATGTTCTTCATTATAAATTAATAATTTATTATGTAAAGTACAGACCATTTTTGTCATCTCTTTTTTATAAGCACCAACAGTTAATCTTTTAAGAATTTCTTTTATTGTGGGTCTATTATTACCCCTATTATTCATACCATAAACCCAGAAAGTTTCTTCAAAATTATATTCATCTTTATCTAAAATTGTCCAAATACCAAATAATGGTTTTTCAGTATAAACTTTACCTAATTTATTTCTAACAGTTCTGAATTTATCATTTGGTTCTGTATTTTTAACCACAACTATCTCAAATTCAACAGGTTTAACACCTTTTGGATTATTAATGAATTTTTGGGGAAACAAAACTTTATTTTCTTCTTTAAATTTTCTATATCTAATAAAAGCTGTACTTCTTTTTTGACATCTCAAAATAGTCGATAAGTACTTACCATCTTTTAGTATTATAACCCTATGTGTAGCTTTTTTATAAATTGACATAAATTTTTGTTGACACTTTAAATAAATTTAAGTATATTTGCATAATAGTAAATGAAAAAAGATTTCTACGAAATACTTGGAATAAATAAAGATGCTTCACAAGATGAAATAAAAGCTAATTATAAAAAATTGGCAAAGAAATTACATCCTGATAAAAATCCTGACGATGAAGAGGCTGTAATTAAGTTTCAAGAATTACAAGAAGCATTTGATGTTTTATCAAAACCTGAAACAAGAGCAAAATATGATCAGTTTGGTCATAATTATAAAAACCCGCAATTTCAGCAACAACAAGGATTTAATCATTCTGATTTAGATGATTTATTAAGAGCACATGGATTTGGTGGTTTTGGTAGGAATAATAGAAATCAAGTTATTAAAGGTTCAAATCTAACAATAAACCTTAATTTAACATTAGAAGAAATTTATAACGGATTTGAAAAGAAATTAAAATTTAAAAGAAGAGATGGTTGTAAAACATGTGATAGCAAAGGTGGAAATGGTGAGATAATGTGCAGTACTTGTAATGGAATGGGTAGAGTTATACAAAGACAGCATACAAATATTGGTATATTCCAAACAGAACAAGGATGCCCACATTGTCAGGGAAATGGAAAAAATTATAAAAATATTTGTACAACATGCAATGGTGAGGGGTTACAATTAATTGAAGATATAATAGATGTTGTTGTTCCAGCTGGAGTTACAAATGGAATGACATTTGTTTTAGATCAAAGAGGACAAGGAATTAAAAATGGTATATGTGGTGATTTACATATTGTTATACATGAAATACCACATAAAGAATTTGTAAGACAAAACAATGATCTTAAATATCATTTAAAATTAAATTATTCACAATTAGTATTAGGGGATAAAGTGGAAATACCAACAATTGAAGGAAGAAACATAAGAATTCCTGTACCAGAATATAGTAATGTTGGTGATAATTTAAAAGTTAATGGGAAGGGTATGAAAATATTAGATTCTAATAATTATGGTGATTTATATATTATTTTGGATATAGAAATATCAAAAGAGATAAATGATGATGAAAGAAAATTATTAAAAAAATTAATGGATATAAATAAAAAAGTTAAAATTTAACATTCTTTAACAATTAATATTTGTTTATATTAAATATTATAAATACCTTTGTATTGTGAAAATGAAGGACTTTTGGTCGAGATTTAACGGGCGGAGGCTTTATTTTGTTGGTTTTTATCCCGTAAAAATAAAATCAAAAACCAATAGAATTAAACCCGATGTTAAACGCTGATAAAAATTTACTTATGGAAAAGATAAAGATTGGAAATTCCGATTACAAAAGAGAGCAAATGGAGCAAGGGGTATATGGATGGGGAACAAGTGCAAGAGAGTTCATCGAAACAACTTGCAAGAAAAATCAAAGGCTTTTTCTTTTAGCAACACAAAATAAAACCGTAAAAAATTTGAAGCCTTTTCTCCTTAAAAATTTTCAGGGAACACAGAAGGATTTCAGCAATTACGCATCAACATAAATACACATACAAGTCTATTTAAATAATTGATATAAAATGAATTATAAAGTTGAAATATGCAATTTTGAAAAAAAGTTCATAGAAATAATAAGAATGAAACATTATTCGGTAGAAACTGAAAAAAGTTATCTTTATCATCTAAGAAATTTTATTAAGTTTAAAAAACCAATTCATGAAACAAGATTATCTTCACAAGATATTAATGATTATTTAGTTTATTTAAATACAAGAAATGTATCAGATTCATATTTTAATCAAGCAATTAATGCAATTAGATTCTTTTTTAAATATGTGTTAAATAAAAAAATTAAAGATTATTTGGTAGTTAGACCTAAGAAAGCTAAAACAAATCCAATAATATTAG
>ERZ1292629.3872-Hain-H43-01um-R1-3872-length-11284-cov-6_pt1 | contig 11284 bp, 11 predicted proteins | sample MGYA00564399_ERZ1292629 | MGnify/ENA primary metagenome ERZ1292629 (study PRJEB36523, sample SAMEA6512636) | groundwater metagenome | collected 2019-01-08 | study: AquaDiva: Metagenomics assemblies of 32 groundwater samples | reverse complement strand
GATTAAACCAAATTAATTTGAAAATTTGTGATAGTTATTGTCTTTGTGATTATCAAAGAGTAAAAAAATTATTGAAGAACTTTAATCTAACAAAATTTTGGATGAATTCTCACCATCGTCGTCAAGCCTTTCATTCAATTATTATTCCGAAAAAATATAGTTTGACAGATAAAATAGGTACTTGTTGCGTTTGTATGAAAGAAAACGAAAAAATGTTTGAAATTTTGAAATGTCATCATAATGAATTATGCAAGAATTGTATAGATGAATTAATGGAAGATAACAGTTTGGAATGTCCGATTTGTTTAACATTACATTAAAAATTATTCAAACTATTTTTTTTCATTTACGATGCAAGAGGGCGTTGTTCGAATTTAATAACTTGATTTGTGGCCACCAGATTGCCAACACCAGCCGAACGAATGACTCGAAGGCGGAGCTGTGATGCTTGAGCAATATTTACAACAAGCTCCTCGGCGAGTGTGTTTTTACGGTCGACGCGTAGAGATTGATAAACAGACGAATGAGCAATATCATTCCAAGTCGTTCCCGTGTCTGTTGAAATCTGGAGAACAGCCTTGGCTTCCTCATCTTCTTCAACATTACCGACGGCGTTATTTACAATGAGTTTATAACTAACGAGGATAACACACGCAGACGGAACTCCGAACACACCGCCAGTTAGGTTTTCGAATTGAGCGTTTGAAATAACACTGCCATCAAAATCCACGACAACAGCACTCGAACCGAATGATGTGTCAGCCGATGCAGTATAAGAAGCACAAGGAACGTATGTAGCAGTTCTTGCCCGTGTTGATGTGTGATAAAGATTTGAGCCTTCAGCGAGGTTGGAAGTTGATTTTCCACCAAGAGCGTCATCGAAGCGAGTTTGGGTATAATATAGATTTGAACCTTCAGCAAGATTGGTTGTTGATTTACCAGCGAGAGCACTGTCGAAACGAGATTGAGTGTAATAAAGATTGCTACCTTCAGCGAGATTGGAAGTTGAAATGTTTCCAACACCAACCATAAAGCGTGTAACAGTGAAATAAACGTTTGTTGTTCCTTCGGCTAAATCGTCAGTTGTTTTGGCGGCGAACTTTGCGTCGAAATCAGCTTGAAGACCAGTGATGCTTCCAGCTGGAAGACTTAGACCACTCACGGTGGCATTAGTGAAATTTACAGGCGTCGAAGCCTCGAATTCAATTGAAGATGTGTCGCTACGTTTTCCAAGTTTTGCAATACGTGCAACACCAGACTGGTAAATGCGAGTCGCCATTGTGAAGGTTTATATATATAATATATAAAAGTTTAATTTAGAAATGGAGATTGAGAAATTTAGGAAAGAATATTATAAAAAGTTTCATTTGTCAAAGAATAAGAAATTGTTAGAATCAATAGATGAATTACCAGCACTAATGAAAAGGCCGTTAAATGACAAACAAAAACATAAATTAGGAGATACAACACATAGGATAGTATTTGAAAAAAATGCTGTTCATCAAGCAGACTTATTGAGCCTTCCAGATGACGACGGTTATAAGTATGCTCTGGTAGTTGTTGATATGGCTACAAGACGAGTGGAAGCAGTTCCACTAAAAACAAAAAATTCAAAAGTTGTTAGTGAGGCATTGGAGAAAATATATAAAACTAAAAATTGGAGAATACCAGACGCGTTGAATGTTGATAGTGGTGGAGAATTTGCAGATTTTATTAAAAAACATCCAGATATTGTTAGCGTTGCAGAACCAGCGTTGCATAGACAAGTCGCATTAGTTGAAAGTGCTAATTATGAATTAGGAAAAGCTATATTCGAAAGACAAAACGCACAGGAATTGATAACAGGAGAACCGTCAAAAGAATGGAAGGATGATTTAAAAATATTTGTTGATGCATTGAATGAAAATTGGATTAGAGAGCCAGTCGATAAATCAGAAGAATCGACAGCTGGAATGGGCAACAAATTGGGCGAGTTAATAGCTAAAGACACAGTTGAAAAAGGAGATATTCCAGATGATGAATTTTTCAAGAAAATTGCGGATTTTGAAAGTCAGGAAATAAACAACACAAAAGCAATAATTCCAGATGGAACAATGGTGAGAGTCAAATTAACAGAACCAGTCGCCATAACAGGTGAAAAATTACACGGAAAATTTAGGGCTGGTGATATTCGTTGGGAAATTATGCCAGTCAAGATTCATAGACTAATTATTAAACCATTACTTCCGCCGTTGTATATGGTTAAAGAAAAGAATGGAAGAGTGAGAAATTCGGCTTACACTCAATCAGATTTACAAATTGTCAATAAAGATGAAATGCCACCACCATCGACAGTAATACGAGGAAAACCAAATAAGTATATTCCATACGAAATTATAGACGAACGAAAAAAGAATGGAAAAAAAGAATACTTAATTAGATGGAAAGGATTTAGCAAAGAAGATGACACTTGGGAAAATGAAAATGTTGCTAAATACTTGTTTTAACTTTTTCCGAATCTTCTTTTCTTTTAATTCTTAATTTTTTCATAATTCTTTTTTTATTTTCTGATGAGCATTCAGGAGTACAAAATTTTTGAAGATGCTTATTGGTGTGAAATGACGCACTACACAAAACGCAAATTCTGTCAAAACCTGAAGCGTGTGCATTTAATTTTCTGCACTCCATACAAAATTCAGTCCATTTTCCATTTCCGGCTAAATTCTTAGTTTCGAATGCTCTGTTGCATTTAATACAAATTCTGCAAGTGCATTTACACTCTTCATTCGGTTCCTGCAACAGATGACATCTTGCACAAAATGACATATTCTTGTCATCACATCCTCGGCATAAAACACTAACACCAAACGGATGATTCCAAAGAATTTTACTTAATGAAAATCTAACATACTTTTCATACAGTTCTTTTAATTTGTCAGGTGTTGGTAAAACATTTTCAACAATATTATCAATCTCATCTTTTTCATTTTCTTCTTCAGTGTGTGCATCAAAGTCATATATTATTTTGCACTTACAATGAAAACACTTTTCAATATTAATTGTTTTGACACACGAACAACAGATAAAGCGGTCTAAAAACATTTTTCCAGATTCAACAGGTTTTTCATTTTTACAGCAATAACACATCGCATTAATGCCGTAATACAATTTGATTGCTTTGTTAGCTTTTAATTTTAAGTCGTCTTGAAATAACTTTAAACATTTTCTGCAAATGCTCATATTATTGCCATTTACTGTGTTTTTAATAATAATGGCCGATTCTAAAACTGATTTGCATCCGCAATCAAAACAATCAAAGAAGACGGTTATTAATTTTTTCCTGTCCATCACAGCGTAATAAATCCATTCTTTCCAACACTCATTAACATCAGACGAACAACTCTTGGATAAAATGCGTTTGATAAACTCCATTATAAGCTATATATTTATATATAATCATTTGTTCAATTGATTGAAATATTTATTTTAAATTAATTATCCATCAAGAATTAAGGATATATTCATATATATAAAATGAATCCGCAACCTCCGCCAAACACGCCAGAAGGTAGCGATACGACTGTTAGTTTTGAGCATAATCCAGATGCGGTTCATCATACTGTTGTTGATATAGCTAACCGAGTTAGATTAATGGCAGATAGACATCGCGCGAGAGTTAATGTTTTAATGCATAGAACAAGAGTTTTAAGAATGATTAAAGCCGTGTTGAGTTTATTACTTGCAACTTTATCAGGAAGTGCGGTTGCTGGTGTGAGTTTAGGAAATAATAGTTCAATCGTTTTAAGTTGGATGACTTTTATCATTACTTTGTTGAGCGGTGTGATGACAAATTTTGTTAATGAAAGTAAAATAACGGAGGAGACTTATAAAGAAAAGCAAATTAGTGCCGATTTATCTAAACTGGCTAATAAATCACAAATTTATTCAATATGCCACGACTTAACACCAAGCAAAATATTAAGAATATCAAACGATGCAGAATTAACAGACGTTGGTTTAAATGTTTTAAAATCGCCAATTGTTCGTAGAGTCTCAACAGAAGTATAAAAATTAAATAAAAAATATATGTTAATATATAAATCATCAGGATGCCACTGACTTATCTCGGTTCATCGCTTCCGGGGCTTCCTCAAGCTCGTGGAAATACTTACACCCAAAGCGGAGGAAAACAAGTGCCTTACAGTCGACAATATGGCGGTGGATTAATTGCACCAAAAGACGCTAAACCGTCTGGCTTGGCGTATCAAGAATCAATGCAAGAATCTGGCGAAGACCCTGCTGATGTTGGAACAGAAGATGCTATTTACGATGAAGGCGATGATATGGGTGCCGAAGTCTCGCCCCAAGCAAATGCCGACCCAACTGAAATTAAAGATGTTCAAAACCTTGCTCAAACTGGGGCTGGAATACGACAAATATTGCGAGACAATAAGAAAAAAATGAAAGTAATTAAAGAGAGCCGACGTGGTGCAAAAGATATGACTCGAACGGCGAGTCCATCACTTGTCAAAGCTCTTGAAATCGCATCACGCCAACACGTTGTGCAAAAGGGCGGAGCTTTACCAACTGAACCAGAAGCTAAAAAAGAAGCCGTTAAATTAATCGATCCAAAAGTTCCACTGGAAGATAAAATCGATGTTGTTCAAAATGCCGAACAAACAGGGGGTGGCTTCTTGGATTTTCTTGGTGATGCTGTTTCAACTATTTTTCCAATCGCCGCGCCGATTGTAAGTGCGATTAAGAATATTTAAATGCGTTTTAGTGAATTATATTTTTTTACAACCCATTTATCACGCTCTTCAGAGTTGTTTATAATTTGTGCTGGTGTGATATTTCCACCGCCTCGAGATATCCACACCGATGCCCATGCTCCACAAGTTGTCGCATCCAGACTTTGATAATCAAATTTATTATACCAATACTCTGTGTCTGGTGAAACTTCTTTTAAAAAATCTTTAAAGTGCGTAATGTCATTTAATATTTTGTCGTCATTATCTGGCGGAAATCCGAAGCTGTCGAAATATTTGGACTGCATAACTCTTCCTTTATTATCTTTGCCTTCATTGTTGGGAAGTAAGAAACCAACCCAATGACTACCAGCTTTGTTGGCTGTGTCGTAATTTGAAATGAAACAACATGGCATCTCTCTGTTTGGTCTATTTTCATAAATCGAAATATCCACTTCATCACTGGAAAGAGTTCCAAGATATTGAGGAATTATATTTTTTTGTGCCAGTCGTTGCATTACTCCACTGATGTCATCACTTGATAAATTCATTGTGCCTATAAATCTAAAGATTAATCAGGGTCATCAACTCACTTCGTTCGTTGATAACTTCTATACATAATAAAAAAATAAGTTTAAAATTTGGATTACTTTAAAACGTGGAACTCCACATTCCACTCGCATCGGCGGCAACACCCTCGGCCATCTGCAGATACACAACAGGAGTTAGACCAGAGAAATCAATTGCATTTGGTGGAATTGCGTGGGTTGTAATTGTTGCGAAGAAATCGAGTGAAACATCTATGCTCTCTTGTTGCATATCTGCCGAACCAACGGCGTCGCCAAAGCGGAACACCCAGAATGGATAGCCAATTGCGTAATTTGGTTTCATCAGACCGTGAGACTCATTTAGAAGGACACTTCGAGAACTTGACGCTTTACATAAAGCGAGATACTCGCGATAACACGTTGGGTCTGAAGCTGGGTCGCCAAACGCCCTAGAACGCACTGGAATGCCGTTGATGTTCATATTAACAGTGTTTGCAGTTGCCGACCACATAATGCGAGGCGCTGAAACACCAGCATCATAATTGAAAAATGAACGGAATGACAAAGCTGACTGTGTGGAAGCAAATGTTCCAGCTGATAAAGCACTTGTGTTAACAAATGTCACCAACGCCCATAGTGGTTTTTTACCTGTGTAGAAAGAATTCATGTTGATGTTTGTTCCAGTTAATGCGGGTGCAATACTTGAACCGAAGAACATACGAAAGCGGTCAACATTGTAATAAACTGCTCCTTTAAGACCAACAACACTCTCGAGAGACCGCCAACGGTCAAGATAAGCTTGACGAGCAGACTCGGTCGGTCGTAGATAATGAACACTTGCGGAAATTTGTTCGATATATATTTGGGCATTGAGACCAGCCGGAGAATTGTTTGAATTTACGCAAAATGCATCCGAAGCTCTGTATAGTTGCAGACGCAGGTTTGTTCCTGGAGGAATTAGGCGAGGTTGTTGCCACATACCAAGATTAGGTTGAAAACTTATATTGAATGGAGATGATGTGGTTAGGCCGTTTGAAATATTTGCCATTTGATGACGAGTATAAGTATTTGGTGAAATTAGTGAGAGCGATTGGTTGATTGTTGTGATACCACCAACAGCATATGGATTAGAGTATGTTCTTGTGTCTGCAGGACCGGCACAATCATAAGTTGAATCATCAACAGTGATTTCAGGAATAAAAGTTCCTGCGGCCGCCGGCATATAATTGGAACTTGCAAGATACATACCTTCGGCCGATGAAGTTGAATCGCTTGAATATTGAACCAGCGACGCAAGAAACGAGCCAATTGTGTAATTCTCAGCACTTCCAACAACTACATCATTGGCAAGTAGAACAATACGCTCCCAGAGTGAATCTGCACTAGTTTCAACCAACTTAACACTTGTTGCGCCGTTGGCGGCAAGAGCTGACACAGTGTGAGCGCGAACATTAATAAAACTACGGTCGAGACTGATGAAATCAGTTGAAGCATTAATTACAATTTCAATTAAATTATTTTCAGAGCGAAGCCCTGGAGTACTTTGAACAGCGTTTAGAATTGTGTCGTACTCTGAATCAATGTCGACATTTTCAATCTCGGTGAGCCAAGGCAAATCGCCAGTTAGTTTGACATCGTGACCTGCTACCGCTCGTGCTTCGGCAACTTGAATTGCTCCCTCTGATGAAGACATCGATGGTGTTTATATATTATAAATAAAAAAATTATTTAATTGTTTAAATATTGGCGTAATTGTTCAAACTATCAACTCGAAACATTTGATTTGGAAAACCACGACGCCGAGCAGTTAAATCAATAATTAAACATCCGCCAACTTTTGAAGTTGCTTGTCTATAAAGCATTCCAGCTTGTTCTTTTTGTTGTTTATTATCTGATATTTGTGAAAGTAATCTATCTACACACTGGACATCTGGAAAACTCCATAAACAAAGCATTGTCGAATTCAATCTCTCTGTTCTTCCACAACCTGCAGGAAATGGATTTTGAACAAGCGGCACAACGCTGACATTAATATGTCTTCCACTTGTATATAATAATTGAACCCATCGAGATTCTTCAGTTTCTCGAGAAATATCACTTAATAAATCATCAATTATAACAAGTTTTGGAACATCAGGATACTCACTCCACGCTTCAAGCATTGCAGTGCGTATTTCTTCAGAAGGCAAATTCTCGTGTGGAAATATTTCAACTTTATTTTTTTTAATACCATCGAAGTGAGCGCACAAAGCTTTATACGCAGTTTGCCGTAAACTATTGACTGGTGCGATTATAAAGATTTGTTGAAACGGCTGCTTTTTTCTCTTTAACAAATCGCAAAGCCAGTAAGTTTTACCACTTCCTGAACTTCCAGCTAAAACCAAACGCATTGGAATTTCTGGGCAGGAATCGTCCCACATTTTAAATTTCAATTATATATTATATTTAAACTACTATATTTATATGTATATATAAGATTTGGAATGGTTTTTAAGAAAGGCGATGCCGTTTATGCTGGAAGAAAGAAAGGCGGAGTTAATTTGAAGTTAAGAATTCCGAATCGCAAAACTGCGACTGGAGAAGAGAGAGAAAATTTAAGAAAACTTGCAGAAGAAAGATTGGTTGCAGATAATAAGTTTAGAATTTTAGCTAAATTAAAACGTAAAACTTCGGAAGCCCAAAGAGCTGAGAAAATTTTAAATAAGAAAGTCGAAGAAGCTAAAAAGAAGATTGATTTAATACGGCTGAAGGTTGATAGAGATGAGAATAATGCAAATTTAACAGCAAACGAAAGAGCTTTTAGGAAACAACAAGCACGAAACCAAATTGAAGACATCCGAAAACAGCTTGAAAAATTAGACGAAGAGCAAAACATAAATAAGCAATTAAGAGGCGATAGCGACGACACAACACAGCAATTGATCCAAAAATCCAAAGAAGGAATATCACACATCAGAGATTTGGAAGGATTACTAACTAAAACTCTTGGACGTGCAGGAGATGATAAAGAACCGGTGTCTATTGGAAGCACTGAGCGAATGAAGCGAAGGACACGAGCAAGACTTGAAAAAGAAATGTCTGAAAGTATGCAAGATTTACCCACCGCTTTAGATAATCAAAAAAGCAAAATTATGGCTAAGAAGTTGATTGATTACGGTCTGTATTACGACCCAGTAAAACGAAAACTAAGCGATATTCAAACTGGAAAAACACTGGAAGATATATCGCCAGTGGCAATTTTGAGTGTTTTAAATTTAACTCACGCAAGTAAGAAGCTTGGTGATAAACTAGCCGAAGAGAGATTGGAAGGACTGGAGAGCATAACTGGAGCAAGAGCATTCAACGACGATTTTAAGAAACTGGCACTAAAAGCATTAAAGAAACAAAACAAATCAGCTGAAATATCGGAACGAGATGATACAGTAGACGACGAATCATTATTTGCGAAATCTGACGAACTACCAGAAGATGTTGAAATAACCGCCGAAGACACGAGTAAAATTTATGAAGAGGAGAAACTTAAAAAAGAGCAGAAGGAGATTAAAGAACAAGAAAAGAAAAAAGAAGAAGAACGAGAGAAGAAGGATAAAGCTGTAAGTGAGAAACTCAGAGAGCAATCTAAATTTGGAGACCCATTGAAAAAACTTGCAATGGAAAGAGAGCGAACAAAGAAACGAGACGAACATGAAGCCAAACAATTTAGAATTGGACAAAAAGGGTCAGAAGCTTTGAGAAAATTAAATAGTGGCGTTGCTTTAAGTTTGTCGGAACAAACTGATTTAGACAACTATTTAACAGACGACAGAAATGAAATTGTGGATAAAATACAGAAACTGTATGAGGACAAGATTGGAAAACTCTCACAAATAGAAAGCATAAAACTTAAAAAAGATTTTAATGAAAAAATTGGTTTAATTATTCAAGAGTTAAGCGAGATGAGACAAGGAAAAGACGAGTCTGAAACTGATTTTCAAAAAAGACGAAGTGATGTAATTAAAAAGTCTGAGATTTATGATGTTGTTCTTTATTCTCGTTCTGGGTTTGAAAGTAAATTTATTAATCTGATTAATAATTTGGAAAAATTTGCTGAAATACCGTTAACTCCAGAGTTTCAAAAAGAAGCGTTGGATAAAGAAGCTATTCAAGATTTGGCAGATGCTGAAAAATTGGCGATTGAGGAAGAAGATTTAAAATTATTGAGAAGACTTAAAGCACTTCAAGAAGATGAAGATGTTGATGGTGTCGAAGTTAGAGAAGAACGTGATGAAGATAGAGCAATTAGAGAAGAACGAGAGCAACGGCACGAAGAAGCTGGTCAAAGAAATCAGGAAGATGTATTTGAAGACATATTTAATTTTGGAAATGAAGAAGCTGATATGATGTTAAACGAAGGCGAGGATTTAGAAGCCATTCAACAGAGAGGCGATGAAATGCTACGACAGCAACAAGCGTTGGATGCAGAAAATCAACGAGGTGGAGGCTTGAAGTCAAGCAAAGTTATGAAATCAAAGCAAAAAATGGCAAAGGATTTCGCACAATCGGCTATTAATTTTGCAGAAGATGGCGAGATTGAAATGGCGATTGATATGATGACTGAAGCTCTAAAAGCAGGGTTTGACAAAAAAGAAGCTATGCGTATTGCTCAAGAATACGGATTATAATAATTTAAATATTTAAATATTTTTTATATATACAAACACACAATGGGCGTCGTCCGTGCTGGTCGCATTGACCATAAAAAACCGAGTCTCGCAGAGCGACGAGTTGGACAACATGGTGGAGACCTTGCCACTTGGTCTTCTGATCAAGAAGGCTCGGGCTTTCTATCTTCTATGATGAGCAAAGGCAAAACATTTCTCGCTAAACATCCAGCTCTCGTCGAGGGCGTTAAAGGAGCAGTTCGCGGTATTGGTGAGGATGGATTTAAAGGAGCAGTTCGCGGAGGTCTCCAAGGAGCAATTTCTAAATCGGATAATATGCGTCGTCTGTTTAAACAGTAAATAAGAAAAGTTATTTATATTTTTTTATATATACGAAGAAGAAATGCAACGCCTTGACTCTTATATTTGGATAACTATTAACTCTGATGGAAGCACGGTTTCAAGCATTGTCGCTGGAAGCCAATTTACTTTAAACATTGCACCGTCCATTGATTTAGGCGCTGGTAATCACGAAATCGCTTTACACAGCTTAAGCATATCACCAGCAGTCGCACCAAACAGAATTCTGGTATATTGCAATCTCGTCCAGCCACAACACATCAATAATACAAAGTTCCAATTAATGAGAGCAATCGGTTATTCTCCGATTGCAGGTATCCAAAGCTACGAACTCGGTTCATCACTTCAGTGGATGAAGATGGCTTCCATTAGAAACATATCGCAAATCGAATTTACAATAGCTGATTCACTTGGAGCACCTATAGTATGCACAGCCCCAACTTTAATCGTTCTTGCGATTCGAGACCTGTAAATAAATTAAAAAAATATTTTTTACTTAATATAAGATGGCGGGTCATAATGGTGGATTCTTTCCATATCTACAAAGTGATTTCGGAGATGCCCGTGTTTTCTGTTTATCCACAGCAACGGAGACAGTTCCAAGAAGTTTAACAATGGGCAATCCGATAAATATGAATTTATACATTTCATTCCAACAACCAACGAACCAAGCACAATTGTTTCAGGTTGTAAATGACGACACATTGACACTCAACACCACCGCACCACTTGAAAAGCCGTATGTTGTGTATGCTATGGCGACTTATGAACTGCCAGACAATAACTTCGATGAAACTCTGATAAAAACTGATATCATCCAAGTTAGCAATTTAGGCATTGAAACAATTATAAACACTTGTTATTCCAGACACACAACTTTTGGAATGTCTCGAAATAGTATTTGCATTTGTGCTGGTGGCATTTTATCACAAGGCGAGGGGTTGCGTATCAAAATATTAAGCGTTGAAGGTTCAGCTTCGGCGAGTCAAATCAGTGGCAGTTTATTGTT
>ERZ1292629.1381-Hain-H43-01um-R1-1381-length-23807-cov-5_pt3 | contig 11284 bp, 11 predicted proteins | sample MGYA00564399_ERZ1292629 | MGnify/ENA primary metagenome ERZ1292629 (study PRJEB36523, sample SAMEA6512636) | groundwater metagenome | collected 2019-01-08 | study: AquaDiva: Metagenomics assemblies of 32 groundwater samples | reverse complement strand
GATTCGACCTAATTACCTAAATTTAACTATTAGCAAAAAGCATCTTTAGGCCGTATAAAGGTGTTTTGTTTATTAAAAAAAATCCCGAGCGAGAAGGCTCAGGTTATTTAGGGGAAAAGCCGATTGCCTATGCGAACGGTTAGGTTCAGCGCGTATTTCACCGCCGGCTCCCAGAGCACTCGGTTGCCCCAATGGATCTGCAGCCATATGCTGAAAACCAGGCCAGTTAGGTAAATAGCGCCGATGATGGCATCGGGACCGGGTCCGAGACGGATGATTTTGAAGAGCGTCAACGCACAATAGGCCGATCCAGCCAGGCACCAGAATAGCTGGAATACATGGGCAAACCAGTATTTGGCAACGGTTCGTCGCGGTCTCATAGTTTCCTCCTCGATAACCTATATTATAAAAAAAGCTGGACTGTGTCCAGCGGCTTTTTATTTCTAAATTTTCAGGGGACAGCTTTAATGGAGGTTTTTTCGTATTTTCTTACGGATTTGGATTTCGTAGGATTTATTTCCTTCTCATAAAATCCGGCGTGAAGCGGGAGATCAGGCCTTCCTCGTTTTTTTTGATGAACGCGCGGATTTTTGAACGGGCGTTGGAAGACGCCGCCATTTTTAGCCAGTCGCGGGCAACTTTGATTTTTTTGTCTTCTAAAATTTCCACCATATCGCCGTTTTTCAGTTTCGTCTCCAGCTTTTCCATTTTACCGTTGATTTTGGCGCCGCCGCAATGGTAACCCAAGTCGCTGTGGACCGCGAAGGCAAAATCGATCGGTGTCGAGCCCTCGGGCAGATCTTTCACGTCGCCTTTGGGCGTGAAGATAAAAATCCGGTTTTTGAAAAAGTCGATTTTCAAGCTTTCCAAAAATTCCTCGGCCGGCCGCTCGGTTTCTTTTTGCCATTCGCGCAGCTGCCGCACCCAAGCCAGGCGATGATCCACCCGCGCGCCTTTTTTGGGTTTGCCATGTTCGATATAAGCCCAATGAGAGGCGATGCCGAACTCGGCCTCCTCGTGCATTCTTTCGGTGCGGATTTGAATTTCCACGAACTTCCGCTCCGGTCCGAAGACCGTGGTATGCAGACTTTTGTAGCCGTTAGGTTTGGGCACGGCGATGTAATCTTTAATGCGTCCGCGCAGCGGCTTGAAGTATTGGTGGATGATTCCCAAGATACCGTAGCAGTTTTCCACCGTATCGGTGATAATACGCAAGGCAATTAAATCATAGACTTTGGCCATATCCATACTGTATTCCGGCCGCTGGAGTTTTTGGTACAGACTATAAAGGTGCTTGATGCGGCCTTGGATTTGCCGAAAGGGAATTTCGTGCATCTTTAAAATTCGGGTGATTTCATCCTGGGCGCGGGGAATGTATTTGTCCGCGTCGGCAAGCAGGGGCCGCACTTGTGCCGACAGATTTTTGTATTCTTTGGGATAGACCACCGGAAAGGCCAGATCTTCCAGTTGCCCGCGTACTTCTCCCATGCCCAGACGGGCGGCCAGCGGCGCGTAAATTTCCAAAGTTTCGTTGGCAACGCGCTCCTGACTGTCGCGGGGCAGAGAGGCAAGCGTCAGCATATTGTGCAGGCGGTCGGCGAGTTTGATTAAAACCACGCGGATATCCTCGGCCATGGCCAGAACCATCCGGCGCATGGTTTCGATATAGGCGGCGTCTTTGACCGAGCGCAGTTTGATGCGGCCGAGTTTGGTGACGCCCAAAACCAAGAACGTAATTTCGTCGCCGAATAGTTTTTTCAGGTCATCCAGCGAATGTTGCGTGTTTTCCGGCACATCGTGCAAAATCGCCGCGACGATCGTCGGCGTATCCAAGCCCCAGTCGGCCAAAAAATCCGCAGTGGACAACGGGTGGTGGACGTAATCTTCGCCCGAGCGACGTTTTTGTCCGGTGTGGGCGCTTGCGGCGAACTCAAAAGCCGCCCGGATTATTTTTTGGTCCTCGAGTTTGATTTTGTGTTTGCGGATTAATTCTTGGATGGGCATAAAACAGGTTATAGGTTTTAGGTTTCAGGTAATAGTGATTTTCTGAGTCCACACCTTATCTTACCTCTATTTATCCTTGCTTTGCAAGGCATAGCGTATTAAATGGAAGGCTTCCGCCTTCGCTAAAGCTATGGCGGACAAGAAAGCCTTCCGCTACATGTAACGGAAACCTTTAGGTTTCCATAAAAGGGTCATCAAACGGCTCAGCGCGCTGAGCCCTTCCGAAGTCTCGACGAAGGAGGGCTGAGCCGTTGGGCAGGATGTAAATGATGATAGAGCGCAAAAAAGCAACTTGAGGGATGCTCGTGGTTTGATTATAATCAGGATAGAATTTAGGTAGGGACAGATCTAGACCTGTCCCTACAGAAGAAAAACACCATGCCAGAACTTCCCGAAGTCCAAACCGTGGTTTCCGAATTGAACCGGAAACTGAAAAACCTAACGATAAAAAGCGTTCAGGTTTTGCGTCCGAAGATGGTTGGCGTTGGCCCTAAAACCTTAAGTCCGTTGCGCACGCATTCACCGGCGGCAGCCCGTGAGTTTGAAAGTAAACTTAAAGGCGAGAAGATTAAGTCGGTCAGCCGGCGGGCCAAGCTGCTGGTTTTTGATTTTTATCGTCGTACTTACCCCTCATCCGGCCTCCGGCCACCTTCTCCCGGAAAGAACCTCTCTGGTCCGCAGACGGACCATCTCTCCTTGTCAGGAGAGAAAAACAAGGTAGGGAGCGTTTGGGTAGAAGGGGGAATCAAGATGCTAGTGCACCTGAAAATGACCGGGCAGTTTATTTATCTAAAAGATTCCGAGCTGGATAAAAAAATCCGTTTAATAAATTCTTCGACAGCCCCGCTGTATAAACTCCCCAGCCCCTATACCCATATAATCTTTGTTTTTTCCGACGGCTCCAAACTTTTTTACAATGACGTGCGCCAGTTTGGGTATCTGAAATTAGTTCATGATAAAGAAATTGAAAAGGTACCGGAATTGGCCGAATATGGCCCCGAGCCTTTGAGCCTAGAGTTTTCGTTACTCCGCTTTTTCACGGCCGTGAAAAAGCGGAGTAAGACGAGAATCAAGCAGCTATTGTGCGATCAGAAGATTATTGCGGGCATCGGCAATATTTATAGCGACGAGATTCTTTTCCGCGCCAAAATTCGGCCGGACAGAAAAGTGTCAAGAATTAAGAATCAAGAATTAAGGGCAATTTTTAAAGCCATTCCTTTTATTTTGAAAAAGGGCATAGCCGAGCACGGCTCTTCGGTTGGCGATTTTGTCCGCACCGACGGCAGTTGGGGGAGTATGGGGAAATATCATTTTGTCTATGGCCGCGGCGGCCTGCCTTGCAAAGTCTGCGGGACGATAATTAAGTCAATGAAATTCACCGGCCGAACCGGCAGCTATTGTCCCAAGTGCCAGAGATAAAAAAAGACCAAAAAGGTCAATTCAGTTCTTTGATCAGAGATGCGAGCAGCTCGATTTTGGCTTCGTATTGGTGGCTGCGAATGAAGGCCTTGGTGCCAGCCAAAGTGTCGAGTTCTGTCCAGTTTAACCGTACTTCGGCTTGTGCCAAAGCGGCTTTAGAGTGGGTGTCGAAACCGGCGACGATCGTCTTGAGTTCGGCTAGCTTGGTTTCGAGGTGTGACTTAATGCGGTTTTTCTGCCAGTTGGCGCCACCAATCACCAGCACCTCGTCGCCCGCCACAAGGCCACCAAGCGTCAGTTCGCAGAATATTGCCTTGGCGATTGCGTCATCGCACACAAGCGGCAACTGTGCAACTTGCGGTTGTTGGGCATCTGCAACTTCGGACATCTATTCTCCTCCTTGTAGATCAATTCTCATTATTCTATAATGGATTAAAGGTAAGGTCAAATGCCATATTGGGGGATAAACAGACTTGCGAATAACAGAAGTTTAACTCCTCCAGCTCCTCTTTAGAAAAAGAGGAGTGAAGATTTTTAATTCTAGATTCCCGACTGGCGGGAATGACAAAAAAATATGAACGACGAACGCTGGGAACAGCTAAAGACCAATATCAAAAAAAAGTTTTCGGTTTTGGAAGACAAAACCGAGGATTTAATGATGGACATCGGCGAGGGCACGGTTAAGCAGGGCGAGCAAAATATCCTGGTTGTCCAGACGCCGGCGGGCAAAATTAAGCTGGCGCGGGAAATTCGACCGCGGGTTTTGGAAAAGAAACTCCATTACACTCACCAGCAGGGCAAATCCGCGACTATGGAATACAAATTTTCCGAAACCGAAAAAACCTATCGACTGCGGTTTTCCAAATGGGACGAAAACGAGTTCGACTGGCAAGAACTAAAGGCGGAAGATTTGGGAGGAATAGTATAAAGAAATTTCCAATTACCAATATCCAATTTCCAATTTTTTTCGTTAGACATTTAATTATAAATGTTACACGATTTCTCGGCCGAGAAATTGTGTAACATTATATTTATTAGAAATTAGGAATTAGAAATTGGAAATTATCATAAGGCAGGTGATATATTTATGGGAAATGAAACTGACGGTAATACCTCAAATTTAATGAAGTCGATATTGCATACCCTGGCTTTTTTCGCGGCGCAGGGCAAAGCGTTAACGCTTTTGGAATTGCAGGGGTCTTTGGCCAGGGTTGATCCGGGCCAAACCGCGCCAACGCTTTTTGAGCTTCGAGAAACAATCGCGCGCTCGCTTTCAAGCGAGGTGGCGGAGGAAAACGGCCTGTATTTTTTAAAGACCCACAACCCAGACTTGCAGTCGCGTTTGGAAAAATACAAACGAACCGCCGAGCTTTTTCGCAAAGCTTCGCAATGGGTTTACGGACTTCGGTACGTGCCTTTTGTCCGCGCGGCCGCGGTCTGCGGCTCGACCGCCCAATTCAACGCCAGCCCTGAGTCGGATATTGATTTATTTATCATCGTCGCGCCGGGGCGGGTTTTTTTGGCGCGTTTTTTAGTTTCGGTTTATTTCCAAATTTTTGGCGGCCGGCGCCACGGCGAATACATCATCGGCCGGTTTTGCCTAAACCATTATATCGCCTGCGGTTTGGTTTTAGACCGCGACCGAAATTTATATACCGCCGAATTATACATAAGTTTGATTCCAATTTTTGGCCGGCGGTATTTTGAAGAGTTTTGGAGCAAAAATAATTTTTGGATAGAGCAGTTTGTGCTTGGCCCAAAATATCCGATCTCGCCGGTGTTTAAGGCGCGCCGCTCACAAAATATTTTTCAGTATTTGGAAGAATTTCTGCTCTGGCCCTTCGCCGGAGCCTTGGAAAAACTCGCGAAGTTTTTGCAAAAGCGGCGAATTCGGCAAAGCGAAACGGTTTTTGTCACCGACGCCGAACTTTCTTTTCATCCGGAAAGCAAAGGACAGCGGATATTGGGCCGGTTTCGCGAGATTCTAGGGCATTATCCGCCAGGTTGAAAATTTAAATTTCCACTTGACAAAACGTCCAAATTTAGTAAAATATTGTAATGAAAAGAAGTCAAAACCAATAAATTTTGGCTTTTTTTCACGAAAAAATTAAATAAGCCCAACCTCCCATTTTTCTAGGTCATTCTGAACGAAGTGAAGAATCCCGTGGTTTTTTAAGGGGATTCTTCGGTCATTTCATTCCCTCAGAATGACAGGGAATGGAAATGGGAATAAGGCAAGAAAAGGAAAAGGAGCAATATGAATATCAAGCCTTTAGGCAATCGTATTTTGGTCAAACAGTCCACCCAAGAAGAAGTAACCGAGTCGGGGATATTTTTGCCCGATACGGCCGAAAAAGAAAAGAAAGCGCAAGGCAAGATCGTTGCTGTCGGGTCAGGGGAAGCGATTTCTAAATTGGGCTTAAAAGTTGGCGATACGGTGGTGTTCGGCAAATACGCCGGCGAGGAAATTGAGGCCGGTCGCGGCGCAAATAAAGAAGAGTATAAAATTTTATACGTCGGCTCACAAGAAGACAAATCCGACGTTTTGGCAGTCATAGAATAACAATTAACATTTGACATTTAACATTTGACTTTAGCATCTGCCTTCCTGGATTGCTTTTAGTCAAATGTCATTTGTCAAAAGTCAAGTGTAAAAAATACTATGGCAAAGATGATTCGTTTTACCGAAGCCGCCCGGGCTTCCATTAAAACCGGGATAGAAAAGTTGGCCGATGCCGTGCGGGTGACGATGGGACCGAAAGGCCGGTCGGTGATTTTAGACCGCGGGTTTGGTTCGCCCGTCATCACCAACGACGGCGTTACGGTGGCCAAGGACATCGAACTGGAAGATAAGTTTGAAAACGTCGGCGCTTCCTTAATAAAAGAGGTGGCGAGCAAAACCAACGACGTAGCCGGCGACGGCACCACCACCGCGACCGTGTTGGCCCACGCCATTGTGGAAGAGGGAATAAAAAACATCGCGGCCGGCAACGATCCGCTGGCGATTCGCCGCGGTATCGAGAAAGCCGTCAAAGTGGTGGTTGAGGAATTAAAGCGGATGGCCAAGCCGACCAAAACCAACGAAGAGATCGCCCAGGTCGCCACTATTTCTTCTCTCGATCCGGAGGTCGGCAAGCTTATCGCCGACGTTATGGAAGAAGTCGGGCACGAAGGCGTGGTGACGGTAGAAGAAGGCCAGACCACGAGTTTGGAAAAAGAAGTGGTCAAAGGCATGCGCTTTGATAAGGGTTACGTCTCGGCTTACATGGTGACCAACGCGGAACGGATGGAATCGGAGTTGAACGACCCTTACATCTTGGTTACGGACCAGAAAGTTTCCGCGCTTTCCGACGTGTTGCCGCTTTTGGAAAAAGTTATCCAATCCGGGAAAAAGGAAATTGTGATCATCGCCGACGAAGTGGAAGGCGAAGCTTTGGCAACCTTCGTGGTCAATAAACTGCGCGGCACCTTTACGGTTTTGGCCGTGAAAGCTCCGGGTTTCGGCGACCGCCGCAAGGAAATGCTGGGCGATATCGCAACCCTGACGGGCGGCCAGGTGATTTCCGAAGAACTGGGATTGAAGCTGGAAAAAGCCGAGCTGGCACATTTGGGCCGCGCCCGCAAGGTTATAGCGGACAAGGAAAACACCACGATTGTGGATGGCTCCGGCGACAAGGAAAAAATTGAAGCCCGCATCGCCCAAATTCGAAAAGCTATCGGCGACAGCACTTCCGATTTTGACAAAGAAAAGTTGCACGAACGCCTGGCTAAATTATCAGGCGGCGTGGCTGTGATAAAAGTCGGGGCGGCTACAGAAACTGAAATGAAGGAGAAAAAGTTTAAGATTGAAGACGCGCTGAATGCCACCAAAGCCGCGGTAGAAGAGGGTATTGTGCCCGGCGGCGGCGCGGCGCTTTTAAAGACCGTCCCGGCTTTGGAAAGCCTGACCGTATCGGATGCGGAAAAAATCGGCGTGCATATCATCAAACGGGCCATCGAATCGCCCTTCCGCCAAATCGCGACGAACGCCGGCAAAACCGACGTCTCGGACATTTTACGGGATATCTCTTCCGGCGACAAACACCTTGGCTACGATTTTGCCAAGATGCAATTAACCGACATGGTGAAATCCGGCATCGTTGATCCGCTGAAAGTGGTGCGCACCGCTTTGGAAAACGCCGCTTCCATCGCCGCGACGATTTTAACCACCGAGGCCGTGGTCGTGGATAAACCGGAAAAGAAATCCGGTGCGTCCGATATGGGTGGAATGGGCGGTATGGGTGGAATGGAGATGTAAGAGAGTATAAAGTGAAAATATATTGTAGGGACAGGTCTAGACCTGTCTCTACTTTGTAAAGGCGGTTTTTTTATAATAAAAAAAGCGCGGGTCAAAGGCGAGAGGTTTACTCCGTTTCTTTGCCGGCGCAGAACGCGGCGATTTCGTCCAGCTCGTCGTGGCGGAAGTATTTAATATCCCTTTGTACGAGAATCGTCCGCTCTTCTTCCGTTAACTGATTGGAGACGACAACAGCCAAGCGGACATCGGAATTGAGCCGGTGGAAGAGATCGAAGGCGGAAATCAGGCGAGCAAACGTGGCGGAGTTTTTTTCTTCACCACCACTCAAGCGCGGTTCTTTGGCGGCGACCACGGTTTGAAAATCATAGGGCGAGTGGCGGAAGAATCGCTCGGCATGCTTCAGCGTAATAACCAGATTCGTTCCCTCCAAGCTGTTGTCAGCCAGCACTTGTTGCAGTGGTCCCAAATTATGATGGGGCGACGTGCCGGAAATAAGCATAATTGTGCTTTCCATCTTCCCTCCTTGAAGAAAAAGTCTATCAAAAACGAGGCGGTTTGGCAAGATTTGCTTGCAAAATCTCCGCTTTTGGTTTATGATAGTTTTAGGATGTGTAGTCTCAAAATCCTGAATTTGAAGTAGTCAGCCGATTTATCGGCCTAAAAACAGCCCATAAATGGGCCAACTACAGTTTTGAGACTTATCGAAAAAAATCAATAATTATTATCCAGAGTGTTTCGCTTCAATCGCGAAACCGGCAACCTGCGGTAAAGTTCCTTCCGTAAGGTGCCCGTCTTCTCAAAGTTTGAGAGGAGATAAGAAAGGAGTTTTTATTTTATGAAAAAACTTTTTACATCCGAATCCGTCACCGAGGGGCACCCGGACAAGCTTTGCGACCAGATCTCCGACGCGGTTTTGGACACGATTTTAAAAGATGACCCGCGCGGCCGGGTGGCGGTGGAAGCGCTGGTGACTAACGGCATCTGCGTGGTGGCTGGCGAAATCACCACCAAAACTTACGTGGACATTCCCAAAATCGCGCGTTCGGTGATCCGCGACGTCGGCTACACCAACGCCGAGTATGGCTTTCAATGGGAAACTTCCGGCGTAATGGTGGCCATTCAGGAACAATCCGGCGATATCGCCCGCGGCGTGGACGCCTTTGTAAAAGGTAAGGGAGGAGAAATCGTCAAGGAAGATTTGGAACATTTGGGCGCCGGCGACCAAGGGTTGATGTTCGGCTTTGCGTGCAACGAGACCAAGGAGCTAATGCCTTTGCCGATTGTTTTGGCCCACAAGTTGGTGCAGCGGCTGGCCGCGGTTCGGAAAAACGGCAGTGTGCGCGGCCTGCGGCCGGACGGCAAATCGCAGGTGACAGTGGAATACAGCGGCGATCGGCCAAAAAGAATCCACACGGTTTTAATCGCCGCCCAGCACGACCCGGAAATTGACCAGGAGAAATTAAAAAATGAGATTTTTAAACAGGTCATCAAGAAAGTGATCCCGGCCAATCTTCTCGACAAAAAAACAAAAATTTTGGTCAATTCCACTGGCCGGTTCGTGAAAGGCGGTCCGCAAGGGGACACCGGCCTGACCGGGCGAAAGATTATTGTCGATACTTACGGCGGCTGGGGTAGGCACGGCGGCGGATGTTTTTCTGGCAAAGACCCATCGAAAGTCGACCGCTCCGGCAGTTATATGGCGCGCTACGTCGCCAAAAATCTGGTGGCCGCGGGTTTGGCCAAAAAAATCGAAGTGCAAATTGCTTACGCCATCGGCGTGCCGGAACCTTTGTCGGTGCGCGCGGATACTTTTGGCACGGGTAAAATCGCCGAAGACGCCATCGTGGAAATTATCAACAAGGTTTTTGACCTGCGTCCCGGAATGATTATTAAGAATTTAAATTTGCGCCGGCCGTTGTATCGCCAAGTCGCGGCTTACGGACATTTCGGCCGCAACGATTTAAAACTGCCTTGGGAAAAGACGGATCAGGTGAGAGAGATAAGGAAGCTAGCGCGGATGAAATAGAAAAATTCGAAAACGGTTTACAAGTTTACAAGGGGAATTCACAAGGGGAATCTTTGCTCAACGCAAGGATTCCCCTTGTGTTTTTTGGACTTGACTTTTTTGGCGAAATAGCGTAGAATCATCTTAGTTTTTGAGAAAGGGAGGATTAGATGAAAAGGAATTGGAAGTCTGCTTTTGCCGCGATGGCTTTCGGTGTCGCGGTTGCCCTGCTTTCTTGGTGGGGCATTGACCAGCTTTCCCCCGGGCTTTTCCGGGAAAGCGGAGCCGTCTTCGTGTTAATCCTCGTCTTAATGCCCTTTGTGGTTGCAACGGGCATGGGGTTCTTCCAGGACAAGGTGGACGAGCCGACAGTCCGTGTCGGCGCCCTGGTCGTCTGGGGAATGCTTCTTGCATACCCGACGATTTTCGTCAGATGCGGCTACACGGTGTACACGATCAATTACACTCCGTGGGTTATTTGGCTCTCGCTTTTCGTCGGCTCATGCCTCATCGCCGCGGGCGGGTTTGGCGCTGGAATACTTGCACGGTATTTCCAACTACGCTTCGCCTATGCGCTGGGGACACTCCCTCACTATTTCGACCCGCACTGACAGAAAGAGAGGAGCGAGCCCGAAATGCCATCAATTCACAGTCCGCCGCGCGCTTTCCAGAGGTTGGAAGGCGCGCTTTTTGTATACAAAAATTGGCTTAAATAAGACAAAATATTATAATTTTTAAATCCTCCTCTTGACAAGGTTGCCATAATATGCTATCATATATCTTCAAACTGATTTTTGGCAGACTTTGACAATTTAATAAATTCCGTCGGTAAATTTTTTACAGGAGAATTTACCGGCAATCAAAGACGCTCTACGGGCAATTTTGCTCTTTAAATATATATTCCTGTAGAGCGTTTTTGCTTGGCGCGAAGTCGCTTTATTTTCTCCCCCGCTAGGCGGGGGAGATGTCCCGCTCCTGCGGGACAGAGAGGGTTATGACGAAGTAATTTTGAGACAAGCAGGAGATTGCCGCGTCAGTCGCTTCGCTCCTTCCTCGCAATGACAAATAAAAAATAGGCTGTAGGATGGAGAGCCTATAATCCCGACGTAAAGTCGGGACAGGCGCGAGAGGCAAAATATCTTTTGGCCTTACTCAACACCTGAAGTTAGACTCTCTATTCTGCAGCTTATAGGAGGAATAGTTATCCTAAGGCCATCATTCATCTCCTCTCATCGAGGAGATTCTCCAATCCCTGCCGGAAACTTTGGAGCTTAGAGGTGTAAACGTTCCAAAGTTTCCAACCCCCAGAAGTTCATCCCAATTGGGAGTGTTAACCCTCGACACTCCCATCCTTCCACCTCTCTGTCACCCTGCGGGTGACATCTCTCCACTTCGTGGAGAGAGAATAAGGTGGCTTCGCACTCAACGGCCTTATTTCGTTCTCCAAGGGGTGAGTATTATTTTATAGAACCTCACCTCTCCCTTTTCCAAATTTTAGTCCAAGAATCGTGAGCCCCTAACAGGAGAGGGCAAATATATTTCGCTCGTTTCGAGCGATT